>OGDE01000729.1_pt1 | contig 24957 bp, 20 predicted proteins | sample 1570321 | NCBI WGS metagenome assembly OGDE01 (sample SAMEA2581976, study PRJEB24529) | metagenome | biome: Human gut stool | place: China | collected 2011 | reverse complement strand
CCTCAGCCTCCCACCGGCGGATCGTAGCCGGTGTTCGGCGAACCAATTTAGCGAATTGACCGATCTTATATATGCTCATAATGAGCGCATACTAACACGATTACCCATGTTTTACAAAACAGTTATCAGTTCCGGGGTTTGCAGTCCGTCCATTGTATCCGAGCATGGAAAAGCCCGCGAGGACATACCTTGCGGGCTTCTTGTCAGGAGCGTTGCGCCGTGCGCCTTATTTGGCGGGCTGCGGAGCAGGCTGCTGCTGGGCGGGTTCAACGGGCTGCTGAACCGGCTGAGCGGGTTGCTGGGCCTGAGCCTCGGCGGACTGCTGCTGGGCTTCGGCCGGCTGCTGGGCCTGGGCGGTCTTGTCGTCGCCGAAAAGGGCTTCGCCGATCATGGAGCCGGCAACGGCGCCGGCGGCGGCACCCATCATGTTGGACATGAAGCCGCCGCCCTGCTGCTGGGGCTGGGCGGGAGCGGCGTTCGCGGCGGGCGCAGCCTGCTGGGCGGGCGCCTGATTGGCGGCCGGCGCGGCCTGCTTGGCCGGAGCGGCGGCGGGAGCCGTCTGCGGGGCGGCCTGCGTGGAGGCGGCGGGACGGCCCGGAACCGGATTCGTGACGGGGGCGGGTTTCTGGACGGGCTTCACGGAGGCCGGACGGCCCATGGAGAAGCCGGAGGAGCGCTTGACCTTGGCGGCTTCGGCACCGGAGGTGATGGCGAGGAGCGCGGCGGCGGTGAGGAGGACGAGCTTGGTCTTGTGCATTTCGAACTAATTCCGAAGGAATAGAAAAAGAGTGAAGCTATTATACGGAGAGCTCGAAAAGCCGAAGGTTATTGAAGCGGTTTTGTTACATATGCCGTGAAACAGAAATGATTTCCACGAAAAAACTCACGGTTTCGCGTCTGATGTCGGAGAAAACCTGACGAATTGCGGCCAGGGAAGGGGAAGGCGGGCTCAGCCGCCGAAGAGTCGGGCGAGCAGGCCCTGCTTCACCTCTTCGGAGGAGGCGGCGCCCGTGGGATAGCCCGTCTCGCCGATGGACCTGATGCATTCGCGCACGAGGCTTTCAGAGAGCGGCGCCTCGCTCTCGATCGTCACCTCGTTCCTGCGGTGGGAGGCCCTGATGCGCCTCGCCTCGCCGTGCGAGAGGATCTTGCGGACGGCCTCGATCACGTGGGCCTCGCACATCTCGCAGGCCATGTTGCGGACTTCGATTCGGGTGCGGATCATGTTGGTGTTCCAAAAGACTTGAGAATGAATCGCATTCTATCACGTTCGAAGAGGGACGCAAAAAATCGGGGAGGGGCGTCGTAACGCCTCTCCCCTCGGGATGCGGACTGTCTCGGGAGGTCTAGTCGAGGGTGCGCAGCGCGTCGATGAGCGCGGTCTTGGCCTCGGTCTTTTCGTCCTTCATCTTGATGATGCGGGCGGGGTTGCCGACCACGACGGCGCCAGCGGGCACGTCCTTGATGACGATGGCGCCCGCGCCGACGACGGCTCCGCGGCCCACGCGCACGCCTTCGATCACGACGGCGTTGGCGCCGATCATGACGTCGTCCTCGATGACGACGGGGGTGGCGGAGGCGGGTTCGACGACGCCTGCGAGTACGGTGCCCGCGCCGATGTGGCATCGGTTGCCGACGATGGCGCGGCCGCCGAGCACGGCGCCCATGTCGATCATGGTGCCTTCGCCGATGACGGCACCGATGTTGATGACGGCACCCATCATGATGACGGCGCCTTCGCCGATTTCGACCTTTTCGCGGATCACGGCGCCCGGTTCGATGCGGGCGCGGATGTTCCTGATGTCAAGGAGCGGAACGCCGGAGTTGCGGCGGTCGTTTTCGATGACGATGTCGGCGATGGCGGCGGCGTTGGCCGTGACCACGGGTTCAAGGTCGGCCCAGTTGCCGAAGACGACGAGACTGAGGCCCTCGCCGAAGACCTTGGCGCCGCAGGACGCGAAGTCGACGGGCTCCCTGAGGTTCACGTAGATCTTGACGGGGGTCTTCTTGGGAGCGGTGGCAATGTAGTTGATGATTTCCTGGGCGTTCATTTATCTAGTGGGTTCCGTTGGTGTTGAAGAGAAGGTCGTCGAGCGAATGGAAGCCCTTGGGCTCCCTGACGAGCGCGCGGGCGGCCTTGAGGGCGCCGAGCACGAAGATGCGGCGGCTCGTGGCGCGGTGCGTGAACTCGAGCTCTTCGTCGGGGCCGAAGAAGTGTACGGAATGCGTGCCTGCAACGGTGCCGCCGCGAAGCGCGTGGATGCCGATTTCGTCGGGACGGCGTTCGCCGCAGAGGCCCTCGCGGCCGTAGATGGGCGTGAGTTCGCCCGCGGGATCGAGCGCCTCGACGAGGAGCTTCGCGGTGCCGCTCGGGGCGTCCTTCTTCCTGTTGTGGTGGGTTTCGGTCACCTCGATGTCGAAGTCGGGGCGCAGCGCTGCGGTCACGAGGCGAAGCGCGCGTGCGAGCACGGCGACGCCGAGCGAGTAGTTGGCGCTCCAGACGACGGGGGCGTGTTCGCCGAGGGCGGCAACGGCGGCCTTTTCCCCGGCCGTGTAGCCCGTGGTGCCCGAGACGAGCGGGGTGCCCGTGCGGGCGACGTAGGCGGCGACGGCGGGCAGGGCCTCGGGGCCGGAGAAGTCGATGGCGACGTCGGCTGCGGGCGCGGCGGCGAGTTCGGCGATGTTTGCGCGGCCGTATTCGCCGACGACGGCGTCACCCGCGTCAAGGGCGCACTCCTTGAGGAGGCGCCCCATGCGTCCCGTTCCGATGAGGATGATGTTCATGGGGCTTCTTTCCAGAGTCTTTATTCGTTGATGAGGCCTGCCTTGACGAGCTCGGCGCGCAGGCGGGCGGCGTTGGCGGGCGACATGTCGCAAAGCGGCAGACGCATCGGACCGGCGTTGAGGCCCATCATGTTGAGCGCAGTCTTCGCAGGAATCGGATTCACTTCATAGAAGAGCGCGTTCATGAGGTCGAGGCGGCGGACCTGCTCGGTGGCCGCTTCGGCGGTGCGGCCCGCGAACCAGTCGGTGCACATCTTCGCACAGGAGGCGGGGTCGATGTTGGCGTAGACGCTGATGACGCCCGAGCCGCCCACGCTCATGATGGGGACCGTGATGTCGTCGTTGCCGGACCACATCTGGAAGTCGGGGCCGAGGAAGCGGGCGACCTCCATGGCGTAGCTCATGTTGCCCGAAGCTTCCTTGATGCCGCAGATGTTCGGGTGCTTCGCGAGGCGCTCGACGACGGAGACCGGGATGGAGCAGCCCGTGCGGCCCGGCACGTTGTAGAGGATGCAGGGCACGGAGACGGCGTCGGCCGTGTCGGCGAAGTGGCGGTACATGCCCTCGGCGTTGGCCTTGTTGTAGTACGGGGCGATGATGAGGAGCGCGTCGGCGCCCATCGCCTCGTAGCGGCGGCTCATCTCGATCTGCGTGGCCGTGCAGTTGGAGCCCGAGCCGACGATGACGGGCACGCGTCCCGCGACCGTGTCGATCGTGTGGCGCACGACGGCGGCGTCCTCCTCGTGCGTCATCGTGGAGTATTCGCCCGTCGTGCCGAGCGTGAGAATGGCGCTCGTGCCGCCGGCGATCTGGCGCTCGATGAGATGGGTGAGGGCTTCGAAGTTCACGCTTCCGTCTTCGTGGAAGGGCGTGATCATGGCGACGATGGAGCCTCGGACGTTTTCGAACTTCATAGGGGTAGTACCTCAGAAACAGGGACATGAAAAACCGTCGACAGAGGCGCTTCTGCCGACAGTCTGGCGCGGAAAGCAGGATCCGCGGCGTTTCTGAAGGGGATAGCGCAACCGGCCGGATGCCCGGACGGACAGTCCGCAGGATGTTCTCCTGCGACCCATCACCCCGGAGCGCCCTCCGCGGATGATTCGGCGGTGTTGCCTCGCCACGACGTCGTCGCCTGCCGGCTCGGTCGGGCCCTTCGTCCCCGCTCCTCTATCTGCAGGAGCAAAGTTACCACGGACGGCCCGATTTTGAAAAGGGACGGCGTCGGAAAAGACGCTCGGGTGGGTCCCGCGCAAACCGTCTAGGTGAGACGCCCTACGACCTATTGCCTAGGTGCGCGGTTTCGACTCTTCCGTAGCTCCGCCACATGATATAAATGCAGGACTTTTCATCGAGCGCCGGCTTCGGGGGCGAGAGCCTCCTGGCGGCCTTTCCGTCCTTGTGTCTGCACTTCCGGAGAACGCGTCCATGAGCCTCAATGCCGTCAACCACCGCAGGGTCCTGCACCGAATGCCCGAGCTCGACGACGAGCTGCCCGATACGACGGCCTACGTGAGGAAGGTGCTCGAGCCGCTCGGCGCCGAGGTCTTCTCGCCCATCAAGGGCAGCGTGTGCGCGTACTTCGACGCGGGCGCAGAGGAGACGGTCGCCCTGCGCGCCGACATGGATGCGCTGCCCGTGACCGAGTGCACGGGGCTTTTCTTCGCCTCCGAGAGGCCGGGGCGCATGCACGCCTGCGGGCACGACGGCCACACGGCCATCGAACTCGGTCTTGCCGAGGAGACGGCCCGCATGATCAGGGCGGGCGAGAAGCTGCCGAGGAACGTTCTCTTCGTCTTCCAGCCCGCCGAGGAGACGACGGGCGGCGCGGGACGCATCTGCGAGACGGGCGTCTTCGAGAAGTACCGCGTCACGCGAATCTTCGGCCTGCACCTCTGGCCCAACCTTCCTGAGGGAAGCGTCTGGTCGCGTCCCGGCCCGATGATGGCCCGCTCGAACGAGGTGACGCTCAAGGTGACGGGCAGGAGCGTGCACGTCTCGCGCGCCGCCGAGGGGCTCGACGCCCTGCGAGCGGGCGTCGACTGGATGAACGCCGCTTACGCCTGGACCGAGGCCCTGCCGCCGGACGTCCTGCGCACGCTGCAGTTCGGCCGCATGACGGCGGGCACGGTGCGAAACGCCGTCGCGGGCTCCGCCGAAATCCAGGGCACGCTTCGCACCTACGACGAGGATGCCGCGGAGATGATCCGCTCTCACCTCAGGACGCTCGCCGCCGAAACGGCGGAGCGAACTGGCTGTGGGCTCGAAGTGTCCTTCAGCACGGGCTACCCCGCCGTCTGGAACAACGAGACGCTCTTCGAGCGGGTCTCGAGGGACCTCGGCGCAGACGCCCCGCAGCTGCTCGCTGAACCCGTCCTCGCGGCGGAGGACTTCTCCTTCTACCAGAGGTGCATTCCCGGCGTCTTCTTCTTCCTCGGCGTGGGGCCCGCGCACGAACTCCACTCCCCGCACTTCTGCTGGAACGACGAGGCCGTGATCCCTGCGGGCATTGCCTTCATGAAGAAGATCATGGTTCTCCCTTAGAATAATGGTTCTTCCCTAAGTGGAAATTCTTATTGCATTTTGCATTAGAATGCTAGTTCCACTCTGCCGCTGACAGTGAAAGAAGGTTGGGACGGCCGGAACGGAAAACAGAACCGAATAACGAGAGGGGCCCTGCGAGGGCCCTTCGTGTCCATCTTTTCCATCCAAGCTACAAATGGATTTCCTCAATCAACTCGTCAGCGACGTCAATGGCGTCCTCTGGGGCGTCTTCTTCCTGATTCCGCTGCTTTGCGGCACGGGCATCTTCTACACCATCAAGCTGCGCTTCGTTCAGGTGCGCAAGTTCGGCCTTGCGGCCCGCTTCCTTCTGGGCGGAGCGTCGCTCTTCGGCAAGCGTGCCGACAAGTCGGGCATGAGCTCCTTTCAGGCGCTTGCCACGGCCGTTGCGGCCCAGGTGGGCACGGGCAACGTTGCGGGCACGGCCACGGCCCTCGTGGCGGGCGGTCCGGGCTCGCTCTTCTGGCTCTGGGTCGCGGCCTTCTTCGGCATGGCAACCATCTTCGCCGAAGCCGTGCTCGCGCAGACCTATCGCACGAAGGACGAGCAGGGCCGCGTGCTCGGCGGTCCCGCCTACTACATCACGCTCGGCATGGGCGAGAAGTGGCGTCCGCTTGCGGTCTTCTTCTCGATCGCAATCATCATTGCGCTGGGCTGCATCGGCAACATGGTGCAGTCCAACTCCATCGCGCACGCCATGCAGACCGCCTTCAACGTGCCGGCCGCCGTCTCGGGCGTCGTGTGCGCGGTGCTCGCGGGCCTCGTCTTCTTCGGCGGCGTCGGCCGTCTGGCGAGCGTCACCGAGAAGATCGTTCCCTTCATGGCGGCCATCTACCTCATCGGCGGCCTCTGGGTGATCGGCGCCCACATCACCGAAGTGATTCCCGCCTTCAGGCTCATCTTCGTCGCGGCCTTTGATCCCGAGGCCGTCATGGGCGGCGCGCTCGGCCTGACGGTCGCCAAGGCGATGCAGTTCGGCGTGGCCCGCGGCCTCTTCTCGAACGAGGCCGGTATGGGCTCGACCCCGCACGCGCATGCCGTCGCCCGCGTCGAGCATCCCGCCGAACAGGGCCTCGTCGCGATGTTCGGCGTCTTTACGACGGTCGTGATCGTGACCTTCACGGGCATCGTCATCCTTGTGACGGGCGTGCTCGACTTCAAGACGACGGGTATCGAGCTCACGCAGCACGCCTATACGGTGGGCCTGGGCTCCTTCGGCATGGCCTTCGTCGCCGTCTGCCTCTTCTTCTTCGCCTTCTCCACCATCATGGGCTGGTACTTCTTCGGCGAACAGAACGTGCGCTTCCTCTTCCGGTCCCGCGGCGTGCTGGCCTATCGCGTGATCGTCTGCGCCTTCATCGTCACGGGCGCCATGCTCAAGGTCGACTTCGTTTGGTCGCTCGCCGACCTCTTCAACGGCCTGATGGTGCTTCCGAACCTCGTCGCGCTCGTGGCGCTGCACAAGGTCGTGGGCGAGAGCCTCGAGGACTTCGAGAAGAAGCTCGACCACTACGAGGAGCGCAAGAGCGAGAACATCGACGACCGCATGCAGCGACTCTGACGCTGCTCTGCGCAGGATCAATAACCCCTGTCTGAAGACAGAGGTTTCCGCGCCGAGTTTCTATGAACATGACGACGGCTTGGTCCGCCGTCGCCCCTCAGGCGGCGCTCGCCGGGTTGTGTCATACTTGAGGCCCATGTTCATTAAGGAGGACGCTCATGGCCGAGCCTGAAGAAATCGTGATCGAACCGACTCGCAAGTTCCAGGGCAAGTTCTCGAGCAGCCTGGCTGCGAGGGCCGAGCTCTTCTATGCTCTCAGGAAGATGTCCGACGAGGACTACCACGCAGGCCGCCGCGTCACCGTCAACTGCCTCTACCGCGAGGGCTACGAGCTCGTCTACAAGACGGCGAGCTACCGCATCGGCGGCAAGCCCCGTCCCGAACGCTCCTGGGAGGTGATGAGCACCGAGATCGCCGAGGCGATCAAGCGCGCGTGACGCTCTGATGAAGCCTCAGGTTCAAGGAGGGGACGTTCCGAAGGGAACGTCTCTTTTTTTGTCTTCGGGAAAAGCGTGTTTTCGGCGTCCGAAGGCGCCTCCCGGGACGTTCTGAAGAGACGGCTGCCCGCTTGCGCCTGTGCCAGAGGTGTTGAGCGGGATCAAGGGGGCAAGCTTGCCTTTGTCGGAGGTGCGGTTACAATATTCCGTCTGATTCGATGACCACGTCAGAAGAGGGGAAGAAATTGAAGAACGTGGAACCGCACTGGCAGCCCGACGGGCTCCTCAACATTGCGAGCGAACGCTACGCCAAGCGAAAGGAGACGCTGGCCGACGTGCTGCTTCTTGCCGAAAGGCTCTCTGCGGACAATCCGTCCGATGCGGCCGCCGTCGAGCGCCTCATCGAGCTCGTCGAGCACGGCCGCAGGCTTGCGGTCTCGCTTCTGACCGCCTGCAAGGCGACGCAGACCCAGCAGGCCAAGAACAGCCGCGTGCCCGCCGAGAGGACGGACCTGCTTCATGCAACGGAACGCCTCGAGGCGCTTGCCGAACGCGCCCGCAACTGGGGCCGCGTCTTCCCGAAGGATCTCGAGGGCAGGCCCGCGGGTGAGTGGCTCGAATTCGAGGAGGCCGCCCAGAGCCGCGTGATCCTGCGCCCGACGCCGCATCGAGGAGCCGCTCGGCGCCCTCTACACCCATCTCAAGAGCAGCATGAAGATCATGGTGCAGATGCCCGACGGCACGCATCCGACGGTCATGAGCTGCTCGTCGGCCGAATCCTATCTGAAGAACAGCACCGACACGGCCACGCGCCGCCAGGTCTTCGGCGCCTACAATGCGTGGTTCGCCGAGAACGCTGCGCCCTTTGCCGCGCTGCTCAACGCCATGACGGGCCACAGGCTAAACCTCTCAGACCGCGCGGGCATGTCGATGCTCGACGCGTCCCTCAAGAGCGAGCGCATGAGCCGCCCCGCCTTCGACGCGATGATGAGGGCCGTGCGCGCTGCTGCGCCGAGGGCCCGCAACGCTGTTCAGCTCTCGGGCATGGTGCTCTCGTGCCTCGAGGGCCGCAGGTCGGGCCTTTCGGTCGCGAACCTCTTTGCCCCGCTTCCCGAAGCCGCGCCTCTTGAAGCGGCCGCCTCGTTCGACGGCGCCACCGACGCGCTGCGTCGCACCTTCAGCAGGATCGATCCCGACTTTCAGGGCTTTCTCAAGCGCCTCCTTTCGGCAGGCTGGATCGAGACGAGCAACATCTCGGGCGGCGAGGGCGGCACGTGGTGCGCGCAGGTGCCCGCCTGCAGCGCCGTGGCGGTCTATGCGGACTACCAGCCCACGCTCAACCGCGCCTGCGAGCTTGCCCACATCCTGGGCGAAGCGTCCCTGAGGGACAGGCTCATCGCCTATCCCGCCATCGCGCAGAATCCGTCCCTTCTTTCGTGCGAAATCGCGGGACGCTTCTTCATGGACGCCTTCCTCGCTCAGCTTCTCGAGGAGACGGAGTGGGAGCGCCGCGAACATGCGGCCGTACTCTGGCAGGCCCTGCGCCAGATCGGCGTCAACCTCCTGCACCTGCCCTTCAGGTTTGAACTTTCGCACAGGCTCCACGAGGAGAGAAGGCACGGCTACCTCTCGGTGAACGACATCAACAAGCTCACCAACACCATCTGGGAGGATTATTTCGCGGACACGGTCCGAGGGTCCGACCAGTACGTCTGGGCCGCCAAGCTTCATTTCTATCTGCCGCGCGAGCCCCACTACGACTGGCAGTACACGGCGGGCTACCTCATCGCGGCCGTTCTGAGGCGCAGGCTTCTGGCCGACGGCTGCACGGCCTGCGGCGGCTCGTTCGGGGACTTCCTCTCCGACTGCGCGACGATCGACTGCGACGAGCTCATCAGACGCCACCTCGGCGCCGATCCCGCCTCCGACGCCTTCTGGACGGACGCTGCCACGGAGGCGCTCAACGTCATGCGCGATGCAGACCGCCACATCCAGTCCTTCATCTCCTGAGAAGGGAAGGGCCGGAAAAGAATAAAAAGGCAAAAGACAAAAAGGAAAGCCCCGTGCGGAGGACCGCCCGGGGCTTTTCTGACTTCAGGTCTCGGGCGCAGGGAGGCGCGCCCGAAGGAGAGAGGGCATTCGTCAGACGAGGAAGTAGAGCGCGCCGATCGTGCAGAGCATGACGGGGATGGAGCGCTTGACGACGTCGAGCGGAGAGGCGCCTGCGATGCCTGCGATCAGGATGACGCCGGCGGCGAGCGGAGACGAGACGCGGCCGAGCGTGGCGGAGACGCAGGCGATGAAGCCGAGGTCCTCGATCTTCATGCCGAACTCGAGGGCGTGCGGCGTGACGGATTCGTTGAAGGCGAACGCGGCGGCGTTGCCCGAGCCCGTGATGATGCCGAGCAGGTAGGGGCCGAAGGAGGCGCCGAGCTTGGCGACGTCGGAGGAGTTCTTCAGGTAGTCGATGAAGAGGCTGATGAGACCGCAACTCTTGAGGCCGGCGGCGAAGACGCCCGCGGCGATGATGAGGCCGAGGATGCTGCCGTAGCCCGAGCCCATGCCGTCGAAGAACTTCGAGCAGAGCTGCTGCGGGTTGAGGCGCGTGACGATCATCACGTAGATGAGGCCCATGAGCATGGCGGTGGCGACCGACATCTTCACGCCGGGGAAGCACAGCGAGATGACGAAGAGGAGCACGACCGGCAGGAGCGGCGCAAAGGCCATCAGCAGGTTCGGCTTTTCAGGCAGGTCGGGGAGCTTCTTCTGGATGTCTTCGCCAGGATGCACGCCCGTCGAGCCGAAGCCCTCCTTGCGGTAGTCCTTGAAGAGCAGGCAGACGATCATTACGAAGACGATGGAGAGCGCCGAGAGGATCAGCGTCGTCGGGGCGACGTACGTGACCATGTCCATCACGGGAATGTTGGCGAGCTTGGCGACGTAGATGTTGTCGGTGGAGCCCGGAGACCAGTAGTTCGGGAGCGTCGATGAGATGATCACGGCGGCGGCCATGGCGGGACGGAAGCCCGCGCGGATCATCAGACCCACGAGTGTCGGACCGATGGCGGCGCACAGGCCGGCGAGAGAGCCGATGGCGACCGAGGCGATGCCCGTCACGATCATGCAGCACGGCAGAAGCAGGATGCCGAGCTTGTTGAGCGGCTTCGTGAGCAGGGAAACGAGATGAAGGTCGCACTTCGTCATCGTGACGCAGGCGGCAAAGCCCATCGACGAACAGATCGAGATGATGAGCGCCGAGTTCGTCATCGACTTGTCGAACTGCTGGAAGGCGGCCATCGGATTCATCGATAGGCAGCACATCGCCAGACCCGCAATCAGCAGGACCAGCTTCGTGTCATAGCGGCGGATGAGCGCGGCGAGCGTGAGAATCACGACCGCAATGGCGCCCCAGACGTAGATCGTCATTTTGTTGTGTCTCCAGAACGGTTGGGGGGATTTTCTGAATCCTAGTGATCCGCGCGTTTTTGAGCCATGGGGAGTTATGAGGAAGGTTTATGTGATTACCCTTACGTATTTTTGCGGATTATTTTGCAAAGACGGCTCCGAATCTTGCGCAGGATCGGGAAATTCGCGTTTTTGTACCACTGAGGAGGTAAGGGAGAACCCGCCTAAAAAAACGGCGGCCGTGTCGGAATAATGCACGGCATCAGTTTTTCGAACCCCTTTCAACCCTCAGGAGATTATCCGATGAGCACCGTCGAGAGCATGAGCACGACCGAGCGCTTCCTGCAGTATGTTGCGTTTGACACGCAGTCCGTGCGTGAGAGCACGACCGCGCCGTCCGCCGAGAAGGAGCTTGCGCTTGCGGCGTTCCTCGTCGACGAGCTCAAGGCGCTCGGCGTCGAGGACGCGAGGATCGGCGAGGGCGGCGTGGTCTACGGATCGATTCCCGCAACGCCGGGCTGCGAGGCCAATCCCGCCATCGGCTTCATCGCCCACATGGACACATCTCCCGACGCCCCGGGCGCGAACGCGAGGCCTCAGATCGTGCGCTACGACGGCGGCGACGTGACGCTCAACGTCGAGAAGAACATCGTCTTCAGTGTCGGGCAGTTCCCCGACATCCTGAAGTACAAGGGCCAGGACGTGATCTTCACGGACGGCACGACGCTTCTGGGCGCCGACGACAAGGCGGGCATCGCCGAGATCATGCAGATGGTCGCCTGGATCAAGACCCATCCCGAGGTGCCGCATGCGCGCCTGTGCATCGGCTTCACCCCCGACGAGGAAGTGGCCCGCGGCACGGAAAACTTCGACATTCCGCTCTTCGGCGCGGCCTATGCCTACACGTTCGACGGCGGCGAAATCGGCACGCTCGAGAGCGAGAACTTCAACGCGGGCACCGCGCTCGTGACCATCAGGGGCGTGGGCGTCCATCCCGGCCTCTCCAAGGGCAAGATGGTCAATTCCGTGCGCTATGCCGCCAGGCTCATCGACCGCCTGCCGATCGATCAGGCGCCCGAGACGACCGAGGGCCACGAGGGCTTCCTGCATCCGAACATGGCAAAGGGGACGGTGGTCGAGTCCGTCGTGCGCATTCTGGTGCGCGACCACAACCGTGCGCTCTACGAGGAGAAGAAGGCCTTCCTCGTGAAGCTCGTCGACGAGATGAGCGCCGAGTTCCCCGAGGCAAAGTTCTCCCTCGAGATCAAGGACAGCTACGAGAACATGAAGCCCTATCTCGACAAGGCCCCGAAGGTGCTCGAGATTGTGCGCGCGGCCTATCGCGCCTGCGGCATGGAGCCGCAGGAGGAGCCGATCCGCGGCGGCACCGACGGCGCGCGCCTCTCCGTGCGCGGGTTGCCCTGCCCGAACGTGTTCACGGGCGGCATGAACTTTCACGGCGTCTATGAATGCATTCCCGTGAAGTCGCTCGACAAGGGCGCCGAAGTCGCCGTCATGCTCGCGAAAAAGTCCGCCGAGGTGACGTCGCTTCAGTAAGCATCAGCGGATTGCAACAGTTTCTTCCGGTCCGGATGTGAGTCTATCCGGACAGGTGGAGTGGGGACGGGGCCCGTTCGAAAGAGCGGGCCCCAATTTTTTTCCACCGTGCGAGGGCGGTCGTGATCCGTCGTTTGCTCAGGGCGTGCCTGCGCGTGCAATGGCTGCGCGGCCGCGCTCGGTGTAGGCGATCCAGTCTTCGCCCGTCCTGAGGGCGACGGCCTCCGCAAAGAGTCTCAGCGGCGGGCAGGCTTCCTCGCGTTCTCTGAGCGTGACGACACACATGCGCCAGGGAGCACGCTCCCAGCCAGGCATCACGGAGACGATGCGCCCCGACTCGAGCTCCTCGACAACGTGCGCAAGCGAGAGGTCGACGGCGATGCCTCTGTCCTCCAGGAGAAGTTCCTTGAGCGCGATCTGGTCGTGCGTGATGAAGACGTTCTTCCATTCGAGGATCTCCGACTCGATCCCGTCCCTGTAGAGGCGTCTCACGGGATTGAGGTTGACGGTGCGAAGCAGCAGTCCCGTGTGGCGCACAAGGTCGGCGGGTGTTTGCGGCGTGCCGTGTCGCCTCAGGTATGCGGGCGTCGCGAGGACGCAGGTGGAGGTGACGTGGTAGAGGCGAACGACGAGATCCTCGGCGACGGCGGGCACGTCGCTCAGAACGATCGCGTCGACGGCGCCGGCGCGAAGCCCGGCGAGCGTCGCCTCGGGCTGGAGCACGAACGAGAGGTTCGGGTGCTCCCGTGCATAGGAGACTAGTGCCTTCGAGAAGTAGAGGCGGGAGATCTCGATCGGAGCCGCGAAGCGGATGCGCATTTTCTCGCCCGTCGCCTGATGGAGTGCGCGCGCGTTTTCAAGGTTGCGCAGCGCGGGCTCGAACGCGGCGAGAAAGGCCCTCAGCTGCGGCGTCGGACGATAGGGGCGCGTGTTCTTGTCGAAAAATGCAAAGCCCATCTCGCGCTCCATGCCTGAGACGAGGCGAGAGCACTTGGAGAGTTCGATGCCGAGCTGCTCGGCGGCAGCGGTAACGCTGCCCGTGCGTGCGGCGGCCGAGACGGCGCGCCAGGCGTTGAGGTTGTCGAGAACATTCATGACGTGGACTCAGGACCGGAGACGGCGGCGGAAGGCTTCTTCGACGACACGGTTGGTCTCTTCACGGATGGGCGCCCAGGTGGCCTCGGCCTCAAGCGCAACGTAGGCGGCGAAGTCGGAGAGCGCCTTCGAGCGCGCCTCGTCCTCCCAGCGGGTGACGACGGACATCTGCCAGGGCTCGCGTCGCCAGCCCGGCATGATCGGCACGAGCCGGCCGCGTCGGATTTCAGGCAGGACGTGTCCGGCATAGAGGTCGACCGTGATGCCGAGCGAGGAGAGGACGAGCTCCCTGAGGGTCATCTGGTCGTGGGTTGTGAAGACCTCCTTCCAGCGCAGGATGGGGGATGCGGCGCCGTTTTTTTTCAGAATCTGCGTGGGCGGATGCATGACGGTCTCAAGCAGCAGTCCCGTGTGCTGCGCGAGGTCCTCGGGTGAAGAGGGCGCGCCGTGCGCGCGGATGTACTCGGGGGTCGCAAGGAGGGGTGTGCGGCTCGAGTTGTAGCGCCTCAGCACGAGGCCCGTCGCATCAAGCGGAACGTAGTTGATGACGGCCACGTCGACGAGGCCGTTGCGCACGTCGTCGGCCGTCGCCTCGGGACGGATGTCGAAGGTGATTCCCGGATGCGCATCGGCCCACTTCGCGACGAGTGCCGAGAAGTAGAGGCGGCAGAGGTCGATCGGGGCGGCGAAGGAGACGTGCCTCATCGCCTCTTTCTTCGAAAAATGCTCCCACATCCGGTCGAAGCCCGCGAGCAGCGGAGTCATGCCCTCGACGAGGTCCCTGCAGCTGGGCGTGGGCTTCATCGGACGCGTCGAGCGGTCGAGGAGCTCGAATCCGAGTTCGCGCTCGAGCTCCGAAATGATGCGGGAGACCTTTGCGGCGGGAAGGTCGGCCTGCAGGGCGGTCTCCCTGATGCTTCCCGTGCGCACCGCGGCGAGCAGAATGCGCCAGGCCGCAAGATCGTTTCTGAGCTCGGCCATGACCATGTTCCTCATATGGGAATATCCCTGAAAATTCAGGTGGAAACCCTGATGCTTTTCGGACGAGGCCGTCTTGTCCTTTCGGATGAGACAGGCCGAAATCGCCTAGAGGGAAAGGGTTTTCGGGATCGTGACGTGCAGAGGCTGCATTTGTCTGCTCCGCTGTTCATTTCAGGAATTTGGAAAAAATGCAAGGTTTCAGTCAATTTTAGACTGTTTGCAGGCATGGCGGAAGGCGAAACTTTCAGTGAACGCAGGGCGATGCGCCCGCGTCCGGACTGCCGGCAGAGACCCCCGATACCCGTCGAAGGCCGGCACCCCGATCGAGACCCCAGAAGGAGAAGAGTATGGACCTCTCCAAACTCAACCGCAGAACATTCCTGCAGGCTTCGGCCGCCGCCGGGCTTGCCGCCGCCGTTGAATCCTCCGCCGCTGAAGGCCTGGTGAAGACGAAGGCCGCCCCCGCCGCACGCACGATCGAAGGCGAGACGAAGATCGTCAAGACCTGCTGTCGCGCGTGCATTCACAACTGCGCCGTTCTTGCGCACGTGCGCAACGGCCGCGTGGTGAAGCTCGAGGGCAACCCCGACTATCCGATGAGCCACGGTTCCATGTGCGCCAAGGGCCTGGCCGGCATCAGCGCGCTCTATCACCCGAACCGCAACAAGTATCCGCTCATGCGCGTCGGCAAGCGCGGCGAGAACAAGTGGAAGCGCATTTCCTGGAAGGAGGCGATCGACACGATCGCCGGCAAGATGGAGGAGGTCCGTCGCGAATACGGTGCCGAATCCGTCCTCTTCTCGACGGGCGGTGGCGGCAACCCCGCATTCCGCGGCATTCCGCGCGTTGCGAATGCCTTCGGCACGCCGAACTTCTACGAGCCGGGCTGCGCCCAGTGCTTCCTGCCGCGCACGCTCGCCTACCACATGATGTACGGCGGCCCGACGACGTCGATCGCCGACGAACAGGCGCGCGAGGTCTACAATCCCAACACCGAGATGAAGTGCCTCGTCATGTGGGGCACGGACGTCTCCTACAGCTGCCCCGCGGGCGGCGGCCGTGCGCTCTCGGACCTGCGCGCCAAAGGCGTCAAGACGGTCTCGATCGACCCGCGCTTCGTGCCCGACGCCGCCAAGGCCGACGTCTGGCTTCCGATCCGTCCAGGCACCGACGTGGCGCTGATGCTCTGCTGGACCAAGTACATCATGGAGAAGGATCTGTACGATCATGAATTCGTGATGCGCTGGACCAACCTGCCGTATCTCGTCAACGTGAAGACGAAGCTGCTCGTGCGCGCCGCCGACCTCGGTATGGGCGACGCCAAGACCTACGTGGTCTGGGACAAGAATACGAATTCGCCCAAGCCCATCGCCTATCCGTGGGACGATGCGCTCGATCCCGCCCTCGACGGCGCCTTCACCTGGAAGGGCGTCGAGTACAAGACCGGCTGGCGCCTCCTGCTCGAACGCTGCGAACCCTGGACGCTTGAAAAGGCGGCCGAGGTCTGCTGGCTCGATCCGAAGAAGATCGAGGAGGCCATCAAGCTCTACTGCTCGGGCCCCGCTGGCGTCGCGCTTGGCGTGGCGACCGACCAGAACGAGAACTCGGTCGAGGCCGCCATGGGCAGCGTCATCCTCAACGCCCTGCGCGGCAACGTCGAGAGTCCGGGCGCCCTCATGCAGCGCAACCCCTCCACCAACATCGTCCCCGCAGGCTCCCTCGCCACCCGCTGCTCGTACCTCCTTCCGAAGGGCCAGCTCAAGAAGCGCCTCGGCTCGAACGAGCACAAGGGTCTGATGCAGTGGGACGCCGCACAGCCGAGCGCCGTCCTTGAGGCCATGAAGACCGGCAAGCCGTATCCGATCAAGGTCTGGCTCGAACGCTCCGGCAACAAGTTCGTCGTCAACGGACACGCTCAGGACTGGATCGAAGGCACGAAGAACGTGGACCTCATCGTCCACATGTTCCTCTATCCGACGTCCTTCTCCTGCTACGCCGACATCCTGCTGCCCGCCACCGAATGGCTCGAGACCAACATGCTCGTCGAGTGCATGAACTGGGTTTTCGCGCGCCAGCCCGTGGCCCACGTCTGGGAGACCGAGGACGAGACGCTCTTCTGGTCGAAGCTCATCAAGAAGTGCGCCGAGCTCGGCAACGAAAATGCCAGGCGCGCCTGCGATCCCGCCTTCATGAAGAAGGACCTCGCGTACTGGGATTCGATGGAGGAGCTCCTCGACGGACGCCTCGCCAACATCGGCATGACCTGGAAGGAGTTCAAGGAAAAGCAGCCGTTCCCGTACATGCCCTACGACAAGTGGAACACGTACTACGTCTACAAGCAGCCCGACAAGAAGACGGGCCTTCCGAAGGGATTCGGCACGCCCTCGAAGAAGCTCGAGCTCTACGGCGAGGTCTGGATCGAGCTCGGCCGTACCGGCAAGCCCTACGCGCTTGACGAAGTGCCGCCCGTTTCGGTCGACTATGATCCGCTGCCTTGGTACGCAGAGCCTGCGGAAAGCCCGCTGCGCGACATTGCCAAGGAGTTCCCGCTCGTTCTCACGAACGGCCGCCTGCCGATGTTCCACCACGGCACGCTTCGCAACAACCCCTACATGCGCGAGCTCTATCCCGTGCCCGAGGCCTGGGTCAATCCCGTCGATGCGAAGAAGTACGGCGTCGCCCATGACGACTGGATCTGGCTTGAGTCCAAGCGCGGCAAGATCCGCGGCAAGTGCCGCGTGACTGAAGGCATCCCCGTCGGCGTCGTCTACATGGAGCGCTTCTGGTTCCCGGAAACCCTCAACACGAAGACGCAGGGCTGGCGTGAGATGAACGTCAACATGCTTTCGAAGAATGACGCGCCCTTCAACAGGATTGTCGGCACGATCACGCTCCGCGGCTTCCAGATCCGCATCCGCAAGGCGTCCGAAGGCGCGCCCGAGGGCGTCTGGATGAAGCCCGAGCAGTTCAAGGCCTGGCTCCCGCAGCCCACCGACACGACGAAGAATCCGGAGCTCTAAATCATGACACACAAGACTTTGGTAATCGACCTCGACCGCTGCATCGGGTGCTTCGCGTGCGAAATGGCATGCAAGCAGGAAAACAACGTCCCGCTCGGCGTCCACTACAACAAGGTACTCTCGATCGGCCCGATGGGCAAGTTCCCGGACCTCACGCAGTACTTCCTCCCGACCGTCTGCCAGCACTGCAAGGACGCGCCGTGCGTGAAGGTCTGCCCGACCGGCGCCACCTACCAGACCGAGGACGGACAGGTCCTCGTCAACAAGGAGAAGTGCATCGGCTGCAAGATGTGCATGGCTGCGTGCCCGTACGGCGCACGCTCCTACAACCCCGAGGCCAAGGTGGTTGAGAAGTGCACGCTCTGCCATCACCTGCAGGAGGTCGGCGACCAGCCCGCCTGCGTGAAGGTCTGCTGCGCGAAGGCGCGCTTCTTCGGCGACGTCGACGATCCCGAAAGCGATGTCTCGAAGGTTCTCGCCGCCGCAGGCACCGAGAACGTCCACTCGATGCCCGACAGCGGCAACCACCCGACCGTGCGCTACATTCTTCACAAGAAGACTGGCGAATGGCAGGTGAATCCGCCGAAGATGGTCGAGAACTGAGCCCGAGGGGAGGATCTGACATGGGAAACGACTGGCTGCTGATCGGCTTTGCTGCATTCGTCCTGACGGGCACCGGCCTTGCCGCTGCGCTCGCTGCAGGGGAGCGTAAGTCCCTGCCGATCGCAGTCCAGGCGTGGGCTGCCGCCGTCGCTCTCGCACTCCTCGCGGCGGGCGGCGCATGCGCCGTCCTCCATCTGGGGAGGCCCGAGCTCATCTTCGGTGCGCTCGCCCATCCCTCGACAGGGATCTTTCGCGAATTCGTGACGACGGGCCTCACGGCCGTCGTCCTCGCGGCCTACCTCGTCGCGTTGCTGCGCAGGGCCGAGGCGGGCACCACGCACATGCTCGCCCGTGCGGGCGCGCTCCTTGCGCTATGCACGGCCGCGGCCGTGGGCTCGGCCTTCTACATGCCATGGCGCGCAGGCTGGAACACGATCGCGATCGTGCTTCCTTATGCGGCCTGGTGCCTGGCGGGCGGAGCCTTTGCGGCCGAGGTTCTCAGCGAGGTCTCGGACGAGGCGGAACCCTCCGAAAGGAAGCGTTCGGCATTCGCCGCGCTCCTCAGTCTGGCGGCGCTCGCGGCCTACGTTGCCGCGACCGTCGTCTCGGACGGCGCTGCACCCGTGCTCTCGCGCGTGGCGGGCGGCGATCTGACGGGGCTCTTCGCGGGCGCCGTCGTCTTCGGCTCACTGGTGCCGCTTGTCTGCGCGGTTCCTTCGCGCGGCAGACTCCTCCCCGCGGCCTGCGGCTTCATCTCGATTGCGGCGGGTGCCGTGCTCTTGCAGTGGACCGTGCAGTGCCTCGGCCTTCCTGCCTGGCAGTTCTTCGCACGCTGACCCGGCGCATCAACAACACATAAAGGCACATCATCATGAATCAGAACGAAAAGGCGGCCCTTCGCGAAATCCTTGCCCAGAGGGAAAGCATGTACAGGCTGCTCGCGCGCCTCTACAAGACCGAGGCCGACAAGGACCTGCTTGACGGGCTTGGTGCAGCGGGCTTCCCCGAGGAGGACGGCGGACTTGGCGAGGGCTTCAGGCTCATCGCGGACTGGCTCCGGGACCCGAAGTCCGAGGATCCCGTGACGGAACTCGCAGTCGACTATGCGCACACCTTCCTCGGTGCGGGCATTGCCGACGGCCTCGTCTCCTATCCGTTCGAATCCGTCTATACGAGTCCCGGAAGACTCGTGATGCAGGACGCCTGGGAGGACGTCTGCCGCATCTACCGTGAGCACGGGCTCGAGCGCGGCGAGCAGGCCGACATGCACGAGGACCAGATCGGCCTTGAATGCGAGTTCATGGCGATTCTTGCGGGCAGGGCTCTTGAGGCTCTTGAGGCGGACGACGAGCAGGCGCTTGAGGCGTCGCTTGCCGATCAGCACGCATTCCTCACGAAGCATCTCCTCAACTGGGTGCCTCGCTTCACGGCCGACGTGACGGTCACTGCGCTCACGGACTTCTACCGCGGGCTCGCAAAGGTCACGGACGAATTCATCCGCATGGACGGCGGACTTCTCGAGGACCTGAAGGCCTGAGACGACGTCCGGCGGTCCGCGGCGGACGGGACTCCCGAAGTCCCAGCTGCGGAATACGGAAAGGACATGCGCGGGCGTCCGACCCGCGTTCGCGCATGACGGAGACGGGCTTATGAAAAGAAGAAATCCGGAACCGGCCCGGACGCCGGCACTCAAGGACCGGACGACGAACCGCCGGGGCTTCATTGCAGGGGCGGCCGGCGTGGCCGGTCTTTTTGCACTCGGGGCCGCCGCACAAGGCGAGACGCCGCCTCTTGTCAGGCCTCCCGGATCGGCGGAGGAGCGCATGAAGGCGCTCTGTCTTCGCTGCGACCGGTGTCGGAGCGTCTGCCACACGGGCGTCATCGGCGTGGGCGGGTTCGCTGAGGGGCTCCTCGTCATGCGAACGCCCGTCATGAACTTCCACGGCGGCTTCTGCGACTTCTGCCGCAAGTGCGCCGAAGTCTGTCCGACGGGCGCCATCAGGGACTTTGATCCCGAAACGGAGAAGATAGGTCTTGCTCATGTGACCGAGACCTGCATCGCGCTCAGAACCGCGGCCTGCACGGCCTGCGAGGAGGCGTGCCCCTATGACGCAATCACGCTTGATGCGCAGAACAGGCCCGTGGTCGATCCTGGACTCTGCAACGGCTGCGGCAAGTGCGAGCAGATCTGCCCCGCCAACGTTTATCAGGCCTACAGGGGAGGCCGCCTGCGCGGCATCGTCGTGCGCCCGCTTTCTGCCGGCGGTCAGGGCGATGCAGAGGGCGACGCAAGAGGAGGCATGAGATGAAGAGAAATGAAACGTCCGCACGCGGCGCCTCGAAGCACGCTCCCGTGAAGAACGCGGGAAGCAGGCGCCTTCGCAGCCTCACCGCAGCCGCATTCATCGTCATGACGGGCATCGGCCTCGCCTGGCACACGGGCTGGGGCACCCTGTCGTCCTTCGGCATCGGCAGCATCGCCGAAGTTTGTCCGCTCGGTGCGCTCGAGGCGATGCTCGCCGACAGGACCTTCCTGCCGCAGGCCTTCTTCGGACTGCTGGTCGTCGCTGCCGTCGTCGTGCTTTTCGGACGGATCTTCTGCGGCTGGGTCTGTCCCGTGCCGCTTCTGCGCCGCATCACGGGCATGAAGGACGAACGGCCCGCCGAAAAGGCGGGGGCGTGCTCTTCGAAAACCGCGGCCTGCACGCCGTCTGCGTGCGCATCCTGCATCTCAGGAGGAAAGGGCGACGAAGTCGCGTCGACTGACGGGCGGACGGATGCCGATCGGGCGGGACGCAATCCGGGCACGGGCCCCTTTTGGGTGCTCGGAGGCGCACTGGCTTCTTCCGCCGTCTTCGGATTTCCCGTCTTCTGCCTCATTTGTCCCGTAGGGCTCACGTTTGCGCTCGTGATCGCACTCTGGCGTCTTTTCGAATTCAACGAGCCTTCGCTCTCCATCGTCTTCTTTGCGGGCTTTCTCATTCTTGAGCTGTTCGTGCTTCGCCGCTGGTGCCATGCATTCTGTCCGCTCGGCGCCGTCATGACGATTCTCGCGCGCCTCAACAGGACCTTCCGTCCTGCCGTGAAGCTCGAGGCTTGTGCAGCCTCGGCAGGCATCGACTGCCGCGTCTGCCGCGATGCATGCCCCGAGGGACTCGATCCGAGGGGCGGCAACACGCCGTGGACCGACGCCAGGTGCACGAAGTGCCGAGCATGCGCGGACGCCTGCTCGACGCACGCCATTCATTTCCCCGCCTTCGAGAGGAAGGCCGCCGCCAGAGCGGCTTCGTCTGCGGGTGAAGGTGCCGTAGCGGTGAAGGTGCTCCTGCCGCCACGTGTTCCTGAAAAGGCGATTCCCGTTGAGGCCAGAAGGACGACCTTCGCCGAGACGGTCGAGGGGCTCTCCCTTCGCGAGGCCATGCAGGAGGCGTCGAGGTGCCTGCGCTGCGGCGAGTGCGTCGCGGCCTGCCCTCTCGGAAATCCGATTCCCGACATGATGGCCCTGATGGCTGAAGGCAGGGCTGCCGAGGCAGGGCGTCTGCTTGTCAGGTCGGGCGCCGCTCCGGACATCTGCGGACGCATCTGTCCTCAGGAGCGACTTTGCGAAGGCGCATGCTCGCTCGGTCGCTCCGGCGCCCCCGTTGCCATCGGAGCCGTCGAGCGCGCAGCCGCGGATGCGGCGCTTGCCAGAGGTGCGCACCTTGAGCGCCGCCGTCCGAACAGAAAGGCCTCCGTTGCGGTCGTGGGCGCGGGTCCCGCAGGCCTTGCCTGCGCCGACATGCTCGCCAGACTCGGCGCGACCGTGACCGTCATCGACGCGCACGAAGAGGCGGGCGGACTGCTCGCCCATGGCATCCCCGCCTTCAAGCTTGATGGGAACGTGCTTGAGAAGCGCCTGTCCGTGCTCGGAAAGGCGGGCGTCGCCTTCAGGCTTGGCACGCGTTTCGACGGCAGGATCGTCGACGAGGTGCTTGCCCGTCATGACGCCGTATTCGTGGCGACAGGCGCGGGACGCGCCGTCATGCCGTCCTTCGCGGCAGAGGTGCGCACGGGATTCGTCGACGCACTTGCCTTCCTGAAGGAGAATGCGTCGGGTTCAGGCAACAAGTCGACTTTGGCGGGACAGCGGGCCGTGGTGCTCGGTGGCGGCGATACGGCGCTTGACTGCGCTCGCACGGCCGTGAGGCTCGGCGCTTCCGAGACGATCGTCGCCTGCAGGCGCGGGACGGAGGAACTTCGGGCATCAAGGCGCGAGGTCAGGCACGCTCTTGAGGAAGGCGTCGTCTTCATGCCGCACGTGACGCCTGTCGCTGCGGAGGCTGATGCGGACGGCGTGCTGACGGGGCTCGTGCTTGAGAATGTCGAAACGGGCGAACGCTTGTCGATCGGGACGACGACGGCCGTCGTGGCCTTTGGTCAAAGGTGCGTGCGATTGGAACGTCTGGCTGCCGAGGGCGTCGTCTATGATGAATCGGACCGCATTCTCGTTGACGCCGAGGGCCGAACCGGCGTGCCGAAGATCTGGGCCGGCGGCGATGCGGTGCGGGGACCCGCTCTTGCCGTTGAGGCTGTGGCGGACGGAAGAAGAGTGGCGTTTTCCATTGCGGAGACGCTTGGACTTTGAGGAGGAGTGAATGCCCGTATTCGAAGAAATGATGGCGGCGGCCCGTGGGGACGGGGTGCTTGACGGTGCGCCTGCGGGAGCGCCGGTGCTCGTGGCGAGGCGCTGCGTCAGAAGGCTGCATCAGGCCTCATCGTGCACGAAGTGTGCCGAGGCCTGTCCCGTTCACGCCGTTTCTGTGAAGAGCAGAAGCGTGGAGATCGATGCTGCCTCTTGCACGGGTTGCGGTGCCTGTTCCGCCGTCTGTCCCGCCGAGGCGCTCTACATGCGCACGCCGGGCGCGTCGCAGGAAAGGGCCTTCCTCGAGCGCCTGAAGGACGCCGACATGCTGTCGATCGCCTGTGCGGAGGCTGCGGGTGAGGCAAGGCGCATGGCGGATCTCACGACGGCCTGTCTCGGAACCATGGACATGTCTCCCGTCGCCTCGCTTGCCGCTCGAACCGGCGGCGCCTGCACGCTCCACGTGATCCACGGCGACTGCAGGCGCTGCGCGAGAAGAGGCGTCTCGTCCGATCCCCTTGAACGGATGAGAAGATGGGAGGCCGTGCTTTCGCGCGTTGCCCCTGAAATTACGCAGGAGATTCATGCGGCGCCGAAGTCTGTTGATACGGGGAGGCGGCAGTTCTGGGGACGCCTGCTTCGAAAGGCGGAGCTTGACGCAGGTGAGAACATTCCCTTCGACGAGGCCTCGCTGGCCTGGCTCGAGACGGTGCCTCTTCGCACGGTGCCGCCGGCAAGGGGCCGCTGGCTCGAGGCTCTGAAGAGCGCAAGGAAAAAGGGGACTGAAGCTCTGTCGGGCATGATGGAGGCGCCGGGGCGTCCCGGCTTTTGGGCGCCGAAGATCGACAACGAGGCCTGCAAGGTCTGCGGACTGTGTCCGACGGTCTGCCCGACCGCGGCGCTTGAGGATGAAAAGCTCAACGGCATCACGCTCACGAAGGTGACGCCCTCGAAATGCATCGGTTGCGGTCTCTGCGTCGACATCTGCTTCAGGAACGCCGTGCAGATGCTCCCCGTCAGACATCCCGAGGAGTCGCTCGACGAAAAGCCCGTCGTGATCTACGCCGGACGAGCCGGTTCGGGCGATTCGCCCGAGGCCGTCTGGGAGGACAAGCTCAAGACGATGATCAGCGCGCCCGTCTACCGCACCTGATCCGTCGTCCCGTCCATTGCCGAATGACTGAAAATAGATGAGAAAAGCGGGCCCGTGGCATTGCCGACGGGCCCGCTTGGGCTTCACGCGTCAGAAGCGCTTCAGAAGAAGAGCACGGTGAGCAGGCAGATCTGTACGTTCGGATGTTTTGCGGAATGATGAGGCATTCAATCGGAGGAAATGCCGAATGTTGACGTGGTCAATCTGACGAGAAATCGTGAGATGAAATGCGATAGTGGTGGGCTATTAGGCGGTCTTCTGACGCGGGAACTACAGGCAAACGGCGCCAAATGCGCCGGAATTGGGGGAGGGGACGTTCGGTGAAAACGAAGAATGATGCGGATTGAGGAGGCGCGGGGCGTGGAAAGGAAAAAGGGCCCCTGCGCCATGGTGGCGGAGGGGCCCTGAGGGGGGGAGACGGCGGAGGCGAGGCTGCCTGCGTCAGTGTGCGGGTGCGAAGATGGCGCCCGTGCGGATGCCTCGGACGGTGCCGAGAGCGGTGGCGGACCAGACGAAGAGCGCGAGCAGCGTGAGTCCGCTCGCGACGAGGGGCAGGACCTCAAGCGCGAGGAGTTCGGATACGCGGTAGGCAAGCACCGAGCAGGCGCCGATCGGGAAGACGAAGGCCCACCAGGAGAGTGCGAACGGGAGCTTGCCCTGGCGGCGGTTGCGGATCGTCATGGAGACGGCGAGCACGAGCCACCAGAGGGCGGCGCCGAGGAAGGCGGCCGCGACGAGGGAGCCGTAGCGCAGAAGCGAGGCGTCGCCCGTGGTCTTGAGGAGCGCGAGCATCGAGAGCGGGATGACGCTCAGCGGCGCCAGGTGCACCCAGAGGGTGGGCGTCATCTTGCCCTCGACGGGGGCGCCGAGGAAGTGGCGCGCCATCGTGAGCGCGAGAAGGCCGACATACATGAAGACGCCTGCGCCGAAGCCCGTCATGTTGAGGGCGAAGGCGAGCTCGCGCAGCACGCCTTCGGAGGCGGCGGCAAGCGGGGCGCCCGCAACGGGGATCACCACGAGGCCCACGGCCGGGATGAAGTGCGCGGGCGTCACCATGCCGAGCTTGAGGCGCTCGCTCGTGAAGAGCCCGAAGAGCACCACGTAGCTCACGGCAAAGGTGCCCAGCGCACCCGTCCACCAGAGCGGCGCGATCAGGGCGGGCGAGACCCCGCGGATCG
>OGDE01000709.1_pt1 | contig 25504 bp, 20 predicted proteins | sample 1570321 | NCBI WGS metagenome assembly OGDE01 (sample SAMEA2581976, study PRJEB24529) | metagenome | biome: Human gut stool | place: China | collected 2011 | reverse complement strand
TCTGTCTGTCTGTCTGTCTGTCTGTCTGTCTGTCTGTCTGTCGAGATTATATGTATCAGCCTGCATATATGCAACCCCTTTCTGTGTTTTTTTCGTATAAAATTTATTACTTGCAAAATTTTATACATAACCACAGTCCATCTATCTTACTCAAAGGATAACTTATTCCTAGATAAATTACTCGCCATTTCTTGCATTTTTTTATATTTTCGCCATTTTTTGCCTGCTATTAAAACAAAACAGATAAAAAGGACGCAGGATTTTACTCCCACGCCCCTAAACTTATCTGGCTTTATCTTCCCTGACTTTTGGCAGCTCCTTCCCTGCCGTTTCCTGCTTTGCCTCCGATGTTTTTCTTGCCTCAAAAGCATCTGCATTATACTTGTACTCCTGTGGTTCAGCTACCATCGGTGAGTAGATGATCTCTCTTTCTGTATCCGGTGCTTTCTGATCCTTATCCTTTGTGTGCTCCATACGCTTTTCCTTATCAAACTGCACATTCATAGCCAGATTATCCAGCTTATCAATCGAGGCATCCAGCTGCAGCTCCATTGATACAAGCAGTTTTTTCACTGCTTTCATAGGGGCAAGTACCGCCTTTGTGAAAGGGTGTTTCTGTTCCTTCTGCAAATAATCCACCTCCGGCTTATCTGCAAAGGTATGGAACGCATTGTTTATGGTCTGACCAGCTTCACGGAGTCCCTTTGCAAGAAGTGCTGTCCTTGCAATATCCCTGTCTGTAGATACAATCATATCTTTTACCGCTGTTCTGACATTGAGAAGTCTTTTCTTGATTCCTACAAATTCTGTCACCCTGTAAAGTGCCGCCCTTCCCTTTGCCTTTGTTTCATCAACAATATTCTTGGCAGTAGATTTTACCTGTACCTTTATCTCAGATACCTGTGACTTTATCTGCTCACATCTGGCATTGAATCGCTCCTGTGCTTCTGTTAATGCTTTTTTTGCATTATTGATAAGTGTATCTTCCTGCATTTCTTTGATCTGATTCTGCATATTGGTGAGTTCTTCCGTCATGGAATCAATCTTTTTCTCCAGTCCATCCACATAGCTGCATATCTCAAATACATCATTTGCCTGTTCTTTCATAGTATTCTTTTTTAATAAATCGAGAAGTTCTCTTATGATCTCCTCATTAGTAAGTGTCTTTTCTGCTTCCATCTGTTTTTCCTCCTTATAAACGGGGCAGCATATGCCGCCCCTTAGCCTTAATTATCGAAGTGGTGTATCCTTTTTATCCTTGTCGGGATTTCCGTGGTTCTGTTCGGCATTCTCCCTTGCTTTTTCGTTGCTCTTATCCTTTGCTTTCTCATATTCTGCAATAATCTCATTATAGAGCTTCTCCCTGAAATCCTTTGTGACCGGATAGCAGACATCCTGATAAATCGGTTTGCCATTCTCGTCCACCTGCTTTGTCTTATAAGAAGGCATTGACACAAAGATTTTTTCTTTGCCCTGAAGGATATTTATATTATTTACAATGAAGCTGTTTTCAAAGTAAATACGGGCAAGTCCCTTGATATTACTGCCTTCCCTTTCATAAGGTGTTACCGTCACGGAAAACTCCGGCATTTCCTGAGTTTTTCCCTGTGTCTGTGTTTCTGCTTTCTCCGGCTCCCTGATTTTTGCATAAGCCCCAAGGATATTAGTATAGAGTTCCTCACGAAACTCTGCCGTGATAGGATTGCATACATCCTTATAAATCACGCTGTTTTTCTCATCACGCTCATTGGAACGGTATCTTGGCATTGATACAAAAAGCTCTCCCTTTTCCTTATTTTCAAGGATTGCGATATTGGTAATCTTGAATGAATCACCAAATACCACGGTCGCAAAACCCTTGATATTGCTGCCATCTCTTGCTCTTACCTCGTTTACCTTAATTGAATACTTCATACGCTGTTCCTCTCTTTCTTATACTTCTGAATTATCATTGTTTTCTGGTATGATAAGCTCACACCAAAGCTGTTCTATCTGTTCACAAGACAATCTGCCATTAAGCCAGTTGCCAAGTGTAACGACCATTCCGTCCTGCTCGTAATAGAGCCACTCCTGTGTTTCAATGTTCCCCTCATACACGATAGTCACATCAAAATCAGGCATAAATAATCCTTCCTCTGCATCCCATACACAGGCTATTCCCTGTCTGAGTGTCAGATTCAGGCTTTCGACATACACAGACCAGCCGCTTACGACAATCTGAAAGTCATCATCAACCTCTGCAATATCGTCCTGAGTGTCGATCAGCTCCTCCATTTCCGATACTGCTTCTTCTATCTCCCCCAGTCGGTATCTCTTATTCATCTGCCGCCTCCTTATATCTGCACCTGACAATAAAACGCATTGTTCCCTGTCCCGGCATTCAGCATTTCACTTCCGGTTTCTTCCATTACCGGGTATCTGATATCTATTCCCGGTATCTCAATAATGCCGATGATACTGCCTTCTTTAAGAATGGCTTTCTCCTCTTTACTAACGGTGGTTTGCTCTTTCTCAACCTCTGACCTTTCATCCTGCTTCTCCTCCAATGTCTGCTCAAATTCATTTATGAGCTGGTTCGTGTTTCTCTCTCCGGTTGTACACCAGAAAAAAGAGACTGCCATAATGGCAATCCCTGCTGTAATCAGTAGTCCTGCGACCACTTTCCTTATGCTCATAGAGTTTCACTCCTATCTTTTCCTGTTTCTGTCTGGCATATAGATTCCCTTATCCTCTGCAACAATACCCGCATTTTCTATTCTGTCCTCAGACTTTTCTTCGTCCGGTCCGCCAAGATCTGCATCCATAGCCTTTGCGTTCTCAAGGTCAAGCTGGGCATTTAATTCATACTGCCTTGCAAGTTTTTCTTCCAGTTCTGCACTATATGCAAACGGCTTATCATACTCCGCCTTTGAAGCCTCAAGGTCATTCTGGTACTGTTCAATCTTCTTTTCCAGAAAATCAACATTTTCATGAAGTCCGTTGAACAGGTTCTCCAGCTTTACCATACTTCCCACCGGACTTGTGGAAAGTTCTGCCTTGTATTCCGTCTTTCCACGAAGCACCATATAGTTGATACTGAGGAAATTCTTTTCCACCAAAAGCTCAAAGCCGTGGAACTTACCGACTGGAGTGGTTTCGCCTGTCTTACATTTGCTGATTGCTTCAAGCATTACGGTTCCACCATCCACTCGCTCTGTATAAGTTGCATTGCCTATGGTAATGGCAAAGTCCGGGTTATCAATCAATTCCTTATCCCTTGCCTTTATATCCTCCCTTACATTGGCAAGTTTTTCTGTCGCAGTTTTGATGAGTTTTGGATATTTGATCATAAAATTATCCTGCAATCCGTATCTCTGATTATCATACGACGCTTTTAAGAGCTTTAATCTCTGGACATCATTGTCAACCTCCATCTTTTCCCTGATTAAAGGGTTGCCTGTCGCAACCGCCTTAATCTCCGCATAAGAAAGTGTTGCCTCATCAATGTCCTCACAGCTTCGGCTCACTGCCTTGCTTGTCATAACCTGACTGATGAAACGCTGCTTGTTTTCCACAAGTGACCAGTTGTATGCATCAAAGGTTTGTTTTGTAACATATCGGTAGATTGCCACCTCATCGTTTTTATTTCCCTGTCGGATACCTCTGCCTTCCCTCTGTTCAATGGAAGAAGGCTTCCACGGGCAATCGACATGGTGCATTGCAACAAGGTGTGTCTGTACATTAACTCCGGTTCCGCACTTATCTGTCGAACCGATAAGGACTTTTTTCTTACCTGTCCTCATTTCCTTAAAGAGTGCATCCCTCTGTGCGTCTGTTTTTGCATCGTGAATAAATGCTATCTCCTCCGCAGGGATACCATATTGGATAAGTGACTCCTTCAGATAATCATAAATCGTAAAGTCCTTGTCCGGTCCCGGTGTTCCAATATCCGAAAAAATAAGCTGACAGCCTATATGACCATCAGCATTTCCTTTTACATATTCTTTCCAGACATTTTCCGCTACCTTATTGAGCTTTCCGTCCGGGTTGTTCGGTGCGTCCTTATCAATCAGTCTTGCGTCTGTTCCAAGAAGTCTTGCTTCGTGCGTAATCTTTAAGAAGTTGTCAACACTTGGATCAACACCCCCGCCCCTTATCCTTTCTGCCCTTACAACAAATTCTTCCATTACCTGCTTCACATACCAGTCCGGCTCCGACTCCACGATGATAGGCTTGCCGCCACGCAGAGCTGGCACATCAAGGTCAAGCATATCCGCTGTCTGCACATCGGCAACCTCACGGAAGATGTTCATAAGCTCCGGCAGATTGGTAAACTTATTGAACCTGCTCTTGAAACGGAAACCACTGCCCTCAACCGTAAGCTCCAGTGCCGTTGTTACTTCTCCAAAGTTAGCCGCCCACGAGTCGAAATGATGAATTCCCATCTCCTCAAGTGCCGATTTCTGCAAATAAAGCTGCATAACATACATCTCACACATTGTGTTGCTTATCGGTGTACCTGTTGCAAATACAATTCCCCTGCCATCATTTATCTCTGATAAATACTGGCATTTAAGCTGCATATCCGTTGACTTTTTAGCCCCACTACTGCTGATTCCCGACACATTATTCATCTTTGAAAATGTGGCGAGGTTCTTAAAATTGTGTGCTTCGTCTACCATAATAGAGTCAACACCCAGCTCCTCAAAGGTAATGAGGTCATCTTTCCTGCTCTCATCGGTCAGGGATTTAAGCTGTTCCTCCAGCTTTTTCTTCTGGCTTTCCATCTGCTTTACGGTCCAGCGTTCCCCGTTCCGCTCCTTCATATCATCAATCGCATAGGTGATCTCATTTATCTGTTCATTAAGCATTCGCTCCTTTCTCTCTGCCGAAATTGGAATTTTTTCAAATTGCGAGTGCGACATAATGATGCAGTCATAATCGCCTGTCGCAATCCTTGACACAAACTGCTTTCTTCGGCTCTTTTCAAAATCACGCTCCGTTGCAACCAAGATGTTTGCTGACGGGTAAAGCCTTAAAAATTCACTTGCCGTCTGCCCGATAAGCGGCTTTGGCACTACCATAATTGTCTTATTGGAAAGTCCGAGTCTTTTCTGTTCCATACACGCAGCCATCATTTCAAACGACTTTCCGGCTCCGACGCAGTGGGCAAGCAGGGTATTTCCTCCCATAAGGATTCGTGCCACCGCATTTTTCTGGTGCGGTTTTAATTCAATCTCAGGGTTCATTCCTGGAAATTGCAAATGGCTTCCGTCATACTCACGCAGGCGGATATTATTGAAGGTTTCATTATAATATTCCACATACTTCTGTCGGCGTTCCGGTTCTGCAAACAGCCATTCCTTGAACTTCTCCTTGATCATATTCTGCTTTTCCCTTGCAAGCATTGTCTCATTCTTATTGACTTCATAATGGTACTTGCCATCACCGTCATCAATCCTGTCCCTGACAGTGACTGTTTTTAAGTTCAGGGTATCCTCAAAAATAGAATAAGCGTCCATTCTGCTTGTACCATAAGTTTTCGTTGCAGCCACGGAATGTTTATCCATACTTTTATTTTCAATGAACCATTCCATACTCATTTTATTCAAGTGTACCTGAATACCGGAATTATAATACTCTGTTCTGATTGCCCTTGCCCTCTTTGGTGTATTAAGCAGCTCATAGATAAACTGCTCATAATCAAGCGGCTCAATCCAAGTTGTACCAATCTTTACATCAATATCCGAGGCTTCAATCCATTCCGGCTGAACTTCCTCTAGGGCTGCGGCATTGGCGGCAAATCTTTCTGCCTGCGGATTATCGGTATCCGCCGCCATTGCCTTTGCAACACGCAGCTTATCCCTTACATTTCCCGACAGATATTCGTCTGCTGTCTCCCAGCCTGCGTCCGGGTTATTTTCATTGTAACGGTCAGGATTAAGAAATATAATTCCATCAAGTTCCTTTATGAGAGTATCCCTGTCTGCTTCATAAATGGAGAGCATATAAGGGATATTTACATATCCAAACTCATTGACCGATACATTAAGAGCCTCTACCGCAGTTTCTACCCTGTCCACCACGGACTTTGCCTTAATCGTCTGCTTATAAAACATATCAGCCTTCTTCACCTCCCCGTCCTCATTTACTTCTTCAAGACTGCAAAGAAGCGGATAATCGCTGTCATCCCTGAACGCTGTACGGTTTGCTTTGGAAGTGATTGCTCCATACTTTCCAACGAATTTATCATATTTTACATTCAAAAGCTGCTGTTTGTCTGCAAGCTCCTCATCACTACAGCCCTCCATCTGGATATCAATCAGCTCTCTTGTTATCTGTCTGATTTCATCAAGGCTCTTGATACGCTCCTCTGCTGTCGGTGATACTTTCTGCCTTACCATCTCTGAATTTTCCCTGTAATAAAGTTTTCCTTCAAAGAATGTGTAAGTATAATTTCTGACATCCGGATCAGCGGGAATGACTTCCTCTGTCTGTTCCTCATTATCTGCCAGTCTCTCAAAATCTGTCATCTGTGCTCTGATGTTACAGATTGCCTTATTGAGTGCTTCATACAGATTGAAGTTCTCATCATTATTCACACAGACGGTATATCTGCTGTCCTGTCCGAACATCCTTGTGTCATACTGCATTGTACCAAGCATCATCTCCGGGTGCTCTGCAAAATAGGAATTGACTGCTATGCCATCACCTGTGACACCAAGATGTACCCAGTCAGGCTCTATATCAATTTTTCGCTCTCTTTTCTGTAAAAAAAGAATGTCCGCAGTCACCTCAGTTCCTGCATTATCCTTAAATGCAGTATTCGGAAGTCGGATTGCTCCCACAAGTTCTGCCCTCTCAGCCAGATACTTTCGTATAGTCGGATTGCTCTTATCCAGTGTTCCCTTTGTGGTAATCACTGCAACCATGCCGCCCGGTCTTGCCTGATCGAGTGCTTTTGCCAGAAAATAATCGTGAATACGGAAGTTATACTTGTTGTACTTTGGATCGAATATCTTATAATCTCCAAATGGCACATTTCCCATAACAACATCAAAAAAGTTATCCGGATATGTGGTGTTTTCAAATCCCGTAATACTGATATTGGCATTCTGGTAAAGCTGTTTTGCAATCCTTCCTGATATGCTGTCCAGCTCCACTCCATACAGCTTACTTTGCTGCATTGGTGCTGGCATACTTCCGAAGAAATTGCCGATACCCATAGAAGGCTCCAAGACATTGCCGCCTTTAAAGCCAAACTGCACAAGTGCTGAGTTAATACACATTGCAATCTCAGGTGAAGTATAAAAGGCATTATTTACGGTTGCTCTTGCGGCACTGTATTCCTCATCGGAAAGAAGTTCTTTCAGTTCTGCATATTCTCTGGTCCACCCTGCATTATTCTCATCAAATGCCTGTGACAACCCGCCCCAGCCGACAAACTTTGATAAAACCGTCTGCTCCTCCTGTGTTGCAAGTCTGTTTTCTGCTTCAATCTGCTTTAGTGTACAGATTGCATCAATGTTCCACTGGTATCTGGTCTTTACACCGCCCTTTTCTGTTTCCCACAGGTTATAATGGAAATTGAGTTTTGTCTGGTCTTGTGTTTTTTCTTTTCCACGCAGACCTTCCGCTGGCGGTAATACTTCCTGTGCAGGTGTTTCAGGGGCAGCCTCCTGTGGTTCGGTATCATTCTGCGAAATATCTGCCGATACATTCTTATCCTCATCAGAAATTATACGACCATCCGTGTCAATCTTGGTATTCAAGCCATATGCAATCGCCCGTTCTCTGGTTTTAAGACGGCTTTCTCTCACACTGTCCTCAATATCAAAGAACTTGCGGTAAACAGGATTCATCTTTTCCCTGTCAATCTTATTTTTTATGGTCTGATAGATTGCCTTCTGGTCCTCTCCACAGTAAAATGGCTGTTTTACCATATAGGATAAGATTTCATATACCTCACGCCACGATACGGTATCCCCTGCCCTCTCTCCATTTCTGTTTTTGTAGCTTACTTTCACATCTGCACTGCTTAAAGTGTATTCTGTGAGTCCATACTGATTATTGCAATATGCCTTTCTCTCACCCTGAACATTTCCCATCGCTATCTCACAGATCAGTTCCAGCTTATTCGGCATAAATGCAAAATCCGATTGCACCACATCCATAAGGAAAGCACGGAATGGTGTGTAACAGCTACATTCTGACACAAGTATCTCAATGGCATCTCTTAAATCTTCATCCATTGCAGCTACACGGTCAGCATAATCAATCGGCTTGATATACCGTAACTCAGCCGCCTTTCTGTTTACAGCATAACTGTCAGGCTCATCAGGAATAGCATAATCATCAATTTCTGATTTTTCCTCCTGCGTATCAACTTCACGGTACTCTGCGTCAATGACTTCATCATCTTCACGAAGTCCGTCCATTGCAAGCTCATCAATACGAGGTGTCTCCGACTGGTATTCTCCGGTAAGGATAAGTACACCGATTTCCTTTTCGACATTCTTCCACGAAACATATCCTTCTACTTCTCCATCTTGATCTTTCCATTGGATACGAAGTCCCGAACCGTGAAATGTGTCATACCCGTGCAAGCCCAGACCGTCAAGCGGCCAGCTTGCACCCCCCTGACCATATTCTGCCTTGATACGCTTTGCTCTGGTTCCTGCGTCTATCTCTGTCTGATAGATTTCACACACCCTGCCTTTTCCACCGACAAAGCCAGTTCCTTTCATAAGTATCTCTTTTACATACTCACTTGGTACACTCTCTGCTTTCTTTGGATTAAGGTAATTATATTTTCTGGCAAGGGCAGCCTTTTTATCCTCCTCATACTGACGCATAAATTCATTGTGTCTGGTTTTCTCTGACTGCTTCACACCAAAACTAGCCTGCCCGTTTTGGTCGAAAAAAAAGGAAGCCTGTGTATATTCGGCTTCCTTACTGACACCCAATGAGTTAATCTCATCAAGCTCTCTATTTAATTCTTCCTGTATTTCTAATGAAACTTCATCACGATCTGGTGGAGCACTACTTCCTCTGCCTGCATCTTCGCCTGCTCTCTTATCTTCCACATCTCCATTGTCGATGATGGATTCTGTGGCTTGTGCTTCATTAGATACTGTTCCTCCAACTGGTCGTAAAGCTGGTTTGCTTCCTCCTCTACTGCCGACATCTTCTCGTACATCTTCCCGAATCTCATCAGTGTCTTGTACCTTGCCGGTTCGTTCTCCAGAAGATACTTCATTGCCATTCTCCCGTATCTGCCCAGCTTCGTTAAATCCTCTGTCTCGTCCGGCATTGTCAGCTCCGGATACAGCAGTCCGTCCACTTCCTTGTAAGTCATTGCTTCTAACATATGATATTCTCCTTTCGCTCTCAATCGTTTGTAAATTCCTACTAAATTCTCTAAGAACACTACAGGAGACATCGCATACAAGGGAACCAAGACGGTAAACTATCTCCTCATCTTTGATGTTTACAATCTGACTGAAATCCTGTTCTTGCACAGATAAGTCAAATCCACATCTCGTCCCTACAGCATACATAACACTGGAATATACTAACTGCTCCATATCGCTATCCTGCTGTAAGCCCTTGCGTTTTTCGTTGAATTCCTTTATCACACTACCTGATAGCTGCATAAGTTCGGACATTCTATCTCCGAACTCCTCTTTTATTATATCCCAAACATTTGTTCCTGTAAACTGTTTTAGCGTATTTTTTAGTGATTCCCTGTCATCGCTTTTATACCGCTCCATCTGTCCTTCCGATACCAGAAAGTCTGCATAACTTTTCAGGTTTTCCCCCTCCAGATCCCAAGTCAGCTTCACATTCTTTCCGCCTGTATCACTGATATCGAAAATATATCTCATACGGGGATTAAGTGCCCTTGAGGGGAAGATAGCACAGCCCTTTGCTCCACGCTTTACATATCTTCCCACTTTCTTCCAAGTGTCATAATCTGCCATAAGGGTACTTTTCTCCGGTGATCTCTGAGCTGTTACCATAACGATATTATCAAATTCATAGCGATATAACTGACCAGCAACTTTTAATACATCTTTCCAGTTCTTTTCAGAACGGGTGATGTTGCTGATTTCTGAATCATATATCGCTTTGACCTTCATATCAACACTCATGTGTCACCCTCCTTTTACTTCAGTAATTCTGCAAACATTTCCTTAAAGAGCTTTGACTCCTCCCCGTCAAGCTCAATCACAAATTCTGCATCAACCACCTGTCTATCACATTTGCCCTTTCCTTTTACAATCTTTCGCATAATCCTGAGAAGCACATAACACTGCTTTGACTTGGCTATGCTCTGCTTAAAGGCAAGTCCGTCGCTGTCAGCCGACTGCTGTGTCTCATAGACAATCACATTCAGCTTTCTGCTGATTTCCTCAACTTTCTCATATGGAATACTGACAGACGATTTTACCTCTCCCGGTCTTTCCCATTCCTTATGAAGTTCGTTTAATAAAAATTCCATATCCTTAATAACTGCTGTCTGCTCATTTTTCATCGTGTCTTTCCTCCATTTTCCTTTAATGAAGAAGGGAGCTGTTCTTCGCTGTATGGCGAAAAATCAACTCCCTTCATATCCTCCGCATCAAGGACTATCTGCTCTGAATAATACATATCCATTGCCTTGTTTATGGCATCGTCAAGTGACTCTGCCTTTACTGTCTCTACCCTTGAGAGAACTTCTTTTATCTCAATATCAAATTCTCTTTCCATTCGATATCAGCCTCCAATTCCATTTTTCCTCATCGGCTCTTTTTTTCTTTTACCTGTCTTTCCTTAAAACCTTCATCATACTTTCCATCTTCAAGCCTGTCATAAAAATATTCCTCCTCTATCGTTCCAAATTCCTTATACATCTGGTGCAGGAAATCATTCTGCATATTTTTGGGAATATCATCATCCTTTGACAAATCCTGATAAAAATAAAACTTCTGCTTGAGTTTCGCCCTGTAATCATAAACATCTTTTATCTTTTCAGGTGTTCCGTATTCTCTTTTATATGCCTTAAAGTTGGTCTGCGAAAGTGTGGACCCAAGATAAATCCCGTGCTCCCACGATACCCCAATCGTTGTGTTATCCTTTGTTGGCTCCTCGTCTTTCGGATATCGCTTATACTCTGTTGCTCCGAGAGCAATCGTGAGAGAGCCGCTTTTCATATCCATTACCACAAGATTGCGTGGAGATAATGCTTCAAGTACCATATAATCGTGGTCATTAAAATTATGAAATGTCTGCCCTCTTTCAAATGTCCTGTCGCATTTTTCATAATGCAGGATAAAGTCATCTATCCAGCCTCTATCCGTCATTCCAATCTCATCCATCTTTGTAATACACTCTGGGGAACTTGTTGCCTTATCAAAGTAAAATTTCTTTGAATCATTATAATATCCTTGCAAAAAGCGTCCCAGTTCCACATCATCTCTACAGAATTTTGCAAAAACTGTAACATTTGCTGCCCTGTAATACTCTGTAAAACCTTCCGCAAGCGTTCTTCCAAGAAGCAGCATCTGATCTGCAAGCTCTGACATATCATCAATGGCAACGAACTTCTTATAATCTTCCAAAGTCATAAGCATATTTCTTTCTGTTCCCTTATAATTCTCCATTACAAGAATCATATCTTTTAAATCCATTCTTACCTCCTGTTCCAGAGAGGACTTTCGCCCTCTCTGCCAATTTTCTATGGTCTGCCAATTACTACAATTTTTCCGACACTTGCCACATCACGGTAAACTACGCCAACTCTTTCATTCAGGGCTTCTACCACCTTGCCATTGCCGACATATACTGCCACATGGCTGATATTCTTATATCTTCCGTTGTTTGTGAAACTGTAAAAGATAAGATCACCAGGCTGCATTTCATCATAAGATACGGTCTTTCCTGCTTCATCAAGTCCCTGTGCTTCTGCCGCTGCTGTAGTTGCTCCTCCATAACTGATATTCACACCTGCATCCTTCCATGAATAATACGCAAGTGAACTGCAATCATAATAATTGCCACTATCTCTTAGTTCCTGACTGTAAGGATAACCCACTCTGTGAAGGGCATAAGAGCAGACTGCTTTCTGCCTGCTATCTGTAATACCACTGAGGATTGCATTTATTTCATCCTCTGTCATGGAACTTACTCCGGGGCTTCCACCGCCTCCACCGCTTCCACTTCCAGCATATCCAAGCTGTCCCATAAACTCAGGACTCATGATCTGCTCAAGCATTTCTACCTGATCAGAATTAAATCCATAAACGGAAATCATATCTCTGTATGATTTGAGCGTAACATTTACATACAGTACCGACTTCGTAACAGTTGTTACATTGCCATCTGCGTCTGTTTCCTCCACATCTTTTGTTCCACTACTTGTAGTATAAGAACACATATCATTTACTACAGTCTGCAACCACCCCTTTGATATATCATTCATAATTGTTGCAGTATCGCCTACACCATACTTGACCATGTAGACCGCCATAATGTCGTAGTAGTTACTTGGATTTTCATCCATTCCCTCATAATCTACATACACCAGTTCGCCAAAGTCATATCCGGTATGTTCATTCACTTTGGTATTCACATCACGGTTAAATTCAGACACATAAGCACTTGTAACTGTCTGCACTGTATCTCCTGACTCCAGCGGCGGTAAAAATAAGGCAAATGGTGAATTATAAAGAATCGCTATCACAGCAATAACCGGAACTGCAACGATTACCACTAAAAGAACCAACAGCAAAAGTACAAGTCCGATAATCGGAGCTGCCGCCTTTATCCAGAGAACTGCCTTTTTTACAATCAGATCTTTTACCAGTTTTACAACACTGTCCGTCTGATTTTCCTGTTCTTTCATCTTATCCAGAAAAAATTTAATCTTTCTGCTACGGTTCGCTGCTTTCACATCCTTCGCCTCGATAGATACACCTGTGGCATAGCCTGCCGCCATGCCGACTGCTGTACCTGCTCCCGGTGCAACCGCTGTACCTGCCGCTGTGGTTGCCGCTTTTGCCGTAGTTTTGGCAGTTTCTTTTGCAGTGTTCTTAGCAGTTTCTTTCGCTGCTGTCTTTGTCGTGTCACCGGCAACCTTTTTTGCCGTATCACTGGCAGCTTTCTTTCCCATCTTTTTTGCCAGTTTCTTTCCTGTTTCTACCTTCTTGATACGCCTCTTTGCTTCGGCTGCCGCTTTCTTTCTGAAAAGTGACGCTCCCCTTGAAGCAGTTCCCGTAACCGGACGGCTTACTTCATATGCAAGATAAGCTGCCTGTGACACTTCCTGCCCGCCTTCCACCTGCTCTGTAACTGCTCCAGCCGCAAGTGCTCCCGTTCTTCCTGCTATATGAAGATTGGTATTCTTCGTCTTGATAGAAGTATTGGACTCCCGTATATTTCTCTTAAATTTTGAAGGTTCCTTTTCTTTCTTCTCTGCCTGATGAATGGTACTCTTACGATAAGACTTCTTTTTACCTGTATCATTTATCTTTGCACTGGCAATTTTCGGACCACGCTGTACGGTGTAAATGTTACTGCCCTTAATTTTAGCCTTCTTCGGTTCATGCATATGAATCTTAGCTTTTTTCTTAGTGTGAATGACCATAGGCTTGTCATCCACTTTTTTTATCTTCAATGTTCCCACCTTCTTTCTGTATCCTTAAAAAAGGTAAAAAAGTAGCCATCCGGAACTTAGTCCAAATGGCTGATACATTGCAATTCTAATCAGCAAATTTTGCCTCCCTTTTCTTCTGCTCCGCAATCTTTTCGTGGATATTGGTGTTATACAGTCTGTAAAGGTCAGTGTCCTTGCTGATCTGGTTATCAAACGGAATTACCACGGAACCACACTTGATAAGTCCCATTCCCGATGCAGTATTGGTTACGAAACGAAGCTGTGCCTCTGATACACCGATAACCTCTGCCATCTTGGAACTGTCTGTATTCGCCTGCTTTAAGAGTGCAACAAACTCAGAGTTTGCAAGCATTGTAGTGGCGGTGTAGTTCTGTAAAAGGTCCACGACGTTCTGGGTGATACCCGTGCACAGTCCACCTTGTTTCCTCACCTTCTTCCAGAGCTGCTGTAAATATTTTGCAGAATACTCCGAATTAAGCAGGACATGGAACTCATCAATATAGAGCCAGGTTGCCTTGCCCTTCTGCCCGTTTTCTACAATTCTGTTTTGAATAGACTCCATCATAACAAGCATTGTGATAGGACTAAGCTCCGTGCCTAAGTCCCTGATACCATATACCGTGAATCGGTTATCTACATCAACATTTGTCTGGTGGTTAAAGATATTAAGGGAACCATTTACAAAAAGTTCCAAAGACAATGCGATATCCTTTGCTTCGTCCTCCGGCTGTTCCATAAGGATATCGTAGAAGTCACTCATTACCGGAATATACTTTTCCCTGCCCCTTGCAATGTCGATATACATCTTTCTCACGCAGCGGTCAATGATTGATTTCTGTCTGGAATTTAAGCTGTCCCCGATACACTGCTCACAAAGACCAAGCATAAATTCCCCTTTTTCCCTTATCATTCCCTTTGAATCATTCGGATCAAGACTCCACACATCCATCTCAAGCGGATTTACATAATTGTCCGTGTATGTGGACATATTTACCACGGTTCCACCATAAGTCTGTGCAATATCAAAATATTCGTTCATCGGATCAATGACGATAATCTCATCATCTCCCGACAAGAATACGCTGCCCATTTCCATCTTACAGAAGAATGATTTGCCGGAACCCGGCACTCCGAATACAAAGCCATTTCCGTTGATGAGCTTCTTTCTGTTACCGATATTTACATTCTTACTGATCTGGTTGATACCGTAATAATTACCTGTGCTGTCATTCAGTTCCTGCACATTAAACGGCATAAGCACCGCAAGCGACTGGGTAAGAAGGGTACGCATTGTTTCCACCTGTCTTACACCAATCGGAAGTGCCGTGTTGAGTGCTTCCCTCTGCTTTAAGTAGTGTGTATCAATCGTACAACTGTTACGCTTTCCGATTGTTTCTACTGTTTCGCAGACACTCTCAAGCTCCTTCTTACTTTCTGCCATAAGGATAATGGTAACTCCTACAAAGAAAAGACACTGGTCATTCTCACGGACATCATCCATAATTGCCTCAATCTCTTTTTTCTCCGTTCTCTTTGCATAAGAGATTTCTGTGGAGAAGTCATTGTTCTTATTACGGACTCTCTGCTGCTTGATAATATCCGACTCAATACCAAGATATTTCTTCTGAAGCACCTTTGTGGTCAAATCCTTTGGCACAGGCACTACATCAATACTGGTAATGGAGTGGACAGGAAGGGAAGTAATCTCATTGATAAATCTGTCAGATAAACTGCTGGGATACTTCTTAATGAAAAGTGCCTTGCAGTATTTACTCTCGTCCTCAAAATGGTCTGGGAAATATTTCACCATACCATTACATAAATCATTCTTAAAATCTGCTCCGACCTTCTTTGCCTTTTTGATATCAAAATCAAAACTGCCCTCATCGCCAAGATGGTAATAGTCATAGAGCACTTTCAGCCTTTCATTGCCGTTAAGCGGCACAATCTCTGCACCCAGCTCAATGAAAGCCTTGTGTATCGTTGCCTCAAGTGTGGCAAACTGTGCCTTTGCCTCCTCGAAGTTCTTTCTCTCAATCGTGATTGTCAGGTATCTTTCCTGTTCAATCCCCTGTCTGCCCTCAATAATCTTCTCCTCAATAATGTCATTGTAGATTCTTCGGTAATTATTGAAGCCATCGTTTTTTTCTGTAATAAGAACCTTATCACGGAGATCCTCCATATTTTTGTTCTTATTGTTAATCGTAATCTTATAATTACAGTCCAGCGAATTTAAGAATTTGCAGTATCTTTCAAAAATGCCGATCTGCTCATCCTCCGTTGCCGTTGTGTAATTGATGTCCTGAAAGCGGTAACACTTGGAATACTTATTCCTGCTTACTTCAAAAATACCGTTTTCAGCCACCGCCATAATCTCTATGGTTTCCTGAATGGATTTCGGTGTCTTATACAAAGGCTCACTTGCCTTTTTCAAGAGCTTAAATCCGTCCGTAAATAAACCCATTGTCTCTAACCTCGCTTTCTTATCTGTGAAAGCCCGCCGGGAACATCACCCAACGGGCTTGTTCCCGACCTCACGGTCAGATACATATGAATAGTTGTGTTTATCCTGCTAACACTAATGGTATATCCATTGACTCCATAACAAAATTTGTGTATAATTTTGTTATGGAATGAGGAGGTGTTTTTATGCCAGCAATCAAATCAAGTGCTGATTTAAGGAATAATTACAATGAAATTTCTACATTTTGTCATAATTATCCTGAACCAGTTTTCATCACAAAGAATGGAAAAGGCGACCTTGCCGTCATGAGCATTGAAACCTACGAAGAACTGACCAGCCGCTTTGAACTTTACAGCCAGATCAAGGAAGGAATGGACGATATTGCCACAGGCAACACCAGACCATTTTCCGAAGCTATGGCTGATATCAGGAGCCGCCGCAACCGATGAGCTATCAGGTTCATATCACTTCCACCGCAGAACACGATATTATGCGTGCTGCGGATTACATCGAATTTACCCTCAGAAATCCCGATGCCGCAGATAATCTGTTAGATGCTGCGACTGAACAGATAGGCTCACTAGCCGACCTGCCACAGAAGTTTTGTCTGGTAGATGATCCGGTACTGGCAAGCTGGGGCATTCGTTTTGTGATAATCAATAATTACCTTGCCTTTTATACGATTGATGAAGAAAAGCAGACTGTAATCATAGTCCGATTTCTCTATCAGAAAAGTAACTGGACTTCCATTCTTCGACAGGGATTTTCCATCATTTAAGGAATCTGTTTTTATGCAGGTTCCTTTTTAGTGCATTGCTTTATAAGCAGCCACACCCGCTACCGCCAGCACAAACACGGCTGCCAGTCCAAACATCATGTTTCTTGTCTTTTTCTTCATTTCTTCAAATTCCTCCTGTTTCTTTACTGCCGACTCAGATGTTGTAATCTCTGATTGAGTTTTTTTGCCTTTCTTCTTTACCTGTCCGTTCTGCTCCATTTCAAAAGCCTTGATAATCGGCTCTCCCTCAGTAGATACATAGGTAAGAGCCTTATTTCCAAACATAAAATGCAGTTTCTTTCCCATATACTCGTAAAAATTCATTCCATTAAAAGAATAAAATCCTCCAAGTGCTATCGGAGCTACACACGGAATCGCCACATAAGCAGAACCTGTAAGACCAATATATCTATAAAGAAGTAATACGATACCGCCACCGACTATCACACTGGCAATAGAAAATACAAGCTGTTTTGCTGTAAGTCCCATTGCCACCGATTCCTGATAACGGTCAATGTCTTTGTTTATTTCAATAACCATTGTCCTCTGCCCCCTATCTTGCTAACTCCTTTGTCTCCGGCTTTCTTGCCATACCGATATTTGCCTCATACATATCCATTCCGTCCGGACACAGTTCTCTCAGCTTATCAACATTGAACAGATAAAGAGGATATTCACAATAACCACTCCTCTGTGTAAATCCTGTAAACTCCCCAAGCTCATTTTCTGTGATGAATTTCTCAATATCCGGCATATCATTCACATTCAGATATCCGCAGTAATTCGGTGCAGCAACAGACAAATTTACGGTCACATCACCAAACGGCTCATCGTATCCATCTTCATTACACATAAGCCCGATATACATTGCCTTGTTATTCATATACTGCTGAATATCGAGTGTTACCTGTGTCTCCCCGGAAAAACTGGAATTATAAGTCACCTGTTTCTTTTCATTATCCATAAATGCCTCCTTCTATAATCCGAATGCCTTACTTGTAAGTGTCTGTGCTCCCTTCACACTTCCAACCGTCATTGCTATGGTAAATGTCATTTCACACAGATAAATAAGTGTCTGTGCCCAGTCTGCATAACTTCCCGTAAAGGAAGGCAGCCCTGCATTGATAAATGCATTGCATATCACAATCGCAAGCGCCATTGTTACCGCCTCAAACACACAGGATAAGAAATACTTACAGTAAGTTGACATCGTATGACTTACCATTCTGTTTCCTGCCATTGTAGAGCAGGCGATTGCTCCAAGCGGCACAATGATCAATATTTTTAAGAATCTGAAATACACGGTGTAAATGATAAAGAAACCACAGATAATAATGATGATTGCAAGCAGTGCCGTAAGGATCAGCATTACCAGACTTTCACCAAATCCAAGTCCCTTAATAACATCTGCCTGTGCACTGTCAATGGCAAGCTGTGTTGTTGTTCCTGCCGAAATAAGCCCTACCAGATTTCCGATGGAAGTAAAAAATGCTTTCATAATCGTGACATTATTGGCAACAAACCATTCTGCAAGTCCTAATCGGATAAGCATACGCAGGATTGATTCAAACCTCATTTCATCTTTCACATCTATACTTTCCGAACAGAAACCGATAACAAAGAACAGTACCACAAGGGAAGAACCAACTGCTACAAAGATTGGCTCTATTCCCTCAATGACTGCCCACGGACCACCGCCCTTAAAACTGACGGGCGATTGTCCAAGCATTGCAAAAACCAAAGATATCTGATTATTCCAAAATCCAAACATAGCTTCAAGGAGAGCAAGTATTTTGTCTCCCAGCTTAAAAATATCCATACCTGTTATTCACCTCTTTTCTTCTATTGCAACAGGGATTATTTTTTCCCTATCTTAGAAGCCTAAGAAAGTGAGTACAGTAGAAATACCTGCCATGATAATACCTGCCACAACCCCCTTTAAAGCTGAGTTCATAGTAGATGAATCCTGCTGCTGGTATGCCTGTGCAAATTCCATTACATTCTTTGCAAGGATAATTACTCCAACTGCACCGATAACTGCGATCACAAGCGTTTTTAAGTTCTCAAGTGGCTGTGTTACTGCCGAAGTACCTCCTGCCGCAAAGCAGGTAGTGCTCATAAACATTACTCCCATAACGGCTCCGGATAATGCCGGAACAAATTTTTTCTTAAACTGAATAAATCTCTGCTTCATACCTTTTTCCTCCATCTGATTGTTGTTGGTTGTCATAATAATCTGTTCTTTTCTCATATTGGTTGTCTCCTTTTCGATAAAAAAATAGCCAGCAGGGTTTATCCCTAACTGGCTGTTAAAAGTTACTTTATATGATCAGGCATAGCCTGTTGTAATGATAAAATCGGGCTTTCCCCGATATGTTTTGCTGTGACCACCTCCTTTCAAGGTACAAAAAAAGCACCTTAACCATAATTGGCTAAAGTGCTGTGTGAATTTGATATTAAATTATTTGTAAGCCCAACAAACTTGAATTTAACAATAAATAATATTGTTTGTTGGTTTATATCATCTAGTTCAAGACTATAACTAATAGCCTAAAACCCTAATACACTCCTTATCGATATCTGAATGATTCGTAAATGGCATATCTTCATATACCATTTCTCTTAAAAATCCTAAAATATTACATCTAATCTCATATATTTCTTGGGAAAACTCATACAGTTTTTCATAGGAAATTGTGTCACTTTCCACATATTGTTCTAACTCAAGTTTGCATTCTTTTATTGTTTTTTCGTTAGCTCCACTAGAAAATTTAGTATTGAAAATCCCATTTGGACAGTATTGTCGAACAATATCATCCATCTGATCAAGCCTTACGCAATAGTTAAGTGTACATTTTAAATCTTCTTTAATTTTATTATTTAACTCATTGATTATTTCATAATACTTATTTTTTACAAGCGTCATGTTTTTTTCTAATACAGCCATTAATTCTAGCATATTTGCTACATCATTATTATCATTTATCTGCTGTATTTGATTTAATTGCGAAACAATATCTTGACCAAAGCAAGCATAATATCTTATTATTTCAAACTTAAAATTTGAACTTAAACAATCTGTTTTAGAACTGATACAATTATTTACCGGAATATGGATTGTCACAGAATCTTGTTTCGATAAATCGCGATTTTCAACTTCTCTGAGAGGTGCAGTCCAAAATATAATTTCTTTTTCTATATCTACCAAAAACAAAAAAGTAACATCTTTCTTTTGTCTCCAATAGTTTATGGTTTGCGTCTTTATTGAATAGGTAAATTCTGTTTTATCTGCATTCATCTTAATTTCACTATCATCAGTTCCTTTACATTGGGCATTAAAATTATATTTTGTTGGATGGCAGTTCTCTATAATTGTTCCTATAAAATCAATTCCCAAATCTTGACCTGTATCAATTTCTTGAAACACACTAAACTTCTTCATTACTGCTTGAAGTTCCGAAGCAGCTCTGTTACCCACTGATTGATTTAATGTGAATGTTGGTAATTTTTCTTTCATACTATTCCTCTTCAAATTACAGATTTACGAAACTCTTTCATTCCGCATAGGCACATTATACCACAGTTCCTGTGCCTATGCGACGCCTTTACTGATTCTTCCAGTATGAACTCATCTTCTCCACCGTCACTTCCGGATAGAAATAAGTAAGAATCGTTGCTTTCGGAACACCTGCCGCAAGTGCTTTCTTCACTTCCTCTTTCTGCTCTGCTGTGTATGACCAGTGCATCATTCGGTTTGTAATTGTATCCTCCCACTTCGGCTTTTCCCTCTCAGGATTTCTTACGGGCTTCTCTCCTCCACTGGTGCTGTCGGAGTCCTCCGCCTTCTGCGATTCATCGGCATATTCAAGCTCATTTGCCTGCTCCCTGTCAATTTTTGCTTTTTGCTCTGCCTCATCCTGCATTGAAAATCTTCTGTTCAGTTCCGCATCTCCAAGCATCATAAACTGCTCATAGGTCAGTGTATCAATATACACATTCTCTCCCTTATCTTTCATTTTTTCATAATGCTTAACGGCTTTTTCCGATAAAATCTCAAATGGTGGTCCGATGATACGATCTGCTCCCTGTGTATTATGAACATACGCTTTTCCTTTTCCGTCCGCTGTCTGATTAAACATCGGGTGTCGGAATGGAATATACTTATTGTCCATTATGGGATCAAAACCACGGATAAAAATAATACATTTCTTATTATCCAGCTTTCTGACCTCATCGGGTGTAAACAGTTCCCTGCCTAAAACATCATAATTTCTTGATGAGCTTCCCTGTCTGCCCTTTGTCTCACCGCTTGATTTTTTATCAATTGTCCCCTTGCCCAAAAGCTCCGAGACATACTTGTGTGTACTCTGCTCATTGCCTCCAAGATAGATGAAAGTATCGCAGTTGCCGGGGATTGTTTCCCAAGTATCTTTAAAAAGTGCCTTTAACTGGGCAAAGTTCTGAATGATGATAATACTTGAAATCTCCCTGCTTCGCATTGTCGATAACAACGAACAGAAGTCATCTGGCAATGCGACATTCGCAAATTCGTCTAACATAAAGGTTACATGGATCGGCAGTCTGCCACCACAGTTAAAGTCTGCCTGATAGTACAATTCCTGAAATATCTGTGTGTATAACATACCGATAATGAAGTTATAGGATTTATCACTATCCGGGATTACACAAAACAGTGCTGTCTTTGTCTCCCCATCTCCATTTACTCCAATACCGATATCAGACAAATTTAACTCATCTTTGGAGAGCAGTCGTAAAACCTGCTTATTTTCAAGAAATGCAAGTCTTGAGTTTGCACTGATAATAATAGAACGAACTGTATCGCCCGCACCTCTCATACATTTGTTGTACTGTTTGACCGCAGGGTGATTTGCTCCAAGCGGCGAACTCTCCTCCAGAAACTTCATACGGACATCCAGCTTTGAAGCCTTTCCCGGTTCCTTAACCTCTGCTTCTCCAAGCAGCTTCAAAACTGTCTCAAAGTTTCGCTTTGCAGGCTGCACCTCCAGCCACACATAATAGAAAATTGCCTGTAAAAACAAGCCTTCTGCTTTCTCCCAGAACGGATCACTCGGCGTTGAGCCTTTTGGTGTGGTATTACTGATAAGATTGGTAATCAGCTTCACCACATCAGTTTCCTCTCTGATATAGGAAAATGGATTGTAACAGTCTGATTTATCCATCTCCAAAAGATTGATGACTTTTACATTGTACCCGTTATCCTTTAACATCTGCCCGCAGCTTCTTAATATCTCTCCTTTCGGATCAGTACAGATAAACGAACAGCTATGTGGCATCTGCATAAGATTCGGTTTTACTTCATAAAATGTCTTTCCTGCACCGGAACCTCCACAGATAAGAATATTTCCATTGAGCTTCAGCCTTCGGAAATCCAGCGACATTTTCACATTCTGGCTGAGTATCCGGTTGAAATTCTCATCTTTATCCGCCAGTATCTTATTGACCTGCTTCGGATTTTCAAATCTTGCTGTACCATATTCTTTGCCGGGCATATAGTTTCTCTGGCTGGTGTAATACATAATAATAGCCATTGCATAGATACATAATGCAATGGCTACTGCGTTTACTGTATTTGAATTGTAATAATTGGCAAAAGGAACTGCACACACTTCATTGAACCTGTTCATAAAGTCATTAAAGGCAATCCCTTCTGTCCATGCACCATTTATCAGATAACCAAGATACCCGGATAACACTGCACCCACTAAAATAAATATCAGTGACGGTTTTTTCTTCGTTGTCTGCATAGGCTCCTACCTCTCTTTTCTGGTAGTAACCGTTTTCTTCTTTGTTGTCTTTTTCTGCTCTTTCTGAACCTTTTCATATCGCTCCCTGACAGATGATTCTACCTTATCATAATGCGTATAAAGTTCGTCTCCCTTTTTCGTAGTTACCACACGGTTCTGCTCATCATAGAGTTTGTAATCTTTTCTGGTATCAAGGAATGTGAGCATTGTCTTTCCATTATGGATATCCATAACGTTATCCTTATGCAGCCACACATATCTGACATCTTTTCCCCATGTTCCCGGAACTCTGGTCTTTACTGCATGGTCGTTTTCTTCTGCAATAAGTTTCTTACTGATCGTAACATCTGACAGGTTCGTATTTTTTGAGGCAGATATTGCCCTCATTCTGTCCGCAAGGCTCTGATACCCTCTGATCCTGTTAGTGAAAGCCTCCTTATCCATCATTACCTTGTGTGTACCATCCTCACTCCTGCCGCCAAGCACCCCGATTGTCTCAAGCTGTTTTATTACATTTTCTGCCTGCTCCCCATTGATGCTGAAATTCTCCTTGACCTGATCCTATTTTTACATAATCTTCTTGTAGCTCTATACCTATGGCCCTTCTGTTTAAAGTTTTTGCAACAAAAGCTGTAGTGAATGTTCCTGAGAAAGGATCTAATATTAAGTCACCTTCATTTGAACTGGCTTTAATGATACGTTCTAACAATGCAACAGGTTTCTGTGTTGGATGATTTTCATATTCATCCATCCGATATCGTACTCTAGCAAATTCCCAGACATTACCTGGTACTTTCTCAGTACTATATGGCTGAGGTGGGTTTTTCCTATAATCGATCAAACCTCTTTTAGCACCAGTTTTAGCTTCTACTAAAATAGCTTCAGAATTGAATGTATAGTTATTCTTATCTTTCACACAAAAAAGTATAGGTTCATACATCGAACCAAAATAATTTTTTGCTTGAACTCCGGAACTATCATAATACCATATCAGACGTGACAGGATCGTTAACTTTTCTCTAAGATAAAGATCAAAAAAAGGCATAAACTGAGTGGAGGTCATTACATAAAAAGCACCTGATGGCTTCAATTTACGAATACATAAATCTAACCATTGATAACACCATGATAAATATTTATCATCAGTCTCCCATTTATCTATACAACCAGCAAAGTTCTTGCCTATATTGTATGGAGGATCTGCAAAAATCAAATCTACAGAATTATCTTCTATTTCATTTTTCAATGCTTCAATGGCATCCCCATGTATAATCTTATAACTATTAGTTCCCAGTAAATTCATTTGTGTAACATTCTATTTTATGCAAAAATACAAAAAGCCAAATTCAATGCAGCATTGAACTTGACTTTTTTACTGAAATCTAACAAAATAGAATCATTAGAGCTTTGTACCCTAACTATCTTTTGCCTTTGTTTCATTCGTACAGACTGATTTAGCTTATTCAATTGTTCCTTAAACCAGTCACTTACATTGATATGATTGATATTTAAAAACAATTTATTCTTATCAGTTGGTTTAATCCTAATTTGAGTAATAGACATGGTTTGTTGCAAAATCTCGCCCATGTTCTTGTGAACGTAGCTTTCAGCTATACTCAATGGAGTACCTATTATCATAGTTGCTGTTTGTAGATTCCCATAAGAAATGAAGCTTGGAATCTTTACAAGAATATACATATTGTTCATATATACTAAGCTATAAAATCAGTCCCTATCTATGGGGGCATCATATTGCTTCATAATAAAAAATATAAATATTATGTTTATTGTTTTAAAACACAGACGTTTATGCTGAGTTTTAAAGTGCATTACAGTATCCAAATAGTAACAATAAAGTAGAGATTATATGTCAAAAAATCAAATAAATATACCTAATTTAAAAAGAAATATAATACAGTTGTATTGTAGCTTTGAATGTGCTGTCACATGGTTTTAAGGAAGGGGCGGGACTTATGAAATAACAGTCCCGCCCCTTCACGGCGTGAATAAAAAGTAATGAAATCTTGCTTTACCGGAAAGCTGTGACTTCATTTACATCAACGGAAAATCTGCCATTGAAGGCCATCATATTCTCGAAACGCACTTTAGTACATTCCACCGGTTTTTTAAAGCTTATATAAGCAATTCCATCCATACTCTTGCGGTCGAATACTCCATGGTTCACCCAATTCCCATCCGGTGTTTCAACCATCACTCTACAGGATTTGAGCATATACGAGCCGCTTGGAGAGGTGTTGGTGTCCAGCCTGAACCCTTTGAGCGATTGTTTTTCCGGTAGAATTATCGTCAGATAATTGTTCGCGTTGGAGGTATACCAGTTGTTGGCTGTGAAGTTGCCATCGTTTAACGAACCTAATTTATCCGGGCGTATGTCCGATTTAAAACTGATTTCTTTGTTGAATCCTTTTCCTTCGATCTTTTTATTGCTTGAATCGATATTGTCCAGGCGTATAGAAAGATTTAGTTTCACAAAGTATGCCGAGCGGGTTCGGGCGATGGCCAAATGTTCATGCGATCCTTCCATCGTCAGCTTTATGGCCATCACATAACCCGATAGGTTGTTTAACTTCTCAACATCCTTAATCGTTAGTTTCACCGTTGTTTCCAGTTCGCCGGCTTTCAGCACACCGCCTTCAAAGGTGCAGTTCTCGCTCGGAAAAAGAGGTATTCCCTCCGCCATCTCTGGAAAATCGGTTACCAGTTTGTCTTCTTTCATAAGATTGACTTTGATATCTTCTTTGTAAGGCTTCGTCACTTTTACTTTGAACGAAAGTTCGTTCTTTCCCACCAGTGTGGTATTTACCAGGTCGTTGATTGCC
>OGDE01000691.1_pt1 | contig 25949 bp, 23 predicted proteins | sample 1570321 | NCBI WGS metagenome assembly OGDE01 (sample SAMEA2581976, study PRJEB24529) | metagenome | biome: Human gut stool | place: China | collected 2011 | reverse complement strand
CTAAACCCGAAAAATCATCGTGACTAAACCCGCAACAACTAATTGAACACAAACAATCTGGCTCCCCTCCCTGAGGGGAGCTGTCACCGAAGGTGACTGAGGGGAGTCTTGCGGAACATTGTCATCTCCCGTCGTAACTCGTAATTGTCACTCGTTTGAGTGGCCCCATGTGTCATCGGAGGTAGCTGTTCACTCCGTTCCGAGTTCGTGCATCTCCCCCCACGATAAGAGACGCCGTTCAATCGTTTAGTGACTTTTTGTTAATTTCTGTGCTTAAGTAGCAACTTTATGTGTGTTTTCTCTACGGTCTGGTGTATATTATTTTTGGTTTACCGGTGTATCGCACGCACGATGTGTGAATTGCCGCAACATCGCTGATATGCGTACATGGAATCTGGAGGAATGTATCTGATGACGGCATCAACTGAATCGTCTACGCAATCCCATCATGATGAGAAAGAGGCCATTGCTCCCGCGCGACTTGTGGCCTACGCGCTCGGCAACTTCGGCCAGTCGGCGTTCTACAACGCGCTAAGCACCTACTTCGTGGTCTATGTGACCAACTCGCTGTTCTCCGGAGTGGACAAGGCCGTGGCGGGCAAGCTCATCGGCATCATCACCTCGCTGATCGTGATCATTCGTATCGCGGAAATCTTCGTGGACCCGCTGCTGGGCAACCTGGTGGATAACACCACCACCAAACTCGGGCGATTCCGCCCTTGGCAGCTCATCGGCGGTCTGGTGTCCGCCGTGCTGATCGTCATGGTCTACACTGGCCTGTTCGGCTTGGTCAACGTCAACACCACGCTGTTCATCGTCCTGTTCGTGGTGGTGTTCGTGGTGCTCGATGTGTTCTACTCCCTGCGCGATATCTCCTACTGGGGAATGATCCCCTCCATCTCTTCCGACTCCCATCAGCGCGGCATCTACACCGCAGCCGGCACCTTCACCGGATCGCTCGGGTACAACGGTCTGACTATCGCCGTGATGCCCATCGTCACCTTCTTCAGCTTCGATGCCGGCCAGCAGAACCAGAATGGTTGGACCGCGTTCATCATCATCGTGGCCCTGCTCGGCGCTCTCACGGCTCTGAGTGTAGTGTTCGGTGTCAAGGAAAAACAGAGCACGCTGCGCACCAAGGCCCAGGAGAACGGTAACCCGATTGAAGCGTTCCGCGCCCTGATTCACAACGACCAGCTCATGTGGACCGCTTTGTCTTATGTGTTCTACGCCGTCGCCAACGTGGCCACCGGTGGCGTGATGGTCTACCTGTTCAAATACGTGATTGGTCGCATGGACCTTTTCCCGGTCACCGGCGTCATCCCTATTGTGTGCGGTCTGATTATGTCGGTACTGTTCCCGGTCATCACTAGGTGGGTGCCCCGCCGTTATCTGTTCCTCATCGGCATGTCCGTGATGGTCGTGGCCTACCTGCTGCTGATTGTCGCCTCCACGAATATACCGCTGCTGCTGGTGGCACTAGTGCTGTTCTACCTGCCGCAGACCCAGATTCAGATGACCGTGATCGTGTGCCTTGAGGACTCCATTGAATACGGCCAGCTGAAAACAGGCAAACGCAACGAAGCCGTGACGCTGTCCGTGCGTCCGATGCTCGACAAGATCGCCGGCGCATTCTCCAACGGCTTCGTCGGCTTCGTGGCCGTGGCCGCCGGCATGATCGGTTCCGCCACCGCCGCCGACATGACGGCCAAGGACATCACCATCTTCAAGACCTTCGCCTTCATGATTCCGCTGGTGTGCATTGTGCTTGGCCTGATTGTGTTCGCGATTTTCGTGAAGATCGACGAAAAGGCCCATGCGCGTCTGGTCGCCAAGCTCACTGAGAATCTTGCGACGGCTGGCGATGGTGGTGGTAACGACGATGGTGTTGGTGTTGGTGTTGGTGTTGGTGTTGGTGTTGGTGTTGGTGTTGGTGTTGGTGACAATGGTGAGCATAATGGTGGCCACGCCAGCATCGCGTCGGAAGATTCCGCATTGGCGGAATACGGTCCCGAACTCGCCAAGCGGGTGTTGCTCGGCAAATAGTGTTGCTGTGCGAATGAGCTGTTTCATGGGGTGGTGATTGGCCCATGGGGCGGTGAATTCCTCATGGGGCGGTGGCTGAAAATGGCTTTATTCTGCGGAAGGTAAAATTTTACCGACCGCCCCATGGGCAAGTTACCGCCCCATGGGATTTTCGCCGCCCCATGGATGTACGGGTAAAGGCGGCCGAATTGCCTCGTGCCGCCCCCGTGGATATGCAAGTTAAAGAGCATCGGCAGCATGACTGAATGCACATAGAGCGTCCCCCGCATGGTTGTGCCACGTTCCATGGCGGGGTCGCCGTGGTGACTGTCGCCAGTACACGCCATGCCACGCGAGCACGTTGTTGCCGGTGTTCCATGGCGGAAACGTCGTGGGCATACACCTTGGATGATGGCGACGACGATTCCAACACAGTGCCCAGTAAAGTAACCGCCGATAACCTCAAGAAATACGACATCAGCCCGCAAGGCCAGGCCGATGAGATTCGCGCGGTCGCCGAGGCCGTGAACAATATCGGCGACAATGATGGCGATGGCGATAAGACCAACGGTGCGAATGGCAACAAGGCTACTGGCGTGCTGAGCAAGACCGGTAGCGCGGCGACTGCCGTGGGTCTTGCGGTCGTCGTTCTCGGTGCAGCCGGCGGGGTCTCGTTTGCTTTGCGTCGTAAGCGCTCCTGATAAGGACTGACTCGGCATTATGATGCGGTTGCCAGTTGCTGGCTGTCGGCTGTCGTCTGCCAGATGCGGCTGTCTCGGCGTAGCGATGCGATTCTGTCCCGGTTCGCGCATCAATCGATTGACGTTTCTACCGGGACAGAAATCATTGTCCCGGTTTGAAAAAACGGGCGTTTTTCGCGTACCGGGACAATTCTCGTTGCCCCGATACGAGCGTCAATCGTTTTATGTGCGAACCGGGACAACATGTCGATCTCGGGATTGGCGGTATTCCGCCGATTCTGCTTGTCGGGGTATGTGGACTTTGAAAATTGGTTTGTCCCGGTTCTCAAAAATGGGCCGAAATTGCGTACCGGGACAACGATTTCTGTCCCGGTAGAAACGTCAATCGATTGACGTTTTCACCGGGACAAATTCGTGCCCAGAGGAGGGGAAGAGGGGCTCCGCAATGGCGCTGGGCATCATTGTGGTTGGAGGCAAATTCGCGTCCGGGAACAATGGGACGAGGCTCCGGTCGCAGGAGTAGAGCGTGATGTTGTCATGATTATGACCGGCTTTCCCACATGGAAGGCCGGTCATAATCATGCCGTTTACCTGCACGCTCCCTGCACACCGGCCGCACATCACCCACATAACCGTGTACAGTGGCGTGTAGTCGCAGCAATAAAGGAGCATCAAAAGCCATGACCAACGGACACATCAACCCCGCCAACGTGCCGGACATCGCATTGAAAGACGGCCATTCCATTCCGCAGGTCGGCCTCGGCGTCCTACGCATCGATGACGAGGGCGTGGTCCCCGTCGTCGAATCCGCGTTGGAAGCCGGCTACCGCCATATCGATGGTGCGGCCGGCTACAACAACGAGGCCGGCGTGGGCCGCGCGCTCGCCGCCTCCGGCTACAACACCGGTGCCAAGCGTGAGACCCTGTGGGTCACCACCAAGCTGCGCGACTCCCAGCAGGGCTACGATTCCGCGCTCAAAGCTTTCGACAACTCGCTGGAACTCCTCCAGCTCGATTACGTGGACATGTACATGATTCATTGGCCCACGCCGTTCGACTGGCGCAGCACCGACACCTGGAAGGCGTTCGTCAAGCTGCGCGACGAAGGCATGGCCCGCACGCTTGGCGTATGCAACTTCATGCCCGCCGATCTGAAGCGTCTGCACGAGGAGACCGGCGCATGGCCGGCCGTCAATCAGATTGAGCTGCACCCCACGTGGCAGCAGCGCGAAGTGGTGGCGTTCTGCAAAGAGCACGGCATCGCCGTGGAGGCATACTCGCCGATGGCGCGTGGTGCCGACCTCAACGCCGGCGACGGCACCATCGAGAAGATCGCCGCCGCCCATGAGGTCAGCCCGGCCCAGGTGATTCTGCGCTGGCACATCGAAAACGGCACGATTATCATCCCCAAGTCCGTGCATGCCGACCGCCAGAAGGAGAATCTCAACCTGTTCGGCTTCGCCCTGACCGCCGATGAACACGCTGCCATCGACGCCCTCGACGGCCCCACCCGCGCCGGCCACGACCCCCTCACCTTCACCTATGCGTGATTGATGGCACGTCGTAACGCCCACTTCCGCCGTCGTTTCAACGCCTCTGGACCGCTGGAGCGCGTGCTGATTCTCGTCGTTCTCGCCGTAGCAATCGGCGTGACCATCGGCCTGCTACTGCCGCAGGTCAGCTCCGACGCGGCCAAAATCACCGGTGGCTACACTGCCACCGGTTCAGCCGCCGACACTTTGAACGCGCTCGCCGTAGACGACAACCAAAGCTCCTCCGGCTACGACCGCGATTCCTTCGGTTTCCGCACCACCGACGTCGACGGCAATGGCTGCGACGTACGCGACGACGTGCTCGCCCGTGATCTCGCGGACATCACCTACAAATACGCCGGTTCCTGTGTGGTCGAGTCCGGCACACTGGCCGATCCGTACACCGCTCAGACCATCCATTTTGTACGTGGCCGCGCCACCAGCGCCAAAGTGCAGATCGACCATGTGGTGGCCCTTGAAAACGCTTGGCAATCCGGTGCGCGCGACTGGTCCACTGCCAAACGCCATGAATTCGGCAATGACCCCTACAACCTGCTGGCCGTCGACGGCCCGGCCAATCAGGAGAAGGGGTCGGCTTCCGCCGCCTACTGGCTACCCACCAACGCCGACTACCGTTGCGACTACGTGGCCCGCCAGATTGGCGTCAAAGACAAGTACCAGCTCACCGTCACCTCCCAAGAAAAGGACGCCATGCTCGCCGTCCTCCACACCTGCCCAGGCCAGGCCGTGCCCGCAGACCAGTAAGAGGAAGGGTATCTCGCTTGAGAGAGGTACATTAGGCCATTCGCAGAGTGCTATCTGCTTTCAAAGCAGATAGCACTGTCAGCTGCACTTTCATGAGCGAGTTTTCTGCTGTCTGGCACATTTCATGAGCGAGATGGCGGGGAATGCCAGCTGCCAGTCCGCCAGTCATCCATCAATCGTCCGCAGATTGTCCGTCTGTTGACGTGGGAAACATGCCCGCGCTATAACTGAGCCCGGTATGAAGGGAGAAGGGAATAGGAACAGACGATATGGCAGTAACACACACCGCAGCAGATGTCACTGCGGCAACCACTATGACGAACGCCGTGGCAGACATCGAACAGGAAACACCGGAAATCGAGAAGGAACGCCAGCTTGCCGGAGTCGGAGCCGGAGCTGGAACCGTGGCAAACGGCAAGAAAAAGCCGCATGACCATGCGCTGGCCAGCATCCTCGGCCCCGCGTTCGTGGCGGCCGTGGCCTACGTCGATCCTGGCAACGTGGCGGCCAACATCACCTCCGGCGCACGATACGGCTACCTGTTGGTGTGGGTGCTGGTGCTCGCCAACGCCATGAGCGTGCTCATCCAGTATCAGTCCGCAAAACTCGGCATCGTGACCAACAAATCCCTGCCGGAACTGCTGGGCGAGCGTATGAGCGATGCCGGGCGGTTCATGTTCTTTATGCAGGCCGAGGTCATCGCCATCGCCACCGATCTGGCCGAGGTGATCGGCGGTGCCATCGCCCTGAACCTGCTGTTCGGATTGCCGCTGTTCATCGGCGGTCTGGTGATCGGCGCAATCTCCACGGTGATGCTGTGGTTCCAAGGTGGCAAGACGCAAACCACGTTCGAGCGCATCATCATCGTGATGCTGCTGATTATCACATTCGGCTTCATCGCAGGCCTGTTCGTGGACCCGCCGAGCCCCGGCGAAGTGGTCAAGGGCATGATTCCGCGCTTCCAGGGCACCGACTCGGTGCTGATGGCCGCCTCGATTCTGGGCGCCACCGTGATGCCTCACGCCATCTACCTGCACTCCACGCTGGTGAACGACCATTACGCAGGCGGCGAAAAGCCGTCGATCAAAACGCAGCTGAAAGGCTCGAAAATCGATGTGGTCTGGGCGCTGTTGCTGGCCGGCACCGTGAATCTGGCGATGCTGGTGCTCGCCGCCAACTCGCTGCACGGCATGTCTGGCACGGATTCCATCGACGGCGCACAGCGGGCGATCACGCAGGTGCTCGGCCCGGTGATCGGCACGATCTTCTCCATCGGCCTGCTGGCTTCGTCGCTGAGCTCCACGTCGGTCGGCACGTATGCCGGCTCGGAAATCATGCACGGTCTGCTGCACGTTAACGCCCCGATGTGGGCCTGCCGCGTGGTCACGCTGGTGCCGGCTCTGATTGTGTTGTGGTTCGCCAAGGACCCGACTCAGGCGCTGGTCATCGGCCAGGTGGTGCTTTCCATCGGCATCCCGTTCGCCGTGATTCCGCTGATGCGATACACGCATAACAAGGAACTCATGGGCAAGTGGGCTGATGGAACCGTCAAGCACGTGATTTTTATGATTGTGGTGGCACTGATTGTGGCGCTCAACGTGCTGCTGATTGTCCTGACGCTGATGGGCAGGGCGTAATAGACTCCAGCTGAAATCCTGCGATAGCACAACATAATAAGAAACCCCGGTTCCAAACCGGGGTTTCTTATTATGTTGAGAATGGTTGAATCTGCCGTCAGTTCGCAGCCATACGCCGCGCACGCCGTTCGCGCAGCGCGCGCAAGGAAATAATGTCTCGCGTACGACCGGCACCGTCGCCCTTGACGCCGAAGAACACCATCAACACCATTGCCAGACAGATTATTGCGGAGATTCGCAGCGCCCATTGAATGCCGAAAATCGAAGCGGCGACGGCGGAGGCACCGCCCTGCTTATGCAAAGCGGCAAACGTTTCCATCAGAATCACCAACACGGGTGCGCCCACAGCGCCCGCAATCTGACGCGCGGTATTCGTCACCGATGATCCGGCGGACACTTCGCTCGGCCCGTTCAGGCAATTCAGGGACCACGTGGTAATCGGCATCAGCAGGAAACCCATGCCGATCTGACGGATGAACTGGCAGATCGATACCCACCAGATCCACGTATCCATCGCCACCAGCGACATGCCCAAGGTGCCAAGGGTCAACACAATCGAACCGAACAAAGCCACGGGTCGTGCGCCGAATCGATCCATCGCACGGCCGCCGAAGAACTGGGAGACGCACTGGCCGATAGCGCCCGGCAGCATGATCAGGCCGCTCATCGTGGCCGAATAGCCGCGGTCGGTCTGGATATAGAGCGGCATGATGACCAAAATCGAACTGAAGGCGAAAAACGCCAGCGACGCGGTAATGGTGCCGACGGTGAACGAACGGTTCTTCAGCACTTCCAAGTCCAGCAGCGGCGGCTGGGGGAGTGCCGACTCGTCCTTGGCTACGGCCTCGCGATACCGCTTGCCAGCGCGCAGGTTGCGCATCACAAACCACACGATGCCGACCAGTCCCACAACCATCGGCCCCCACGTAACCGGTGCCGCGAATCCATAGGTCTCTGAATTGGTGAAGCCGAACATCAGCCCACCAAAGCCGATCACCGACAGGCACACCGAGAAGAAGTCCGCGCGGGCCGAAGGGTCGTGTGAACCGAAATTATGCAGTCCGAACATGGCTGCCAGCAGCGAGATTACGCCAATGATGGTCATGGTCAGGAAGATTGAGCGCCAGCCGTTGGCATCGGTCTGCCAGCCGCCCAAGGTGGGGCCGATGGCTGGTGCCACGCTCATGGCCATGCCCACCGTGCCCATGGCAAACCCGCGGCGAGACAGCGGGTAAATGGAGAACACGGTGATTTGCAGCACCGGCCACATCACGCCTGTGCCGGCAGCTTCGAGCACGCGCCCGACCAGCACCCATACGAAGTTTGGCCCCAACCATGCCAGCACGGAGCCGAGTGTGAACACCGCCATCGAGCAGATGACGATCTGGCGGGTGGAGAAGCGCCGGGTCAGAAACGCGGTCAGCGGCACCATCACGCCCATGACCAGCTGGAACACGGAGGTGAGCCACTGCCCGGTGGTTACGGAGATGTGGAATTCGGAAACGATAATCGGCAGCGCGGAACTCAGCTGCAACTGCGTGAAGTTGCCCACGAAGGTGATGAAGGTCAGGATTGCGATGGAAATAAATGCCGCGCGGCTCAGTTTACCGTCCACGTATGATTCCTCACGGCTCAGTACCCGCTGCAATTCGCCGCGACGATCCTTGATTCCCTGAGCTCCAGTCACGCGCCACTCCACTTCTGTTGCCCGGCCTGTTGTCTTGGCGGTGTCGGTGGCGTATCCGTTCAGTGATATATGCGCCTCGCATATCAATGCGTATTCGGTATATTCGGCGACCGTCGTTTTTGCGTGCTTGGCCGAGCAGCCTCTCAAAGCACCCCAACACGCTATACCTAGGGGTGGTCTAGTAGGTTCGGAATATGTGTAGAAGCAGGACGCGAACATGCTCTGTGCATAAGACCGGGGCACATAATGGGCGGTTGGTTATTGCAAGAGGTTACAAGTCAATAAGATTAGTTTTGGGAGTTAGCATGAGAGTCCATAGGGCAGGTCACGCAGCAAGTATTCCACGCAGAAGGCACCGCATCTGGCCGTGGGTGGTGTCGATTTTGGCGTTGCTCGTAGTGCTGCTGGGCGTAGGCGGATTCTTCGGTTTGAAGCTGTATTCAGAGGCCAAGCAGGTCAAGGCGCATGAGGAACAGGCGATGCAGCTGCTGGGCGGTGTGACCGACCTCGGTAACCTCGACAACCTCGATACGGTGAGCCAGCAGATCAGCCAGGCAAAGACCGAGACCGTGGCCGCGAACGAGATCGCGCACGTATGCGTTGATGGCTATGACTACTTCGGAGGAGCGTTCGTCCGGTGGCCTGATTGGTTCTGTGGGTGTGGTAACTACCGACAACGGCAAGATCAGTATCGGTGATTTCCGCTCAAATAGTGAATATATCCCATATGGTGCTGGTGATCCTACGGAAGACGAGCAGCGCATCTTCCGGCAGTGGGGACCATTGAACATGTCATTCGATGTGCGAGATTTGGCCGTATACCCTGATACTTCACGCAGTGCCGAAGGTATGCGCGCGATTTGGCAGCGCACGCCGTGGGGGAGTGGTACCCAGCTGGATGGTGTGCTTATGGTCGATCCAGTGTTCCTGCAAGAGCTGGTGAAGATTAACGGCAACATCACCCTTTCCGATGATCGTGTGCTCACTGGAGATAACACCGCCAAGTTCTTGTTGAACAAGGTATATGTCGATTATCCAATCGCCGAGACCGACGCTTACTTCGCTCAGGTAGCTGAGCAGACTGTCGGCAGCATGTTCTCCAACTTGGATTTGACGGAGCTTACCAAGGTGGCACAGGCGATGGGCAGCATGGCCGAAGGCCGCCACTTCTCCATGTATGCCTTTGACGAAACGGCCGAGAAGTCCATCAGCGATGCAGGCTTCACCGCGCAGACGCCAAGCAGCGAGGAAAACCCGCAGGTGGGAGTGTATGTAACTGAACAGAATCCGTCAAAGATGGGATGGTATATTCATCGCACCTCGAAGGTAACTCGCTCCACCTGTGATAATGATGGTTCCCAGACCTATCATGTGGAATACACGATGACGAATACACTGGAGAGCAGTCAGATTGGTGCTCTAACGAGCTATATTCTTGGCTCCGGCGGACAAGGTGTGGAAAAAACTCTGATTTATGCGCCTGCCGGCGGCTCCATCTCAAATCTTAAGACCAGTGGTGGTTCAGTGACGGAGAGCCGTCAAGAAACACTGAATGGTAAAACCGTGTATGCGAGCATCGCCACGATAGCGCCTGGCGAATCCGTCACCTATTCCTTCGACGTGACCACATCCACCAAGGCTGTCTCCGACCTCACTATCGACCAAACTCCAATGGGCTGGATTGATTCCGGTGTTACCACCGACACTGCTGCCTGCTCCATAAATAAGCAGTAAAAAAAGCTTCCTCTGACAAGGGAGCTGTCAGCCACAAGGCGGCTGCCTGAGGAGAGAGACCAAAAACAAGAGGGCGTCAGCAAAAAGCTGACGCCCTCTCTGCATTGCAGAACTACATGCCAGTCCCATTAAATACTGCGCCCACTGTCTTCAGCAGAATCGCGATATCCCCCGTAATAGACCAATTCTGGATATACGACACATCCGCATACTCAGACTGTTCCTGAGACAAATCATTACGTCCGGAGATCTGCCAAGGGCCGGTGATACCCGGCTTGACCAGCAAACGGGTGGAATACAGCGGCGAATACTGGTCAACTTCATATTGACGCTGTGGACGCGGACCCACCATAGACATATCGCCCTTCAGCACATTGAAGAACTGAGGAACCTCGTCAATGGAAGTCTTGCGGATGAACTTACCAATTTTAGTAACACGCGGATCGTCCTTGACCTTGAAGGTCGCGCCTAGTTCCACGCCAGCCGCGGCAGCCACTTCAGCGTCCATCTTATCGGCGTTCATTCGCATGGAACGGAACTTGTACATGGTGAACGGCTTGCCGTAGATACCGATACGCGTCTGCGAGTAGAACACAGGGCCACCGTCTTCTCGCTTAACCTTATATGCAGCCCATAGCATGATGGGCGAACTCAGAATGATTGCCACCAGGGAGAGAACGATATCGCACACACGCTTAAAGATGCGAGTCGGCAGAGAATACTGCGCAAGCCGAGCTGTCAAAATCGGCATAGAGGGGTCATTGTGTAGCTGCAGATTTGCGCCACTCAGATCCGCAACAGAAGCAGTAAGAGCCAGCTCGATGCCCATAGATTCAACGGCGAGCGAAAGCGTACGCATGGTCTCGGAATCATGCGTCAGCACATCAGCGATCAGAATAGTGCGAACCTTCATCCGCTTGGCGGTCTGAGGCAAATGGGAGTTCAACGCCAACACCTTGAGCCGCGCTTCTTCATCATTGGCAGGAATAAACGGAACCGATACAAGATGCTGAGCAGCATTCGGGTCATCCGAATCACACACAGAGGCAACAGGGCAGACCGCGATGGGTGCATACCCCAGGCTGAGGCATGCTTTGAGCTGCTTTAGCGTTTTACGGATGCCCTCCGGAGAGCCAATGATAATAGTGGGGTAGTTGAACTCGCCTTTTGCTCGATTACGGTGAAGCGCGCGACGCATCAGCCAGCGTTCAACGATAACGAGGATGAGAGAAAGGATAGGAATAAACACATTCAGGGAACGCGGCACATTCAGATGGAACAAGTAGCCCAATGTGCAGAGCATAATGAAGTCGATAAAGGCCGCATTAAGCAGCTTGGCATATAGTCCGTATCCCTCGCCCATAGTGTGGCGTTCGTAGCTTCGAGCTGCATAGAGACTGATGAGCCAGGAGATGCAGGCTAAGCTCAGGAAACTGAGTACACCATAATCGGCCGTCCCCATGTTCTGTACATTGGCATATGCTCCTGGATTGCACGCGAATACGATGCAGGTGGCGATGATGGTCATCAGCAGATCCAGAATCACCATTGTCGTATTGTACAGATAACGCCATTTGGGCACTGAATATTCGGTGAGATGAGGCCTATCGCCAGCATCGTTATGAGTAACGGTGCCATCCGGAGAAGACGAGAAGTAAGTGCCGTCAAAAAATGTCGGGGCAGCCGTATCAGGAGTTGCGTCCGCAATGTGAGAATCCGTATGTGATGCCTGAACCCGGCTGATTTGCACTCGGTGCAGTGTCTCAGTCTCTGCTGTAGCGTTGTTCATATTTGAGCCGTTGCTGAATGCCGTGGTGCTGACTCTCGACATAGCACGTGAACTTCTTCCCCCCTAAGGTATTTCCTGAAACTGCAAGGAAATCATGTTAATTTCATCTCTGTTGCACACTCTACCATGAGTCCGCCCCCCCCCTATAGCAAAATCGCTCAAAAAACGAATTTCCCATTAGCATTCTGTGAAGATGAAGTGATGGTGGGCGGACACGGATTGGCCGCAGTCCGGTGTATCGGACTAGAATGGTGTGCTAGTGGTTTGTACGCAGGCCCGCAAGGTAGCGTTGTAAGTACGAAGAAGGACTGAGCCCATGCACATTATGTTCGTCTGCACCGGCAATATTTGTCGTTCTCCCATGGGCGAGCTGCTACTCACCCGTTATCTTTCCGGTACCACAGTGCAGGTTTCCAGTGCGGGCACGCATGGTTTGCCCATGCACCAGATTGATCCCAACAGCGCCCTGCTCATGGAAAGTGTAGGCATCGAACCGAGTGGGTTCCGCTCTCGGCGTCTGACGCAGCCGATGGCCGAGTCCGCTGATCTGATCCTGTGCTTTGAAAAGGATCAGCGCAAAGACATCGTCACGTTGGCTCCCACTGCTGTGAAATACACGTTCCTATTGGGTGACTTCGCAAACATGTGCGAGTACTGCGCACGCAATGGACTGGTCAAGGGCTTGACCATTCAGGAACGCTTGCAGTCAGTGATCAACTCCTCGTCCATTATTCGGCCTATGCTCCCTGAGCCTGAGGATATTGAAGATCCGCACGGCAAGGAATACGCAAAGTTCCGTACCGTAGCAGAGCAGACGAACAAGGCGCTGCGCACCATCCTGACCAGCATGCGCAAGCACTACCGTGTGGAGGAAGCCCCAGTGCGCCCTCAAATTACGCGGCAGTATGCTTACACAGTTTGATTGTTGATTTTAGCTTGATACAAGCCAAGAATAAAAATTAGATTCAATTTTTATGAGATTCATTGTTTGCTGCGGTTCGGTTGAATCATGGTGACGTGTGGTTTGCCTTCTATCGGTCTGCTGAAATGTGAATTAAAACGACGGAAACCAGTAGCAGGCAAGAAGGGGTACTCCCGTCGCTGTATAGTGATTCAAGCGTTGGCCTGAGCGAGGAATCGGGAAGGGAAAGGTACTTGTATGTCTGGGCAGCTGACCGGTATGGACTGCTCTGTCGGAGGTCGTCGATGAGCACAGATACTCTTTCAAACAACTCTAATTCTACAGTTGATGCGTATGACGCAGCGGCGCAATTCCCTCCATACAGTGTTCTTATGAGCGTTTATGAGAAAGAGAATCCTTCCTATCTCGAAGAAGCCTTATTGAGTATGCTGAACCAGAGCATATCCCCGGAAGAAATTGTGCTGGTAGAGGATGGGCCGCTTACTAGCGAACTCAATGAGACAATTGATAGTTTTTCTTCTGCTCGCCCTGAGCTTTTCACTATTGTTGCCTATCCTGAGAATCATGGTCTCGGTTATGCATTGGAGCGTGGAGTACCTGCGTGCCGTAACGAAATCATTGCTCGTATGGATTCTGATGACTATGCGTTCCCAACACGCATGAAAGAGCAACTCACGCTGATGCATGAGCAGAATTTAGATATGGTTGGTTCGCAGATTGTGGAGTTCGTGGATGATTACGAGCATCCTGTAGCAACTTCCACTCTTCCGGTCTCTTCGCGCGAGATCAATACATATTCAAAAAAGCGCAATCCTTTCCGGCATCCATCAATGGTGTTCAAGAAGAGTAAGGCTATAGAAGCAGGAAACTATAGCAGTGAATTCTTATATTTCGAAGATTGGGATTTGTTCAACCGGATGCTTGCTATCGGGTGCAAGGCATGGAATGTTAACCATCCTCTGGTCGCCATGCGTGTGAGCGCCGATTTTTACGGGCGCCGTGGTGGCCCCGCATATTTGCCACATATTTGGAAATTCAAAACCGCACAGTTGAAACGTGGATATTTCACCTTTGGTGAGTTCTTGGTCTCCACCGTGCCTCATGTGGCGGTGTGTTTGGTCCCCAATTCGGTACGTTCATTCATCTATGCACATCTTTTGAGAAAAGGAGCCAAACAATGACGGCCCCCGATAACAGCAATCCGACTGTTGCAGTCGTAACTCTGCATAATTCCCCGAACTATGGCTCTTGTTTGCAGACCTATGCCACGCAGAAAGTGCTTGCTAGCGTGGGAGCATCCCCGACCATCGTGGATTATTACCGTGCGGATGCCATTCCGGCTAACGAGACCGATCGCGCATTGAACGGTCAGGTGGCCAAGAAAATGCCCATCTTTAAGATTCCTGGCGTCAAGGCGTTGGCGCGTATCCCGGTGAGCCGCATGGTCAAGCGACGCGCGGCTCCTCTGAATGCGTTCCGTCACAGCAAGCTGAACCTGACCCCGCGCCCGTACTATTCCATTGACAAGCTGGAACAGGATCCCCCCAAAGCGGATATCTACTGCACCGGTAGCGATCAGGTGTGGAACAGCTTGTGGAACAAGGGATTTGAAAAGGCATTCTACTTGACATTTGCGCCGGAAGGCGCGAAGCGCATCGCATACGCTGCCAGCATCGGCAAGTCTAAGCTCGACGATTGGGAGATTGAACCGATGCGTGAGGAGCTGTTGAAGTACTCACATATCTCCGTGCGAGAAGCTGAAGCGGCTGATCTACTGGATTCCATCGGTGTGCATGGCGCAGTTCCTGTAATCGATCCGACGCTGATGCTCACACAGGATGATTGGGCTGAGCTGCACAGCGACGATGTGCCGAAAGAGCCGTTCATTCTGATTTACCAGCTTAATCGCAATCATGAATTCGATGAGTATGTCAAGCGCTTGTCTGAGAAACTTGGCCTGCCTCTCTACCGCATTGCGTATGGCGTGAACGAGCGCCGTGCCGGCGTGCACACCATTGTGTGCCCCACAGTGGAACAGTTTGTTTCGTTGTTCATGAGCGCCGAATATGTGGTCACCGACTCGTTCCATGGCACTGCATTTTCGATGAACCTATCGAAGAAATTCGTTTCGATTAGTCCTGGCCGTTTCAGCGGTCGCATCATGAATCTGCTGGAAATGACCGGTGAAACCGGCCAGTACCTGCAGGACTATCGAGATTTGAGCGTGGTCGATAATCCGATCGATTACCAACACGTGCATCAGGTATTTGAAATCAAACGTGGGGAAGCTCTTGCCTTCCTCAATGCCGCAATCCACGACTGAGAAGACTTGGATCTAGGGGAGAACGATTATGAATCCAGCCACCAAACAATACCTGAAAGAGCACGGGCCGGTGAAACTGCTCGCCTTGTATCGAGCTTTTGCCAATAGCTATCCGGCTTTGCGCCACGCAGCTTTGAAACAGGCCAAAAGATTTGAAAGAACCTACTCTAGGCCATCATCAAAAGGTGCTGAGCAGGTGCAGGCTCGTATGATTTTCTTCACGCATCAGATTGAAAAAGGTCTGAGCCACATGCATTTTCGTTACGGATTTGGTAAACGTCCTCTCGCTTCGCTCGCAAAAAAGATGAAAATGTACCGTGCCGCTGTTCCGGACTACGGTTCTAGCCAAAGTTATCACAGTGCCCTAGCTGCGTTGCATGAGTATGTTGTGCGTCATGAAGGTCATGAAGAAGCTTTGCAATATGTAAAGGATCTTTTTTCCGAAGAAACATGGCATGAGATTCAGACCGAACAATCCAATTTGGGCGGTAGCATCGTAATTTCGCGTGACTCGAAACAGAACAACAAGAATCTTCCGTTTAAAGAATTGTCTGAGAGTCGTCACTCTATTCGAGAGTATGCTGATCAGCCAGTAACTTACGAAGAATTGCTCCCCGCGGTTCAATTAGCGATGCGGACTCCCACGGTGTGTAACCGACAGCCTGCTCGTCTGCACATTATTCTTAACCCGGAGATTATCGGGAAAGCGCTGAATTATCAGGGTGGTTTCAATGGATATAAGTTACCTCCTGCATTGCTTCTTGTAACTGCGGACAATGCGGTTTTTATGGCACCGCAGGAGCGCAATGAAGGCTTCACAGATGGTGGACTTTTTGGCATGTCGTTGCTTTTATCCCTGGAGCGTGAAGGTCTGGCTGCATGCCCATTGAACACCATGATGAAAGAGGGACCAGAAACAGCTACCAGGAAATTATTGAATATTCCGGACAATGAGAACATGGTGATGTATGTTGCCGTCGGACATTTTCCTGATGAGGTCAAGACCTGTGTGTCTCACCGTTTTGACGTGCAAGACATTATCACGGTAGTCCGTTAGAAAGGCATGCGACGATGTCTGAACCCATTCGGGTACTACAAGTTATCCCTTCCTTGAATCGTGCAGCTGGAGTTGCGCGCTTTGTGTACAACATGGATTTTTACCATGATGAGGGTCGAGTGCATTTTGATTATTTGCACCACTCGAGTATTGATGGCGTGCTGATGCATGACAAGACCTATGACGAGGAACTGCAGGGAAAAGGCTCTCATGTGTATCTCGTTAATTATGCCAGCAGAGGTTTATCCCGGTTTGTCAGGGAAGTAGATGCTTTTTTCGAACAGCACGGAGCAGAGTATGACATCGTGCATTGTCAAATGCCGAACTCGGCGTTCTGCGTTTTACGTGACGCAAAACATGCCGGCGTGAATCACAGGATTTTGCATAGCCATCTGAACAATAGCTCGGATCAGTTCTTGCACCGGTTGCGTAATGCTCCATTGAATGCCATCGGCAAGATGTATGCCACGGATAGACTGGCCTGTTCTGAAGATGCAGGTAAATTCTTATTCGGAGGCAAGCCATTTACCGTGATTCGCAACGGAATTCCGATTGAGCAATTTGCCTATGATATTGGTATAAACAGTGAATTGCGTGCCAAGTACGGCATTCCGACGGATGCTCCTGTAATTGGTTGTGTGGGTCGCATGGTCAAGCAGAAGAATTATCCGTTTGCTGTGAAGGTGTTTGCGCAATTTTTGCGCAAACGGCCCGATGCCAAGTTGGTATTCATTGGAGACGGGACTGATCGTGCTGAACTGGAACAAGCGATACATGACGAGGGCGTGACCAGCTCTGTGTTACTGCTTGGTGTACGTGAAGATATCAACAGGCTGTATTCCATGCTGGATGTGTTCTTCATGCCATCGCTGTATGAGGGGCTACCGGTATCCTGTGTGGAGGCACAGGCCAGTGGTCTACCTTGCGTGTATTCCACCGATGTGCCTCATGAGTCCGACATCACGCAGACCGGTCTATTTGTTGATCGAACGGCGGATATTTCGCAATGGGTTACCGCTCTAGAACAGGCCATGAATGGCGGACGTCTAACCGGTAATCCTGAAGTGCTGTCCGCGCGTGGCTATTCTGCCTCAGCCAATGCTGAACAGCTGATGCGGTATTACGAGCAGTTGATGGCGATGGGTCGATAGCATGACGAGTGAATCATACACAATCAAGAAATTGTTTTATGGAGGGCAAGATGTTGTTGCTGCGCCAAGGATATCACTTGTTACGTTGGCGGTCGCCTCTTTGCCCTTTTGCGTATTGCTAGCAAGTGAGAATTCGTTTACATTCCAGACCGCCATTCCCCCCATTGCGCTCATGGGCTGGCGTTTTTGTTGATGCCAGCAACGCATAATTACAGCAAGCATGCGGCAGTAGTTATGTTAGGCATAATAGGTGTCATTGGTATATTCAACCGCATTACGGCAATGACATATGGCTACATACTTAATTACTTCCTTACAAAAGATTTAGGTTTATCCGGAGATTCCTCTGTAACCATGCACGGTACCATAACAGATTTTCTTGTTGATTTCGGTGTGGTCGGATTAGGCCTATTTTTCTATATATTTTTTTACTCTGTTCAAAAATTAATTCGTTCGAAGAGATATTTCCTTGCAGCAGTTCTGCCATGGATTTTCATTTGCTTGATTATTATTAGAGCAGAACGTACTGTTGCACTTTGGTTATATCTAATATTATTCGTGGTACTAGGTATCTATTTCGTGTCTCATCCAGACAAGTCGCTATATACAGTTTTTTCGGATGAAGAGGTCTAGTGATGAATGCGACACCCATATTATCCATTGTTATGCCTGTGTATAACACGGATTCGGAGCTTTTCTCCAAATGCGTTGCTCCATTCATCCAGAATGACTCTGATCGGCTCGAGCTCATTATTGTGGACGATGGATCCAATTCAGAAACGGCAGCGATGCTCGACGAATTGCGGTACCGGGTCCCCGTTACCGTAATGCATGAGCGTAATTCCGGCCAAAATGGTGCCAGGGAGATTGGCGTCAATGCAGCTAGCGGGCTATATGTGGGCTTTCTTGACAGCGATGACCGCGTCGTATGGGACAACTTGAACCGGACTTTAGACATACTTGAAAAGAGCTCTTCTGATATTGTCTCCTTCGATGCTCAGAGAGTGTCAGTTGATGGTCAAAGTCTTGGCCAGCCATTCGGATTTGGAAGGAATACCGAGCGCAAAAGGTATATCAGTTCCTGTGCTGAGTTGTGGTTGCAATTCTTCCGGAAGAGTTTTCTGCTAGAGCAAGGTGGACTTTTTCGGACGGGTGAAGTCTGCGTTGGAGAGGACCTGGCTACCGTATTGCCGATGGCGATTAGGGCGAACAGCATAGAGCATGCGCCATTTGTTATATATCAGTATGTTCAACAACCGGATAGTGTTTTGCACAAGAGTGATGGCCAATCCAGAATGAGTATATTGCGCTCGTTTGATCACATCTTAGAGGTGCTGACCGATACGGAATTAGTAACTTACCATGATGAAGTTGAATGGCAAGCTGTTAATCATATTTTGAATTACGAGACTCGTGCGCAATTCCGTAATGGTTTAAAGGCCATGGCAAACGTGCGTAAGCTTTGGATATGGGTTGAGTCCCGATTCCCCCGTTGGCGTGAAAACCCGTACATTGACTCGGAAAAACAGCGTCAAGGTCTGCCTTGCCGTTTGGCTTTGGGAAAGCATTTTATTGCTATTGCTTTTTATCAGACGGTTATCAGACGTATCTCTGGCCGCTGACAGTTCCGAAAGGAGAGTGATGGAATGATTGAAAACAAGCAGGATCTTGTGGAATATATTAGCGAAGATCAACGGGTTCAGCCCACCGCGCATAATCCTATTGCCCGCCTATTGGGCGGTAAGATAGTCAAGCTGAAACTCCATTTGCGTAAGTGCGAATATCACCATAACGTTAGACAAACTCTTTGGCATAAAGTTATGTACTATTACCACTTATTCCGTTTGCGGAGTATATCGACGTCATATTGTTCTGAAATCCCTATTAATGTGTTCGGGAAAGGGCTAGTGATATGGCATGCCGAACGCATCATAGTGAATTCCGCTTCAAAAGTTGGCGACTACTGCAGTCTTTCCAGCGGCGTGGTCATTGCACAAGCTCATGATGGGTGCCCGACTATAGGGAATCATGTGGAATTAATGCTTGACTCGAAAGTGCTTGGTGATATCAACGTTGCTGATCATGTTCGGATTGGTGCAAATGCTTTGGTCATAAAATCAATTGGCGAGAGTAATACAACCTGGGCAGGTACTCCAGCACGAAAAATCAATGACAAAGGGACTGTTGAGACCCCTATCCCCGTTGCGCGTCCAAACAATTAGTCATACGAGTTGAGAGGAGATGACTATGGAAAAGATTGGAATTGTTTCGTTGTACTACCAGAACGGGAATTATGGTGGTCAACTTCAGTCCTACGCTCTGCCGCATGCCCTACAATCACTGGGCTTTTACGGTGAACAGATTCGATTTGTTCGGGATCTCGATGGAAGCATGTCCCGTAAGTCGAGAATGCGGTCAAAGAATCCTGCGGTTCGAGTGAAAGCAGTAGGAGCTACTGTTAAGCATGCATTAAAAGAAGCATCCACCGTTGTATCGAATTACCCGGTTCGAGGGCAGCTTCGTAAGCGAGAAAATGCTTTTCATTCCTTTGAACGTAGTGTTCCCCATTCCGATGTCGTATATAATGAACATTCTATTGCTGCTGCCGGCGCGTCATACGATGCGTTCGTATGCGGAAGTGACGTGATTTGGAATGCAGGAGTGGATCCTCAGATCAGTGCTTTGGGGTTTGCTCCATCCAATAAATTAAAAGTTGCGTTCGCACCCAGTTTAGGAGTAGGCAGTATTCCTGCGGGCTGGTTTGACAAATATCAGCGGTATTTGGATCGACTTGACGCGATTTCAGTTAGAGAAGCCAGCGTAGCGAAAGAGCTCCATACGCTGATGCCTAATCGGGAAGTATTCTGTGCTGCTGATCCCACTTTATTGCTTTCCCGTAATGAGTGGGAACAGTCTTGCCGTCCTCAGCAGCATGATGGCTATGCGCTGTGTTATTTGTTGGGCGATAGCCGAGCCCAACGTGATAGAGCAGCTGAGACAGCTCGACAGGCGGGTCTCGATTTACTAACTTTCCCACATGTTTCTGGTAACACATTCCGTTCGTGTGACCGAGGCTTTGGTGATATCCAGAATTACGATGCCGATGCGTTTGACTTTATTAGTCTCATTCGTGATGCGGAGCTTATTATCACTGATTCTTTCCACGCAGTGGTATTCTCTTCCATTTTCCATAAGAAGTTCATTGCTTTGGACAGAATGAACGGAAGCACATCTAAGATGGGAGGTCGAGTTCGTAATTATCTAGCTTCACTTGGATTGGAAGCTCAGCTGGCAACGCTTTCCGATGAGTCATGGGCATCTTTTACTGGTGAAATTGATTACTCTTCGGTGGATGATCGTATGGGAAAGATTCGGGATCGGTCTCTCACGTATCTCCGGAATAGTCTAAATCGCTAGGGGATGACGACATGATCAATGTTCTTATAAGCGTTAATCAAGCGTATCTACCTCATGTGCAGGTGATGTTACGCTCTCTAAGGTCTCGAACGGATGAAGATGTAGAGATATACCTTCTCAATCACACACTCGATGCTGATACATGTGCTGGGCTGAGTGATTGGGCCAAATCTTGTGGCATGGTTCTACATGTCATCGATGTGTTTAAGACACAACTAGATGGGCTCCCCATATGGCCTGGTCGATTCAGCGTCGAGATGTATTATCGCATCATTGCTCAATACGTACTTCCAGCGCAATTAGACAGAGTCATGTGGCTGGATGCAGACATCGTTGTGCTTGGAGATCTTGCTGGTTTCTATCATCAGAAATTAGATGGCTATTGTCTTGCAGCTTGTCCAGACCGTGGATGGGATACTGATTATGTTGCTGGAATCAAGAACAAGGTTGGTCTGCCGAAAGATCACCAGTATTTCAACTCCGGAGTGCTACTGCTGAATCTTGAGCAGCTGCGACAGGAACGTACGCTGCCGCAGCTTATTGCAGAAATTAATACCGTTAAAGACCGACTTACATATCCGGATCAGGACATTCTTAACCATCTATATGACGGTAAAACCAAGTATTGCAGCTGGCGGGAATTCAACTACCAGCGCGACTGGGATAATCGTGTAGCTAAACCTGTCCTGGAACACATTCGGATACTTCATTTTACCGGTTATAGGAAACCATGGGAATACCAGTATTTCAATGGTCTTTCGCACTGGTATTGGGATCAAGCAAAGTTGAACGGCAGGCAGAAAGAGTCCGAAGAGTTTTACGCAAAGGGCAGGGCGTATTGGCCAGTTGCTCGAATGCGTGATGTACTGCAAACCGTTAAAGGTCAACTGAAAAAGATTATGCAGAAATAGTCTTGCATGTCTCCCAAGCGTGAAAGAAGAACATATTAATGAGACAGCGTAAAATGGGCGCAATCCTGGGCTATGCGACAGTGATCGTAAAGAACCTGGTCAATCTGCTGTATGTGCCACTGCTCTTGCATTTCCTTGGGCAGGGTGATTATGGCGTGTTTCAGATGACGAACAGCGTAGTGTTCGCTTTGACGTTGCTCAGTGCAGGTTTCTATGGCAGTTACGTTCGTTTCTATATGCAGGAGAAGGCGCACGGTACTCCTGAAGGAATTCGTCGGCTCAATGGTATGTTCCTGCTGGTCTACGTTGCGGTTATTGCATTGTGTTTAGTAGGTGGCATGGTCCTGACACTGAATGTAGATGCTCTATTTTCTAATGGATTGACTCCTTCTGAGCTAGTTCTTGCACGTGAACTCATGGTCATCATGACGATTAGCGTGGCTGTGCAGCTGTTTTCCAATCCGTTCAACTCCTATATTGTGGCTAAGGAGCAGTTCATCTATCAACAAACTCGTCAGCTGGTTACTACGCTGGTCACTCCTATTTTGGCAGTGTTGTTGCTTTGGCTGGGCATGGGCGCAGTTGGTGTTGCGTTGGCGACTTTGACCATTTCAACTATTTTGTTGCTGATGAACATCGTTTATGCGGTACGCAAGCTGGGCATGCGATTTAAGTTTACGGGGTTGCAATGGAGCCTGTTCAAGGCTGTAGCGATTTTCAGTTTCTGGATTTTCCTCAACCAGATTTTTGATTTGGTGAATAATAATGTGCCCAATTTTCTACTTGGTGCCATGGCTGGCTCCACAGTGGTCGCTACGTTCTCAATCGCGGTGCAGATTAGAAATATCTTCTTCGCAATGAGCACCACGATGTCAAACGTGTTCGTGCCGATGATCAACAAAATCGTGGCAGAGTATGATGACAACACAGTGCTTACCCGACTGATGACACGTGTCGGTCGTTATCAAATGGTCCTATTTTGGTTTCTGTACGGTGGGTTTATTGTCGTAGGACAATACTTCGTTCAGATCTGGGCCGGCAAAGCAAACATGGATGCATACTGGCTGAGTGTGATTATGGTTTTGCCGGTCATGATTCCGTTAACACAGAACACAGGCATTGAAATTCAGCGTGCAAAGAACCGGCACAAGGCTCGTAGCATCGTGTATGTATTCACCGCATTACTCGATATCGTCTTGTCGGTGATGCTGATTCCGATTTGCGGCTATTGGGCCACGGCCATCGGCTACGTGGCTAGTATTGCGCTGGGTACTGGGCTGTTTATGAACTGGTATTATCAAAAACACATCGGGTTGGATATGGTCTATTTCTGGCGCAAGATGGCACCGACGCTGTTGATGTCGTTAGCGATTATTGCTGTATGCCTGTTGGGAACATATCTGATTCCTGTGAACTCCATCATTATGTTTCTTGTATGGGGAGTTGTATATTCCTTGGTATATATCGGTTGTGCGGCAAAGGTGTCGTTGACTGCCGAAGAGCGTACCAGAGTTCTTGGATTCGTTAAGAGAAAGGTGTCGAGATGAGTGATACTCATGTAATCGAACGAGTAATTGCATCGCCAGATCAAGATGCGATTGGTGGGCAGGCAACATACTGTGTGGGCTGTGGCTCATGTGCTTATCTTGATCCGGCATTCCGAATCGCGAAGAGCGTTGATGGTTGCTATTCAGCTTCCATTAATGGGCAAGTGCGGGATTGGTCTGCTGTGGAGCGTGTCTGCCCGTTTGCCTCTGCTGTGGATGAAGATGCACTCGGAGAGGAACTGTTCGGTTCCCAGACTGGCGTACAGCATAACCAGTATCTTGGCTATTTCCTGAATACTTATGTAGGGTACGTGCAGGCCGATGGGTGGCGTTCACGTGGCAGCTCTGGCGGCTTGGTTAGCTGGACGGCATCTAAAATGCTTGAAGACGGATTGATTGACGCTGTTATCCATGCGAAGGATGGTCCCGATCCTGAGCATATGTACACCATTCAGATTTCACATACGGTCGATGAGCTTAAAACGGGTGCAAAGTCCAAATATTATCCCGTCGAGATGGGCGAGGCTCTTGACTATGTCCGTGAGCATGAAGGCCGTTACTTATTCATTGGTATCCCATGCTTCGTCAAAGCCGTGCGTCTGCTGCGCCGTGAAGACCCGGTGCTGAATGAACGCATTAAGTACTGTATCGGTTTGGTGTGTGGACATTTGAAGTCTGACTACTTTGCGAAAGCAGAGGCTTGGGAATCAGGTGTTCCGCTGGATAAGATTGCTCGTGTGGATTTCCGTCACAAGACACCGGGATCTCCAGCATCTGACTATGCAGTTGAAGTGCGTCGTACTGATGGCGGCCAGCCAATCATCAAACGTACCGCAGAATTGGCGGTCACCAATTGGGGCCTCGGATATTTCAAATACAATGCTTGTGATTATTGCGATGACGTGCTTGCTGAGACCGCTGACGTGACGTTTGGTGATGCTTGGATTCCTAAGTATGTGTCTGATGGTGAAGGTTGCAATGTCATCATTGTGCGTAATCAGGCTGTGCTGGATCTTTTTGAACGGCATCATGATGAGCTTATGCTGCACGATTCTAATTCGGACGAGGTCTACCAGTCTCAGGCCGGCGGATTCCGCCATCGCCGTCAGGGCCTCGCCTATCGTCTCTATGTGCACGAGAAGCGGGGAGAATGGACTCCGACGAAGCGAGTAAAGCCTTCCTTGGAAGGTATCAGTGAGCAGCGTCAACATATTTATGCCATGCGCACCACCTTAAAAAATGAGAGCTTCGTTGCTTTTCGCGAGGCTGTGCGTTCTGGGAATTTTGATGTGTTCATAAAGCATATGCGAGTTTTTGTGCGGCAGTACCGACGTATAAATGTTCCTTTCCAGAAGCGTGTGATTCGAAAGTTCAAAGCAATTGTCAAACGATGCATGCGAATTATTCGTAAGAGTTGACGAAAAGGAAGTGTGTTTGGTGAATTGTCGTTACCATTAATCACGATTAATGGTGATGGATAAATAGGGGAGAGAAATGACTATATACTTTATCCAAGTGCTTCTTCTCTGGGTTGCGGGTTTTTTTCGAAAAACAACACCAGATAAAACTTTTAGAAAAGTGTATCTGGTGTTCGCTGGAATTTGTTTGGTACTTGTCGCTGGACTGCGTCAATATACGGTCGGCACCGACTTGGATCATCATTATGCGCGCGAGTATACAATGCTCGCAGATACTTCGTGGAAGCAAATACCAAAACTGAATATTACGTACGAAGTTGGATATAGGTATTATTGTAAAATATTATCTATTTTTTCTTCAAATGTTCAATACTTTATCTTTGTTACATCTTTGATTACCATAGGAATTTTTTTATGGTTTGTATATGAGAATTCTGTTGATATCGTGATGAGTACGTTGCTGTTTGTGCTGTATTGCATTAACTATATGTACTACAATGTGATTCGACAAGCGGTTGCGGTGTCTATTGTGTTGATTGGATATCACTTTCTCAAGAAGCGTGATCTGGGCATAATTCGATATGCGGCGTTTGCCGCATTTATTGTACTAGCGTCAACCTTCCATAGTTCTGCCATTCTTTGCTTGCTGATTATCGTTTTTAATATTGCATCACGGTATCCAGTGCGTTTGTTGCCCTCTCTGTTGATTACGCTAATTGTGTTTATGTTTTACGGTGAGTTATTCACTTTTTTGAACGGCAATGTATTCGCCGGTACTTCGAATTATGATCGGTATACGTCATCTGGGAGCATTGCAGCTGAGGGACAAGGGTACTTCAGCAGACAGCCATTGGGTGATGTCTGCTTGTGCGCGGGCGCATTGCTCTTGGCGTATTTCCTTATGGTGAGAAAGAATCGCGGGGGGGAGGTAATATCTGCGCAACACGATTCACTCGCTTATCGTATTCAGGATGAGCGTCTTATTATCTATTCGTCGTTAATCTGTTTTATTTGTAGATTGCTTGTCTTCCGCATGAATATCATTTACCGCGTTTCGTACTATTTTGTACCATTCGTTTTACTTCTTTATCCATTGGCGATTTCTCGCCTAGAAAAAAATACAAGAATTGTTGTAAGCACAGTAATTTACATCATTTTCTTTATTTATTTTGCATGGATGACTGTTGCTTATGCGGGGAATCTGTATGGAACGGTTCCATATAAGTTCTATTGGGAACTATAGCGTTGATTCCGCAGCTCCTAGTTTCTGAAAGGTGAGGCGGATTCTAGTGGTGGTTGCAACACCTGAGGTTTGAGCGGCCTTCCATGGTCA
>OGDE01000681.1_pt1 | contig 26373 bp, 28 predicted proteins | sample 1570321 | NCBI WGS metagenome assembly OGDE01 (sample SAMEA2581976, study PRJEB24529) | metagenome | biome: Human gut stool | place: China | collected 2011 | reverse complement strand
CTTTAGCAACTTCAGATGCTAAACGTCCTAATGTCATACCTTCAGCGTCAACTACGTACCATTTTCTATCAATGGTAGCTGGGCTAGCCATAAAAGTTTTCATTGATTTTCCTCCTAGAAATAATGTTATGAAATGCTTCCACCATGTGAATGTCCAGGACACATCGCTTCTTCATTAAATAAATTGTTTATAGTTTAAATGTCTCACCGGGGCTTTTGGTTCGACATTAATTCACTATCACAGACTTATGTATTATATTACACGAATCCTTGCGTGTCAAGAAAATATTTCTATTTTTCCGGGCGATTTTTTAAGTTATCCACAGGATCTGACCATTCTTTCCGTCCTATCAACATTTTCTCTCCTGCACAGATTTTAGATCATATACAAACTTTACGTCTGTTCCTGTAAAGCGTATTTTTCACTCTCCATACTCAATCCCCATCATCGTAAGTCCATGCGCCGGAGCCGTTGGTCCGGCAGCTGTGCGGTCTTTCTTCCCAAGGATCTGTGGTATCTCATCCGGCGCCATCTCGCCGCCGCCGACACGTATCAGCGTTCCTGCGATAATACGCACCATATTATATAAAAATCCGTTTCCGGTCACTCGGATGGTAATAATGTCATTCCCGTCTTTCTCCACCTCACAGGAATAAATCGTGCGCGTCGTTGTTTTGACCTGTGCCCCAACTGCACAAAAGCTCTTGAAATCATGCTCTCCCACAAGATACGATGCCGCCTGCTTCATTTTGTCCACATCCAGTTTGTGATGATAAAAATAAGTGTCCAGTCTGCGGTTCGGCATACGGAAAGTACGGTTTAAAATGCGGTACTCGTATGTTTTCCGGCTGACCTGATATCTCGGATGCCAGTCGGACGGAACTTCGCACGAATCCTGCACGACAATATCCTCCGGCAGCCTCTGATTTAATGCAAATGAAATTTTATCTGCCGGCATTCTTGTCTCCGTATCGAAAATAGCTACATTTCCCATGGAATGCACCCCGGAGTCCGTCCGGCTTGCACCGGTCACTGTGATTTCTTCCCCCAGCAGCTTTGACAGGTTTTCATTTAGTACCTGCTCAATGGTGATTCCGTTCGGCTGTACCTGCCACCCGCAGTAATTCGTTCCATCATAGGCTACGATCAGTTTTACTCGCTTCATCCAATTTCCCTTTTCTTCATCTACACCTCTTCAGATAATTTTCGTATATCCAGTAACGTTACATCGGCCACGGTAAAAATGTACGACACAATAAGATCACGATAAAATACGCAAAGATGATTGCATAAGCCTTATGATCCCTCGCCACATATTTCAACGGTTTCATCTTGGTACGTCCCTCACCGCCATTGTAGCAGCGCGCTTCCATTGCCATCGCAAGATCGTCTGCGCGGCGGAATGCAGAGACAAAAAGCGGTACAAGAAGCGGTACCATGTTTTTTACTTTATGAATCAGATTTCCACTCTCAAAATCTGCCCCACGCGCCATCTGTGCTTTCATGATTTTGTCCGTCTCCTCGATCAGGATCGGGATAAAACGCAGTGCAATAGACATCATCATAGCGATAGCATGCACCGGAATACCGATTTTGCTCAGTGGCATGAGTGACTTTTCCAGACCATCTGTCAACTGATTTGGTGTTGTCGTTAAAGTCATGATCGAAGTTCCCAGAATCAGGTATGTCAGTCGGATTGCCATCAACACTGCATTCTGCGCACCTTCTGCTGTGATCTTAAAAATCCACAACTGCACGATCGGTTCGCCCGGTGTCAGGAACAGGTTGAATAATGCTGTGATAAGCATTAACACCATGATCGCCTTCAATCCTTTTACCATGAACTTAAACGGCACCTTTGATGTTTTGATCACTGCAAACAGAAATGCCGTAGCTGCAAGCAGCGCAGCAATTCCCTTAAAGCAGAACAGCGATATAATATAAATTAATGTTGCAAATAATTTTACTCTCGGGTCCAGTTTATGAATGACAGAATCTGCCGGATAATACTGGCCTAACGTAATATCTCTTAACATAAGTTCTCCTCTTCCAGATTGGAACCCCTGTGATTCGGTTCCCTTCCAAGTAAAACTTCCAGTAAGCTCTCCCTTGCCTCCGCAACGGTTGTAGCCTCCGTGTTTACATTCAGTCCTTTTTCTTTCAGTTCATGCATCAGATAGGTTACCTGCGGTGCTGCAAGCCCGATCTGTTCCAGTTCTTTGTAATGTTTGAACACTTCACACGGAGTATTGTCAAACATCACCTGTCCATGGTTCATCACAATGATACGTTCCACGTATTTTGCAACATCCTCCATGCTGTGGGAAACAAGGATAACCGTAATTCCTTTTTCCTTATGCATTCTTGCGATGAGATCTAGGATTTCATCTCTTCCTGCCGGATCTAAACCGGCGGTCGGCTCATCTAAGATCAGCACTTCCGGTTTCATTGCAAGTACACCCGCGATCGCAACTCTTCTTTTCTGCCCGCCGGAAAGGTCAAACGGCGACTGATAGTAAAGTTCCTCCGGCAGTCCTACGCTCCTCAATGCCTCAAATGCACGCAATCCTGCTTCTTCCTTGGACAATCCCTGATTTTTCGGTCCAAAACACACATCATCAAAAATGGTCGTCTCAAATAACTGATGCTCCGGGTACTGAAATACAAGTCCAACACGGTTTCGAAGTTCTCTCAGGTCAAAATCCTCGTCATAAATATCCTGACCATTAAAATAAATCGTCCCGGAAGTTGCCTTCACCAGACCGTTCAAATGCTGGATCAAAGTTGATTTTCCGGAACCGGTATGTCCGATCACACCGATAAACTGTCCGTCCTTGATCTCTAAGTTTACATCCTTAAGCGCCTGAATCTGGTAAGCAGTTCCCTCGCTGTATACATAATTTATCTTATCTAAAATGAGTGACATGGCACCCTCCATTATTTCTTTTCCGCTCAGGAAATCTTTCCCTGCGGTATTCCACACTGTCTGCTTACGTCTATCCCGCGATTTTCATAATTGCATCCACAAGTTCTTCTCTGGTCAAAACTCCCAATGGAATGTCAAGTCCTGACTGACGCAGCAGATCTGCTAACAATGTAATCTGTGGAACATCCAGTCTGTGCTCTTTTAATGTTCCCACCTGTGAAAAGATTTCACGCGGTGTTCCCTGCATGACAACATGTCCTTTATCCATGACATAAACATAATCTGCATCCACTACTTCTTCCATATAATGTGTGATGAGCAGAATTGTCACGCCTTTTTTCCGGTTCAGCTCATGCGCTGCATGTAATACTTCTTTTCGTCCATTCGGATCGAGCATGGCAGTCGGTTCATCTAACACGATGCATTTGGGTTCCATTGCCATAACACCCGCGATCGCCACACGTTGTTTCTGTCCACCGGAGAGTTTGTTCGGGGAATGGTGTCTGTACTGTAACATTCCAACTGATTTTAAACTTTCTTCCACTCTCTGCCAGATTTCATCCGTCGGAACTCCGATATTTTCCGGGCCGAATCCGACATCTTCTTCTACCACGCTGGCAATGATCTGATTATCCGGGTTCTGGAATACCATTCCGGCTGTTTTCCGCACTGGAAGGATATTTTCTTCCTGCGTCACATCTTTTCCGTCTACCCAGAGACTTCCCTCCGTCGGAGCAAGTAATGCATTGATATGTTTTGCCAACGTAGACTTTCCAGAACCGTTATGACCTAAAATAGCAATAAACTGCCCCGGCTGCACATCAAGGTCGATATGATTTAATGCTGTCTGGATGGATTCCACATTACCTTCTTCGTCCCGGCGGATATATTCATGAACGAGCTGTTTTGCTTTGATGATTCCCATCCGTCTAATCCTCCCACTTTAATCGATGAAGCTGTCCCTCTAACTTCATATGGTCAAAATGATTCTGTCTGAGAGCTTCATACAAAACAATCGCAACAGAATTGGAAAGGTTCAACGATCTTGTCTCCCCGATCATTGGAATCCGTACACAGGTATCCGGGTTCGCTTTTAAAATTTCTTCCGGGATTCCGGCACTTTCTTTTCCAAACATGATGAAGCAGTCCGGTTCATAGGACACGTCCGAATACACATGTCTTCCCTTTGTGGTTGCCATATAAATCTTCGCATTTGGATTTTTTTCACAGAAATCATCCCAGTTTACATAAGTTGTAACATCCAGATCTTTCCAGTAATCCATGCCTGCCCTTTTTAACGCTTTTTCATCCAGTCGGAAACCAAGCGGTTCGATCAGATGAAGTTTTGTTCCTGTCGCAACACAGGTTCTTCCGATATTTCCTGTATTTGCCGGTATTTCCGGTTCATATAATACAATATTTAACTCTGCCACTAATTTTTCTCCTCACGCAGTTCTTGAATGAAAATCTCCATGCGATCCAATGCCTTCTTTAAATCTTCCAGAGAATATGCATAAGAAATACGAAGATATCCCTCGCCGCAGTCACCAAATGCGGTTCCCGGTACAACTGCCACTTTCTGCGAATTCAACAGTTTTGTTGCAAATTCTTCCGATGTCATGCCAAATTCCTTAATACATGGAAAAACATAGAATGCCCCGAACGGTTCAAAACAGGATAATCCCATTTCCTGAAAGCGGTGCATCAGATAACGGCGTCTTCCATTATATTCCTCACGCATCTTCGCAACATCCTCATCTCCGTTCCGAAGTGCTTCAACTGCCGCATACTGACTCGTCGTCGGTGCGCACATGATCGCAAACTGATGAATCTTTAACATCTGCTTAATGATCACTTCCGGTCCACATGCATAACCTAATCTCCATCCGGTCATCGCATAGGATTTGGAAAATCCATTGATCAAAATGGTACGCTCTTTCATTCCCGGAAGTGATGCAATGGTAACGTGATTATTACCTGTATAAGTCAACTCTGAATAGATTTCATCGCTCAGCACAAACAGGTCATATTTTTTTACGACCTCGGCTATTTTTTCCAGATCTTCCTTCTCCATGATCGCTCCGGTTGGATTGTTTGGAAATGGAAGCACTAATAATTTTGTCTTTGGTGTGATAGCCGCCTCTAATTCTTCCGGTGTCAGGCGGAACTGATTTTCCGCTTTTAATTCAATGATCACCGGTGTTCCATTGGCAAGCACACAGCATGGAAGATAGGACACATAACTCGGCTGTGGAATCAGAACCTCATCTCCCGGATCAAGCATGGCACGCATCGCAATATCAATTGCCTCACTGCCTCCTACGGTCACCATAATCTCATTGTTGTAGTCATAAGATACACCAAAACGTCTTTTCAGATATTTATCAATTTCAATTTTTAATTCTTTCAGTCCTGCATTGGAAGTATAAAAAGTTCTTCCCTTTTCCAGCGAATAGATACCCTCATCACGGATATGCCATGGTGTGTCAAAATCAGGCTCACCAACACCAAGCGAGATAGCATCTTTCATCTCATGAACAATATCAAAAAACTTACGGATTCCGGATGGCTGGATCGTTGTGATTGTTTTGCTTAACGGATTCCTCATATTACATCTCTATCCTTTCGTCTTTTGCCTGTTCTGCCATAACGGTTCCATGATCTTTATATTTCTTTAAAATAAAGTTTGTCTTAGTGCTTAAAACAGAATCCAATGGGGATAACTTATCAGAAACAAACTGTGAAACTTCACGAAGTGTTTTTCCTTCGATCGTTACCATGAAATCAAATCCTCCGGAGATCAGATATACAGAATTCACTTCCGGATAGTTGTAGATACGCTCAGCCACTTTGTCAAATCCCATACCGCGCTGAGGAGTAACACGAACCTCGATCAATGCTGTTACTTTTTCAATTCCGGCTTTGTCCCAGTCAATCAATGTATGATAACCGCAGATGATGTGTTCCTCTTCCATCTTCTGAAGCTCATTGACAACAGATGCCTCATCCACACCTAAAATAATTGCAAGTTCTTTTAAATCAATTCTACTGTTTTTCTCTATAAAAGTTAAAATCTTTTCACGCATAATCACAAATTCCTTTCTCTCATTCCACATACACTACTTCATAGGATCAAATATTTTTTTACATTTGTAGTAGTTATCTCCCAATCACTTTATATAACTCATCCGTCTTTGGTGGCTCTAAAAATCTTCGTTCATCCTCATTCAGCAGAACACGGTCATTTCCCGCGGTAGCCTTTCCGATGATTGTCGCTTTGATCCCTGCTTTTTCCAGTTCACGTACCAGATGATTTCCATCCTGTGCCGCCATCAGCATACACCCGCTGGAGATCAAAAGATAAGGATTCACTCCGAAAAATTCACAAACCTCTACTGTTTCCTGACGAATTGGTATCTTCTTTAAGTCGATTTCCAGTCCGACGCCAGATGCTTCTGCCATTTCCCACAGAGCTCCGAAAATTCCGCCCTCTGTCACATCATGCATCGCACTAACGCCAGACGTCACGGCGACTGCGGCCTCAGACTGTACAGAAATATATGCATCCAACGCTTTTGCTTTCTCGATAAAAGGAACTGCAAAATGCGTTTTTAATTCTTCTTCTTTTTCTTTTGCGATAATGGAAGTGCCTTCAATTCCAATCCATTTGCTGACTAAAATATCCATGCCCGGTCTTGCACCTGCCGTGGAGATCAGATGTCCTTTTTTCACTTTTCCAACGCCACAGACACTGATGACTGGCTGGTTTACCACTCTTGTAACCTCAGTATGTCCGCCCATAACCTGCACATTTGCTTTTGCACAGGCTTCCTCCACCTGCTTCATCATCAGACACAGATCCTGCTCGCAGACAGAAGTTGGTAAAAGTACGGTAAGAAGTACTCCAACTGGTTCCGCCCCTGCACTCGCAAGATCATTCACCGTAATCTGGATTGCAAGCGTTCCGATATCCTTTGCTGTTCCGGTGATCGGATCAGTCGACATCACAAGTGTCTCATCCTCCGCAAGCTGTACTGCTGCGCAGTCCTCTCCGACTCCGGCTCCTAAAACCACTTCCGGTCTCATGGTATGAATTTGTTTAAAAACAGAACGTTTCAGTACGTTCTCCGGTACTTTTCCAACTTTCATAATGTTTTATCTACTGTCCTTCTGTTGTGGTATTTTCTGTAATCTGGCTCTCATCCACGGTTCCAAGAATTGCCGCTGCTTCTGCAGAGCCATCCGCCGGTGTCTCTGCCGGAGTTTCTGCCGGTGTCTGTCCTGCTCCGCTATACTGGGCGACCGTTGCATAAATTGTCGCCTCATCCCCGGTTGCCAATGCTGCATTGACCGCTGCCACTGCATTCGGATCTGCAGATGCAGTTCCTACATTCACGATCTTAGGAGATGATTTGTAAGTGCTCTTATTGATCGCATCTCTGCTCTGCTCAACGCCATCGACTGTCACGATTTTCCAGAGCCTTGCCACATATCCCATATGTTTGCCCTGAGTTGTAGAAATAGAACCGACCGCATCCCCGGTTGCCACAAACTGTGTGCCGGGATCTTCCTCAGAAACGACCTCGCTCTCATATGTCACTTTGCGGTTGGAAGGTCTGGTCTCCTGTCCGTATATGTTAAAATAAATGTCTTTTCCAACCGTATACCCCTCGATGTAAATCGGTGCATCCAGATTATTGACAAATTTTAAATCCTTGTAATCCCCTGCAATTGCCGCATCCATAGATGGTTTCACATAGGTTACGATCATGGAATGGTTTGAGCGCTGTGTCACCTCAAGTTCCGCCTTTAATACTGCGTTGTATAACGTTGTTGACACCTGACATACACCGCCGCCATAAGACTGCACGGTCTGTCCATTCTCGTAAGCACCTGCAAGTTCATAACCGCCCGCTGCCGTCAATGGTCCGATCGTCTGTCCAACGGAGAACTCCTCTCCCGGATATAATACGGTTCCATTGATCTTGCCTGCTGCCACACTGATATTAGCACATCTTCCGGCAGATGAGGTACTGTAATTGGTCGTGTAACTGCCAAGCAGATCTTTTACCTTTGCCAGTTCTTCCTTCGTGCCTTCCGGCTCCACAACCTCTGCCACAAGGTCAATCGAAGCATCCGTGCCATCCCAGTTGTTTTTTAAGTAATCTTCGATCGTCATCAGGGATTTTTCCACATTCACTTCAACGCCGGAACTTCCCTCAATAAACTGAAACTGCCCATTCTCACGGATCAGTCCGTTGTCAACTGCTTCATTGTTCAGTTTTTCTGCTTTTGCAGTCAATACTTCCCTTGCTGCTGTCTCATTTAATCCTAACGGAAGTTCAAATACTTTGCTTCCATGTTCCAGATCTTTTTTATCTTTATATCGTTTGATCAGATTGCCATTTCGTCCAACCGCAAGTGCTTCCTGCACTGCATTGGTATTCTGAAACGTGATGCCAAGCTCCTGTGCACTTACTTCCACACTTTTTCCATTGGCATTCAGTGTCAAAACAGCATCGTCCACACTCTGTGCATACGCACTGATGGCATCCACTGCCTCTTCCTCTGTCATGCCGCCAACATAGACATTTCCGATATAGACGCCATCTGCAATTTTATGATTCTCTGCTGTCTCTGCTTTTGTGGCTGCTCTGCCTCCTGCAAAACCGATACATAATGCAGCCAGCGTAAACAACGGAATCCATTTCATCCATTTTTTTGAAATATTATTCATAGCTGATCTCTTTCTCTTTTCTTTACACCGCAGTGCAAGCCCGACAAATCACAGATTTTCGGGCTGACGGGCATTCGCCCTATCATTCATGCTCACTTTTGTCTACGCGTACATTTTACCCCATTATTCGGCTGATTTTCAAGGTGCATAACCACGAATATGATTGACTGCCCCCTGGAATTTTAGTATATTTTACATGAAAGCGGCAAGCACGGTTGTAATAAGCATTGCAGCGACTACAATGATCACAATTGCAGCCATTAATTTTTGATTTTTTTTCTTACCAAAATTATACATAGAACTACCTCTTTCTATCTTGAATTTATACAAAAGAAAGGACATACAACATGGCATTTCCATTCTTAGGACTCTTTATTATCTTTCTTTCGGTTGCTGCCTATTATCGCAAGCGTGCGACTGCCCAGCAAAAGAAAGTGACGGAAGATTTCTGGAACCGTGAAGATCAGGCGAACCAGATCCGCCGCAAGGATATCAGCAATCTTCCCTATATTACCATACCCTTGGAAAAATTTCCAATAGGTATCTCTGATGATGAAGAATTAACAGATTACGAAAACGATCTGAAAACCCTTGCCTCCCGGAAAATTCTAAATCTGAGCCATCAGAGCAATACTGACTTAAAGCTTGCCTATGGTCCTGCGAATCTTCCTGCTTTGTCAGAATATGACCAGAATTATACCACCCTTTTACGGAATCTTGTCGCCTACGCAGACTGTCTGATCAAAAACGGATTTAAAGCAGAAGCCGTTCCGGTTCTGGAATTCGGCATCTCCATTGATTCCGACATCCGCGCCAATTATACGCTCCTCGCAGAACTTTACAAGGAACAGGGAAATGCGTCAAAAATCCAGGAGCTGATCGATAAGGCAGCTTCACTTGATTCTATGATGAGATCTGCCATCTTAGAGCAGCTGCACACTTTACAGAATGCCTGATTTTACAGGGATGGTTCTTTTTTCATTTTTCCATATTGTGCAATAAGCTGATCGGTAAGCCTTGAGATTTCACTTCGCGACGCATCCTCATAAATTTCCGGCATTGGGATTCCGTGAAATTCCACAAACTGCTTCAGATATTTCATCTGCTGCGGCGTTGCCGGGGACTGCTTTTTCACTTTATATTGCAACGGATATGGTCGAAACGCCTCCGGTGCTCCTGCCTCATACATTTTTTGCAGTTGTTCAAAAATCTGCTGCGTTTCCATCACATCATCCAGTGCACGGTGTGCATGAACACGCTCGATCCCAAAATAGCTGCACAGACTTGCAAGGTCTTTTTTCTGTTCCTGTGGCAGAAATTTTCTTGCCAGTTTTAATGTATCTACTGCATTCCGCTCAAAAGTACGCTTGTGATTCACCGCCCACTGCTTCAAAAAACTGTAGTCAAAAATCACATTCTGTCCCACCAGAATATCCTCTCCGATGAAATCAAAAAATGCTGCAAGCGTTGCATCCGTCTCTTTTCCCTGCGCAGCCATCTCATTTGTAATGCCTGTAAGTGAAACTACCTTTTCCGGCAGCTTGCGTTTTGGATTGATGATCTCCGAAAAAGTAGCCGTCACGACATTTCCTCGCACCCTTGCAGCTCCAGCCTCCAGAATACGGTCTGTCTTTGCGTTCAGCCCTGTCATTTCCAGATCGATCACCACGTAATCAGTTAACATAACTTCGCCTTTCCGACATTTTCTGCCCCCTCAGTCATGCTGGCTGCCGCCACCTCTGTCACATGCGCCTGATGATCCAACGGATCACGGTTTTCATAGTCAAACAGCATATAAACCGGTTGTTTCAGGCGCGTCGGAATTTCATTCAGTGCTTTTTTACTCTTTTCCGGGAAACGGTAATGGAATGGTTCCACATGAGATTTCACACCGTTTTTGCAGTAATATCTCGTCTGCTCCTTAAACTCTGCCGGTGACGGTGCCCAGAACGGTCTGCTCTTACAGTTTTCACGGTAGTAAAGATCAAATGTCAGACTCTCTTCGAGCATTTGCAGTACCGCATCCTCGCTCTTTTGCTCCCGCATAAACTCCAGTAATATCTCTGCTCTGCGGATTCTTGAATGGCTCATGCCGAAATATCCTTTTTCCTCATAAAAAACACCAAGCTCCTGAAACATTGCAAAGGCACTGTCAAACAATGGTTCCATCACTTTCATCGTAATTTCAAACTGTCCGCTGTTGTAATAGACCTCCAGCATCTCTTCTACCTGTTTAATTTTCAACACATCGTCAAAACTAAGCCACTTCGTTTTCATCACTTCATACGGTGTTTTCGCATGGTAAACAATCTCGTATTCTGCCGCATGCTCGTACATGTAAGAGCCCTTCAACACTTTTAAAAATCCAAGCTGTAACTGGTTCGGCTTCAGTGCATAAATTTCATCAAACGATTTTGCAAAAGTTGCGTAGTCCTCATAAGGAAGCCCTGCGATCAGATCGAGATGTTCGTGGATATTTTCACCGCTCTGGATTTTTCGAACAATATCCTTTAAAAGTTCCAGTTTCATTGTCCGGTGAATTTCCCGGATGGTTATCTCATTCGTGGACTGTACGCCAATCTCCAACTGGATCAGTCCCGGGCGCATATCATGGATCAGCGCCAGTTCCTCCTCATTTAAAAGATCGGCAGAAATCTCAAAATGGAAGTTGGTAATCCCATTGTCGTGTTCTTTTACGAATCGCCAGATTTCCATGGCATGATCGTGTCTGCAGTTAAAAGTACGGTCTACAAACTTCACCTGTGGTACTTTTTTCTCGATAAAAAATGCCAGTTCCTTTTTCACCAGTTCAATATCCCGGAAACGCAGTTTTTTGTCTATGGATGACAGGCAGTAACTGCAGTTAAACGGACAGCCACGGCTTGATTCATAGTAAATAATGCGGTTTTCAAAGTTTTCAATGTGATCGTAGCAAAACGGAATATCGGACATATTCATCGGTTCCTGCACCGGTGTGAAAACAGTTTTCCCACTGTCCTGATCCCGAAACGCAATTCCCCTGATTTCCTCCAGGGAGCCCGTTCGGTTTACATAATATCTGCACAGTTGTTTAAATGTGCGCTCACCCTCTCCGATCATCACACCCGTCACTTGTGGATGTTCCGCTAAAAAAGTTTCGACCTCATAGGAAACTTCCGGGCCACCTACCCAGATTGGTACTTCCGGGCACAGCTTATGATACTCTGTGATCAGCTCCTCCACATAATCCATATTCCAGATATAGCAGGAAAAGCACAGCACATCCGGTTTTGCTTTATAAATCTGTTCTAAAATATAATCCACCCTGTTATTGATCGTATACTCACCAATCACAATCTGATCCTGATAGTCTTTGGCATAGGCTCTTAAACTGTAAACTGCCAGATTGGAATGGATATATTTTGCGTTGATCGCTGTTAAAAATATTTTCATGTCCTGTCTCTTTCTGTAAAATGATTATGCTCATTATAAGACAAAACGGAGTAGTTCTCAACCTCTTCTGAGACTACTCCGCATTTGTATTTCACCTATTATCTTTTTTCAAAACCTGTCCTACATCATTGCGTAGCGGAATACTACATCAAATCCTGCAATCCAGAGTAAAATAGCACCACCCACATAAGCTTTTCTCTTATGTTCAAACCCGAAATGATATCCGGTATAGGTACCCATAATGACAACTGCAATGGTCAGGCAGACGATCATGATCAAAATCACCATCAGATTTGTTTCCAGAAAACCAAATGCAATTCCTGTAAGGAGTGTGTAAATGCTTGTCACTGCTGCCATACGCCAGAAACGTTTAAAGCCGAGATTCTCCTCCCTGTGTTCGTTCACACGCTCATTCTTGATTGCTTTTACAATCAGTCTGACACCCAGGCAGAAGAAAATAACCGCTGCAATGACAGTTCCAATAAAACGCTCATTTCTGGCAAGATCATTGATATAAAGTAATCCCGCCAGAACATTACCAATATAAAGTGCTGCCAACTGCCAGATGGCAATGAGTCCGCATACTAATGTCAGATGTTTTTTATCTATTTTCGCTACAAGTGATCCCTGACACTCCATACCGGCAAAAATATCCAGCGATATGCCTACCAGGATCAATAGATTTTCTATCCAGTTCATGAATCCTCCCGCTTCTGCCTGCTGCTGCGATCGACAGACTTGTCCTAATAACCTTTCTAATCACTATTATACCCTGTTTCGGCTTTTTTTCCATAGACAATGCCTGATGATTGTATGTTGTTTTTACAGAAAAACAAAGATATGTTTCTTTCTTTTTTTCATGGAAAAATGCTGCTTAACCTAAAAAGTGCCACACATCACGTGCAGCACATATACTTTCTTCATCTCCTACATCTCTGCGATAATATCATCCATAGAACGTTTGATGATATAATCATAAATCTCTGCAAGCTCCTTTGGAGAAATCGTCATTCCCGATTGGATCCATGTAATTACAACATAGCACATGGACTGGGCATAATACTCTGCAATCCGCTTTGGTGTCAACCAGGAATACTTCTGTTTCTTACCAGTGTTGGCACGGTCTATCACATTCAAAAGAATCTTCTCCACACAGCTCTGCGCAATCTCACCGAACGAGTTCTGTCCCTCCAGCTTTATCGCGCGCGAATAAAATTCACTGTCTTTTTCGATGTTTGTAAAAAGAAGTACCAGACCCTCACTGATCATCCCATTCTGGATCAGCGGTTCGATCGGATCGAGCAGATCTGTCGTAATGATCCACTCTAACAATTCATACTTATCCTGAAAATGATTATAAAATGTCGGCCGGATAACCCCCGCCAGATCAGTGATCTCTTTAATTGTAATCTTCTCAATTGGATGCTTCTTGGCAAGTTCCTTAAAGCTTTCCGCCAAGAGTGTATCAATTGCACACTTTCCCTGTCCTGTCATAATTACCTCATGCCTAATGTATTACCATTTTTGTAATAATAATGCTTCTTGTATCCGGATCATCGCGAAGATTCAGCATCTCGCCTGTTTCTACTACCTTGACAACCGGTCTTAAGAAAAACCGTTCAAAATTCTTCGCAACCACGCCATGCATCCCATTGGACAATTCAACTTCACATCCTACCGGGTACACTGCGATTTTCTCTACAAACAATTCTACAAGCTTCGGATCAAATAAGGTGCCTGATCCTGCCATCAGGTATTCCATTGCATCTGAAGGTGACAGATTTTCCCTTCCGCGATGAAGTGATACCATATTGTCATATTGTTCCACAAGCCGGATGATCCTTGCATACAACGGAATATGCTCTCCACTCTTTCCCAGCGGGTAGCCGGTCCCATCGTAATTTTCATGATGCTGCATGACACCCGCATATACGAGTGCAGAAAAATGATAGTTACCTTTTAAATAATCTGCTCCCAGCTCCGGATGTTTCCGCAAAAGCTGTGTCTCCTCTTCTGTCAATGCATGATCTGCATTGATGATCCCTATATCAAGGAACCTCTTTCCTATATCATGAAGAATCGCCGCCGTCGTAAGCTGATACAATGATTCTTCATTCATTCCGTAATTCGCTCCGAGCAGCACTGACATCATGGCGACATTAATGGAATGGTAATAAATGTAATCATCATAATTCTTGATATCTAACACATTGCACATAATGTCTCCATTGCTCAAAATGTTCTCCACAATGCGCTCGATCGTCTTTTGTATTTTAATTTCACTGACCGGCATATCTTCTTCTGCATCTGAGGCCACATCAAATGCAAACATGTCATGCACTACTTTCAGTGCCTGACTCCTCACCTGCGGATTTAAAACCTGCTGGATCTCTATGCCCTGCGTAAATTCATCATCAATGTATATCCCTGGAAACCCTAAAAATTCAAGATTGGAAATATATTCTTCCGAGAGAAGCAGGTGTTTTGCAAGTAACAGTCTTCCCGCTCCATCGTAAATATCCTGACCAAGTGCCATTCCAGGCGTCAGTTTACTCGTTGGTAAATAACGCATATATGTTTCCTTTCAATTTTAAAAAAAGAATATTTCTATATTAACTCATTTATTCATCAAATTCAACTGTTACAAAATATCCCTTTTCCGTTTCTTTTACATCTACAACTTTTCCCTCTCCGGATCTGATCCTGTTTCCAACAGGATAATTTGCAGACATCGCATATGCTTTTCCCAATGTGTAATAATAAGAGTTTGGCAGTTTTCCCTCTGTGATTGGGATCACCTGTCCTATTTCTACCAGACCTGTGCGTTCCATTTTAAATTCTTCCTGCCTCATGCCCTGCCTCCAACAGACACAAAATTTTTACGTGTCATTCATATAATATTATAGTATAATAAAAGAACATTCACAAGTTAAAAGGATTAATTTACATAAAATATTTACGCACACAAGGAGCCTTATGAGAGAAAGAGAAGAAGTTTTCGACCACTTTATCACTGCAGTCATTAACACCTTAAACGCAGATGAGATTTACGATGCCGCAATTGAAGCATTGCAGGATATCCTGCAGCCGGACGGACTTTTACTGATGATGAACCAGAACACACACCACGTTTTTTCCGTCATCCGTAAATGTGGCAGTATTGCCTGCACAAAATCATACAGTGTTCCCACTGATTCCATGCTTCAGGAGCTAAAGGATTCCCCGAATCTGATCATGCTCAACGATACCGGAAAACACATCCTCGACCTTTTGACTCCAAGACAGCGCAACTGGCTGAATGCAGAACACATCACCGCCATTTATACGCTCAAATACAATCAGGTCATTATCGGCTTTCTCTATATTGCAGCCCATGACGGACAGGACTTTGCCCCAGAGGAACTCAGATATCTGGAAAAAATATGTTACTATTCCTCCTATGCGCTGCGCAATGCCAACCTGTATCAGAATGCATACCGCGCATCTATTACCGATGACCTTACTTCTTTGTACAACCGCAAACACGCATTTGAATGTATTGACCATGTATGCCAGCATCAGAAGCCATCCACACTGATCGTGCTCGATATTGATGATTTCAAACTGTATAACGAATTGTATGGTGCACAGGAAAGCGATAACCTGATCCACCGCTTTGCGCAGGTCATTCTTCAGGAAATTTCATCAAAAGACATCGGTTTCCGTTTTGGTGCGGATGAATTTCTGATTTTAAAAGCGGGAACGGATATAGATGAAGCCTGCAGCTGCTGCAAACGTATAGTGGACGCCATCACGGATGCCACTCCTGCCAACACCGTCTGGGATATCACGATCACCTGCGGAATATCTGTATTCCCTGATATTTCCACTGATGCTGCTTCCTTTCTGCACAACGCAGAACAGGCCATCTATTATGGAAAGCAGGCTGGAAAAGGAAATATTGAAGTTTACCGCCCTGGAATAGATGAACGCTCCCACGATCCGGATATCCGTGCCGCATATGAGCGTGTTGCCCCAACCATTTATGCGCTCACCGCTGCCATAGATGCCAAGGACAGTTACACCTTCATCCACTCCATGAATGTTTCCAAATATGCCGTTATACTTGCAGAAGCACTCGGAATGAATTCCAACGACATTGAAATCATCCGCGATGCCGGTCTTTTACACGACATCGGAAAAATCAGTATCCCGGAACGCATCCTGCAGAAAACCTCAAAGCTTACTGACGAGGAATATGCTATTATGAAAACGCATGTGGAAAATTCCACAAAGATGATCCGCTATCTGCCTGACATGGATTACGTGATCCCTGCCGTTGTCGGTCACCATGAGCGTTATGACGGCACCGGTTATCCCCGCGGACTTGCCGGCCAGAATATTCCTTATATGGCAAGGATTCTCACGATTGCAGACTGTTTTGATGCAATGACCGCCAAACGTCCTTATAAGCAGGCGCTTTCTGTGGAATACGCTGTCAATGAGCTTGAAAAAAACAGCGGTACGCAATTTGATCCTGTGCTTGTAAAAAAATTTGTGGAGCTCATCCATGAAGGAAAAATTTCGATTGCATAACCGGAGTTTCACTTACCGTGGAGCAGCAGATTTTGTGGTGCTTTTATAGGTTGTGAGGGGCAACCATAAGCGTCCTCTCACAAGTCGTGATTTTACAGGTTTATGAAAAGAAAAGCGGTACAGACGAAATATGATGTTCCTGTTCGCCGGGCATTCCGACAAGCCTCTGAAGAGTCTTGTCTCCATGGCTCACAAAGGAAATCATATTTGTCTGTACCGTTTTTCTTTCTTTAACGTTATGGAACTCACAGTTATGGGATGAGTGCCTGTAAAATCCAAAGTGTTCACCTCCTCAAACTGAAAGTTTGACATTATCTATTACAATGTAAATAATGCTTTTTCGTAGTCCTTAACATAATACTTAATATTAGTTCTTCCTTTTTGTACTACAGTATGTCCCTCATTTTCAAGCATTTCCTTTTGTGCCTCAATTCCTCCGGGATACTTTGCATTTAATTCTCCATTTGCTTTTAATGTTCTCCAATAAGGGGTTTTATCCTCTGCACGCTGATAACTCGCCCATGCAACTATTGAAACAAAAATTCCGGCTGTGATTGGCTCTGTAAAATCAGCACCGCTTTGTTTAGCAAAGTAATCTCTTATTGTACCTACAGTAAGCAATTTACCACAAGGCACAAGTCGCATTACTTTGTCATAGTCAATAGGTGGGGCAAAGTACATTTTATCTCCACCATATTTTTCAATGCTTTTTTCATCTGTTATTATTTGAACTTTAGGCATATCCTTGCTATCCATAAGCATAGCATTAAAATCTTTTTTATCTTCATTTGCCATAAGTATCACCTCCAAGCCAATCATATCTCAATAAATATACTCATGCAATGAGACGGTTTTAAAATTTCTCTCAAAATTCAAAGTTTATTTCCAAGGTCTTATTTTCCCTGTCCACCCTTTTTCCTTCCAATATTCAGCATCACGAGGATTAAAACCATTCTTCTGCATCAAATGCATAATCCAAAACATCCCCTTTGTTTTGATTCCGGGTTTAATGTTTCCAGAATTATATATGATTCTCTTTGCAATACTTGATGTTGCCTTCTCAATTGCTTTCTTTTTCTTTTCTCCCTTTTTACAAATGTGTGTCTAATGCATAAACCCTTATAATTATTCGTTTTTACAACTTTTATACATTTTCTATTCATTTTTCCATAATGGGGAGTTCGTTTTACACTAAGTTGTCGTGCAATTTATTAGAATGGAATTTTTGAAAGGCTACTTCACTTGGGAGGTGAGGTAGCCTAGTCAATGTCAACATTCCTTATTCTGTAACCTTATTAATTCCAAAAGAATATTTATATAATCCTCTAAAGTGGCTTTGTTGTCCATGTAATCCTCTGGAATTATCATGTCAATAATCTGATTGAAGTATTTCTGAAAAGTTTTGTGATAATTCCAGAGGATATCTTCCACCTCATTAAATGTATAACTTGGTCGCCCCAATGACCTAACTACCTGTCCATTTACAGTTAGTAGCATTTTATCGAGGTTATCTCCAAGTCCATCAAAGTGAATTGTTCCACGATGTTTTATATAATTACACATGTCCCTAACATCTGTAATATACTTGTCACTCTCAAACTTACCAAGAAGTTTCTTTAGTGGTTTTAGGTCTGTACGACCTTCTTTTATGAGTCTTTTTAATTCCTTATGAACAGTTTCGCTGTTACATTCTTTTTCTGTATTTCTATACAAATTTTGTGCAAGTGACTCTAAAGAAGATGGTTGTATATATGCCCAAACTACTTGCAAACACAAATCCTTGCATGTGTTGTATTCCATAATGGCACACATTAAAAAATGGTACTTTGTATATAACTTACTTATTTCATTATCACCACAAAGGTCACCATAATTTTCATATCCAGCCGACCTAAAAGATTGCTTTGCATTTGCAAATGCATTATATACGTCCATTATTTTTTGACCAGCTGCCACAATTGATGATTTATCTTTTGCATATCTAACAATTTGTGCATCCAAGGGTTGATATTTGAACCATTCCTGAAAATCATTGTCTTGTGATAGTTCAGTATAATCCATGTAAATACCTCCTTTATGTAGATATTACCATTCATAACCACAATTATTACAGTGCCATTGCTTTTTTACCTTTTGTGATAATAAACCCCACATGAATACTGAACCAGCCTTTGATGCAGTTGATATTTTCTTAATGTCCGTGCTTTGACAGGTTGGACATTTAGGAATGTTTACTTTATCTGTAGAAGATGAATTATACTTTTCTGCCTTAAGTACTAAGCTATCACGATGAGCCTCTTTTAATCCATTTAGGAACTCTGCATCTGATAATTCATGACCAATTTGGCTTTCTATGTTATTCCTGTAATCTTTGTACTTTTCTAATATTTCTGAATCTGACATTGTATGTGGTTCTGGTGTAGATACATCATCTATTTCAATCAGTCCATTAACAAGTGGAGCATTGCAATACACACATTCTTCAAATGAGTCTGAAAAATTTTGCTTACATTTTGGACAATATTTAGACATGTATATTCCTCCCGAATACTAAGTAATATGTTAACATCACTTATTCCATAATATTTTTATTTTCAGCAGTATGCATTACCTTGTAAGCTATTACAAAAATTGTTACTGCTATCCCCACACATATAAATATCATTCCAACATTTTTCATAATGGTATATTTCTGGATATTTCTAATACAGTGCATTGCATCTTCAACCCCTAGTTCGGATTTCATTTTTACCCAGAAAAGCATTTCTGACTTTCCCTTGCTAAACATTGTAATTCCTATAATTGATAAAACAATATTGATGACAATACTTATAATACAATTAGTGCCATCATTCAGAAAATGTAAAAAAGATTTTTTATTATGAATCGTATAACCGCAGTTTGGACAGCTTTTTGCTGTGTCGGATATTTCTTTGCCACACTCTGAACATTTAATTAGTGCCATACTTTAAATCTCCTATTATCTCTTATTGTATACATAATCTTTGTAATACTCGCGTGCCTTTTGATACATTTGTATTTGTTTACTTATTTGTTCCTGTGCTTCTATATCTAAACTGTTAAGGTAATCTTCTTGGTCTTTGAGCCTGTGTAACTTTGTGTGTCTATAATCACAAATATTCATTATACGTTTCATCCTATAGCCAATAGCAGCTTTTTCATCATCTGTCAGATTATCTTTTTCATAAAGTTCTTCCATTATATTAAAATGATATTCTGCACTATTTAGATTCTCGTATGTATCTTTAGTCAAGCATGATGCTCCACCAAGTATAACTCTGTGACAGCCATCTTCAGAGTAAAACACATATAAAAAATTAGGCAACTGATTTATTGCTTTTATCATTTCTGTCACTGTCATAAAAAATCCCCCTTGTCATTTGATAGTTACATTTTACCACATGACAAAGGGTATTGGTAGGTTATTTTCGCTCTTTGATTACTGATTCTATGATGTTGATTTCTGCATCGGTGAGATTGTATTTTTTGTAAAGCTCTTCATCTGTAAAGATGTGGTCAAAGGCTTTTGGTGCTGGGACAAAACGCCACCACTCATCAGAAGTTGCAATGCCTGTCAATCCACATAAGGATAATGATAATAAGAATCGTACAAAACGTGTGTATGCCCATGATTTAAAATAAAGACATTCTTCTATTGTATCAGCTGTAAATATCAATCTGGAATCTTCAGGTATTCCAAGTAATTTTTTGTTACCTTGTGTAGTATCAATGATTTCAATTAAACCCAAACAGTTAAACACTCCGTCAGAAGACCATAAACACGTTTTAGGTATATTAGATACCAAACTGACTTTATTAGCTGACCATGCTTCATACTGTTTATGTTTAGGGATACTTTCTACACTAAATGCTTTGCATGTTCCTAGTTTATGTATCAACTTATTTCCTATATTGCTGAGAATATTATTAAATTGTCTTTTTTCTTCATCATTGTATATAGAAACTTTACCTATGTTTTTGTGCTTTAATGAAATATTTTTATGACTTTTTCCTTATTTTCATTTTTATCTGTTATGAAATAGCTTATTCCTCCGGGATCTCCAATTGCAAATACGTCTGTACAATCTGGGTAGTAGACGATTTTACTCATGTATGGAACTATATTCTTTCGGAAGTCCTCATTCTTTTGTCCGCCTTTGGCTTGCCACTTTGCTGGGGTTATCCAACAATCATATTTACTTGCTAATGTATGACCCAAGGTAACAAAGTCAAGGTATATATCTTTATTGTATGGTGGGTTGCCGATGACTACATCAAATTTCATTTGTCCGAACTCCTTTTTCATTTCTTCTATTAACATCTTATGATTGTTATTTAGGCAAGCTGTCTTGTATTGGTCAAATACTCCAAAGCATAAGATATGTGGGGTATCTACTTTGAGTGTTCCATAAACTGCTCTTACTGAATACATTTGACATTGACCATTCGGAGCAATGCCATATAGCTGATTATTTGTGATATATTTATATCTTTCTTTGTCATCTGGAAATGATTCAATCATGGCTTTACTGTTCATAAGTTTTTCTCTTATGCTTGTCAGAAAAATTCCGCTCTTACAACAAATGTCTAAGAACTTACTTTCTGGTATGAATACCTCATCCGGTAATAGTGCCACCATGTCTTTTGCTATATTAGCTGGAGTTACTATTGAGGTGTTATTGCCACAGTCGATATTGATTCGTTCTAACCCTAACATTTTCATTGTCTTAGGATATGGGTCTATGTATACTTTGTTTTTCATAAAAAGTTCCTTTCAAAAAATAAATTATATTTTCTATATTGAGGTGTTGAAAAAATGGCTCATAGACATTACCTAAGGTGTGTACTCATTGCCTTAAATGCTCACTCACATGATGTGCAGACGTAAAAATATTTATAGGCACAAGAACAAAAATAGATGATTTTGAAATAGTCTGAATATTTCAAATATTGTCAGAAAGTAGGTGCCTATGAGTACAACAGCAGTTGAAAAAGGATTACAGTTTGAAAAAGCTGTAGTAGACATGCTTAATAAGTGTGGTTTTAAAGCATGGAGAACAAATCAATCTAATGAGGCTGACCTAGAAAGATATAAGGCTGGCTTTGATGGTGGTGTTGACATTATTGCAACATTTGATGTGGTTAAACCAATCTGTAGAAATGTATGTTTCTATATTCAGTGTAAGTGTCATAAAGAGCCACTGACTAAATCAGCTATCAGCGAAGTATATGCTGGTATGCATGCAAGAAAAGGAACGACTGTCACAAGTCTGCCTGTGGTCTTTGCAACTTCGGATGCATCACAGGAAACTATGCAATTTGCCAAAGACCTTGGTGTAGAATTATTCCTAAAAAATGAATTTACATTAGTCAAAGATGCAGAAGCTGGTCTGCCTGTGCCTTATGGAAATTATGGAAATCTTATGCGTGTTATTCTGTACCATTACACAAAGGATGTTGTATGGATAAAGACCTTACCAGAATCACAACCAGCTTTGGGTATCCAATCAATGCGTGACAGAATGATTGATGAAGCCAACCTTGATTTTGAGCAGTCACAAACTTATCTTGACAGAGCCTCATCTCTTGAACGTAAAGCACAGGAACAAAGACAAAAGGCTCTTGATATTCAGAAAAGTGCTGTCTATCGTGCATTACAGGCTTGCAATTTTTCCAAAAAAGAACATAAGCAGTCAAGTGCTACCACAAGTACGCTTGATGAGTCTGGTTAGTTGGTAATCTATCAGAAATGCTCTTGAGGTTCTTAGCTGATAGCTCGGACTATTATGATTATCTCAAGGGAATAAACAATCTTACCGATTCACAAAAGCAAGTTCTGTATGAACGCTTGAAGTCAGAACTGCCTATGACACAATCAACACCTATCCAATCTTTGTCTTTGCCAACTACTGCAAATACAACAATTCGTGCTGCTTTACCGGATTCGGACAAGCCTACATATACGATTGACTGTTGTCTGCACTGTGGTTCTACTGTCATAAAGAAAATTGGCAAGACCAAAGGTGGAATGCAAAGGTATCTCTGCAAAGATTGCCATAAGTCATTTACTGAAAATTATGGTCTTATTACACATTATTCGCACTTGTCAGAATGGCAATGGCAAGAAGCTGTGCGGGCTACTGTTGTTGGTATTTCACTTACTGAACTAGCTAAAAATATCAACGTGTCAACTAAGACCGCATGGCTATGTAGAATGAAAATATATGATACTCTTAAAAATATCTATGGTTATTGTGATACTTTTAATAGTATTGTTGAAGCTGATGGAAAGTATGAACGCATTTCTTTCAAAGGTTGCAAGGATAAATCTTTCTTTATTGATAAACTAGGAAGACTGCCACGACACCATAGAAGTCGTGCTCAACGCATTGCTTATCTAGGTGATGATTATAAAAAGCCGTTTGCTAAAGACCCTACCATGCTTGAGGAAATGATTTATAGTAGTCAAAAACGAATGGTCGGTAGAGATACCATTGACATAAACCACCAGCACGTTTGTATACTGACAGCTATTGATCGTAGCAATAACATTTATGTTCAGCCTGTTTCTGCTGGCTCTGCAAAGTCTGATACTGTGTATGAAAATTTACAGTCACGCATTACTCGTGAGGCTGTGCTGGTTACTGACGAATATAACAGTTACAAATATCTATGTCGTAAAGAATCTATTGAACATATTGTGGTCAATAGCAAATGCCATTCCTATGGAACTTATAGTCTTTCAAGAATCAATGCGTTGCATAGTTCTATAGACAGGTTCCTTGGTTCAAATGAATATAAACCAGCCACAAAATATCTGGACTTATACCTTATTATGTTTTGGTGGCTTGAAAAGAATAAAGATGTTAGTCAAATTATTCTTTGCGAACAACTATTCAACATATTGCTGGGGCGTGTTAGTTGCACTGTTCGTTCAAAAATGATAAATGTTACACAAGCAAAATTGTCAGCTCGACCTCTCCCTATTGATGGTATGGGTTACTATTAAAAATGAATAAACCAGCTACTTTTGTGGTAGCTGGTCTACTTTGAATTGCCTTTTATAGCTTTGTTGGAAATTGCCCTTTTGTATCTAGGGTTATTTCTCGATGCATTAAATTACTTTGTGAGACTTGGTTGACTTTTTCGCGCAGTTCAATGTCTGATATATTGTCATTCATTATATCCCAGAGCATTTGCACTTGCTGTTGAGTGGTATAATTTTTGTACCTTTGTAACCACCAGAAAAGCATTAAGGTTAAATCCATATACTTTGTATTAAACACTTTTCCTTTGGTTCTATCCATATAGGACGATAGTGCATTATGGACTGCATTTACCTTTGCTAAATTGTATTTACCTCTTGCGTGTTTGTCTGCCTTGACAACTTCATGTTTTGCTCCTGTTCCATAGGTAACACGATTATAAGCATTATGGTCATCAGTTACTAGCACATTGCTTTTGTCTGGTGTAAACCTTGGTTTAAGTTTTTCTTTTGCCATTGCCTTTTCAAGTCTGCCAACGCTTACTGGTTCAAGATAGAGCTTGCCTGTTTCATCAACCAATGTCAAAATACATAATTGCTCATTGGAGATACCACGCTTCATTTTAGGGTCATCTGATAACAACTCGGCAAGATACTCTGGTTCTTCTCGTTGCAGTTTCTCATATAAACCAGCATTTTCTAACCACTCAATTTTTTCATAATAAGTGTAATGGTGTCTTGGCATCCTACGAAGTGTATAGATGAAAAATTCTGGGTCACGTTTACCCTTAAAGGCTGTACGAGTGTAGTATTCATCTGCTTGTGTATTTCCTCTAAACAAATCTGTATATCCATACATGGTCATTATGGCTTGGTTGACCTTAGTCTTTGCAAGCCAGACTGTTTTTGTAGATAGGTCACAATTCTTTGCAATCTTTGATATTGATAGTTCCTCTACAAAGCCTCTTAACATTTCTTTCCATGTGTCCTCTGAAAGATGAGTGTAGCGAAGACTGTCCCCATAATTTTCTGAAAAGCTTGCTCCACAATCTTTACATCGGTATCGTTGCAGTCCCTTTGCAGTTACTCCATTTTTCTTGTAATTCACTGAACCACACTTGAAACAACAGTAAACCTTTGATGTTGAAGAAGTGGTTTTAGGATGTGGTTGTGGTGTTGGAGTGTCTCCATAAGTCTGTCTTAATTTTTCAAAAAGTGCCTTTTGTTCTTCTGGTGATAAACCACTTAAAATTTGTTGTAGTTCTTCATTTGTGAGTGCCATGGTATGAACCTCCATGTAAAAATAAAATTCATACTCTCTAATGCACTCTAGGAATATAAAAAGGCTCTCCAGATTATCTGAAAAGCCTCTTAGAATTGTATTTGAATTTGGACTACTTGATTTTCTAATTGCTTACGCAATTCGTGAAATGTATAATTATAAGGTCTTGGTATTAGACACACAAAGGTAAATAGGGACTTTCTTTTCACTTACACCGTTCCAATCAACAGCTGCAACACCTACACCGTACTTATATCTTTTTGCCACTCCCCAGAAAAACAGACTATCCATCATATCTTTGTTAGTCGATTTCATACCTGCGCCTGCAGCTGTAGATATGCATACTCCTTGCTTTTTAAACATAGATTCTTCTGGACTGTGCACCATCCATCTGTATCCGTAATGGTCTAAAAAAGCTTTCATAGCTCCAGTCGTATGATATACATAAACCGGACTGGCTAAAATAATAACATTCGCCTCATCCATTGCGTCAGTTATTGGCTTTAGTTTTTAAAATTGAAGGCTATGCATCGAAGTTTATCCAGATAGACCAGGCAGAGCAGGAAAAGATCGAGGAATATACAGCGATCGTGATGTACCGCTGCAGCAAGCTGATGGAAGCAGAACTGCTTGCCAACCGGGCGAAAGCAGCCGGAATCCCTGTTTACTATGATGTGGATGACCTGGTATTTAATTACGAAAAAATTTCCGGGCTGCATTTCCTGAAGGGAAGCGAGTACAGTGACTTCCGCACAACTACAGACCGTATCCGCGGATGTATGGGATTCTGCGACGGATATTTTACGTCCACGGAAACGCTGGCAGAGGAAATCCGGGAGGAATTTCCGGGAAAACCGGTGGTGATCAACCGAAACTGTATGAGTATGGAGATGGAGATCTTGTCTCACGAGGCTGTGGAGCAGACAGACAAGGCTAAAGACCGGATCTATATCGGATATTTAAGTGGTTCCAAAACGCATGATCAGGATTTTGCCCAGGTGGAGGCAGCACTTCTGGAGGTGATGGAGCGCCACCCGGAGGTTTACCTGAAGCTGGTGGGTGTATTGGATGAATCCGGAATGGAGCCGGTGCAGAACCGCATCGAGAAGCTTCCGTTTATGGACTGGAGACAGCTGCCTGCCGTGATCGCAGGACTTGATATCAATCTGATGCCACTGGAGAACAGCCTGTTCCACTGGTGCAAATCCGAGAATAAGTGGACAGAGGCTGCCCTTGTAAAGGTTCCGAGTGTCATGAGCCGTAACTGTGAGATGGAATACGTGGTCGAAAACGGAAAAGATGGCTGGATGTGCACCACAAAAGAAGAGTGGGTCAATGCCTTGGAAGCTCTGGTTACTGATGAGAAGGCCAGAAAAGCCATGGGTGAGGCTGCACATCAGAAGGTTATGGAACA
>OGDE01000668.1_pt1 | contig 26634 bp, 17 predicted proteins | sample 1570321 | NCBI WGS metagenome assembly OGDE01 (sample SAMEA2581976, study PRJEB24529) | metagenome | biome: Human gut stool | place: China | collected 2011 | reverse complement strand
CTATTCCCCACAAAGCAACGGGCGCACAATGTGCGCCCCTACGGGTGGGATGCATGGTAAAATGTTGATTGCCTATTATAAAATGCACTGTAGAGAACGGTCTCGACCGTTCCGAGGCCTTGCGATATATGCCATTACTAAATTAGCCGCAAAGTTTCAATAAATGATGGCTCCCCTAGAGGGGAGCTGGACGCGGAGAGGCCTGAGGGGTGGTTCCACAGGTAGTGCCCCAAAATTCATGGTGCAAATCCCCCACCGGCGGCCAGAGGGATCTGCGCCCGCAGGCGCGTTTCGGAGGCCAACCGGAGCAACGCCACGGCTCTTAGGCCGGAGATGGCCGCCCTACCGCGTAATTGTCCGCAAATGTCGAATGATATATACGCCCGTTCGCGGGACATCGGGGACGCCGTCACCTACAAAAATCAGGGAAAAGTTTGGCACAAAATTTGCAGGCGCGGTAAGCCATAGTACCGGCGGGGTCAGATGACCCCGCCCTACCAGAAAATTGCAAGTTCATCACAAATATTTTATGTGTCCATCCAGCCATCCCCGAAAATCATATATAATCCACGGACAGCCACGAACCTAATCAATTAAACCCCTTACCTTCCCCCACCTCCAATTCCTCATTTCTAATTCCTAATTGCTCATTCTTCCAAACTCCTCCCTCCTAACTCCTAACTAACCCCTCGTTCTCCTCCACAGCAACATTCTCACCATCCGGCATCTCCGGCTCATGGCACGCCGGCAGCGTGTTGGGAACGGGCAGCGGTGCAGGGGTAGCGGTGGGGATGCGTACCGTGTATTCCAAAAATCCATCCGCTTGCTCACAGCTGGTCACGGCGGGAATGCCCCGCTGGGTCATCAGGTCAACCGCGTGCTGTAAGGTGTTTACAAACAGCCGCACATCCCCCACCATCGGCACCGTGCTGCGGCAGGGACCGGGGGTGTCTTTAGGGGCAGCCAGCATGGCGTCCACCAGACGGTCGGCTTCCCGCACACTCAGCTTGTCCCGTGCGATCTTTTCCAGCGCGGCGGTGCGGCGGCTTTCCGGCAGGCGCAGTACAGCGCGGGCGTGGCGCTCGGTCAGACCGGCAGCGGTGCAGAGCTGCTGCTGGGCGGTGGTCAGGGTAAGTAAGCGCAGCTTGTTGGCCAGCGCGGGCTGGCTTAACCCCAAGCGGCGTGCAGCCTCGGCCTGGGTGCAGTTCCAAAGCCGGATCACCTCCCGGATACCCCTTGCCGCATCAAAGGCATCCAGTTGGGCGCGCTGTAAATTTTCCAGCAGCCCCAGCGCAGCGGTTTCGCTGTCGTCAAAGTCCTGAATGATGGCCGGGATGCGTTCCAGCTTCGCCAGGCGGCAGGCCCGCAGCCGCCGCTCCCCTGCCACAAGCTGGTACTTGTGGTAGCCTGTCTTGCGCACGCTGATGGGCTGCAGCAGCCCGTTCTGTAAAATGCTGACAGCCAGCGCCGCAATCTCGGTTTCATCAAAGGCGGTACGCGCCTGGAACGGCGATGGCTCGATCTGCTCCACCGGCAGTAAAATAATTTTGCCGGGTTTCTGATTGGCGGCTTTTTTATCCGGTTTGGACATATGGCTTCTCCCTCCCCCGCACAGGCAATAAAAAGCCTGTGCTTGCCTTTTATCAAAAGCATAGCACAGGCCAAACCGGTTAGAAAGAAAATTCGTTCGCCGCAATTCGAGGTAAAACCCGGAGTTTTGTTAAATTAAAGAGGCTTTTTTGCAATTTTTCCGCCGTTGCGGGGGTAAGCTGTCGGCGTTTGCGAAATCTTTTTGCAAACCACCAGCCGCCGCTCGCTGCCGTCCGGCAGGGTGAACGCGCGGGTATCGCCGTAGGCACCGCCCAGCTTTTTCAGGGCGGCAGCGGAACCGCCCAACTCAGCATCCGCATCAGGGCCTTTCATTGCAATGAACACCCCGCCGACCCGCACAAGCGGCAGGCAGTATTCGCACAGCACCGGCAGGGCGGCTACCGCACGGGCGCTGGCGACATCAAACTGTTCACGCCAGATTTTGCGGGCGGCTTCCTCTGCGCGCTCCTTGGCGAACTCTACCCCTGTCAGGCTAAGTTCCCCGCACAGGTACTTCAAAAAGTCCACCCGCTTGCCGGTGGGCTCCATCAGGGTCAGCTGCAAATCCGGCTTGAAAATTTTTGCCACCACACCAGGGAACCCTGCCCCGGTGCCAACGTCCACCAGTTTGCCGGTTACTTCCGGCTGGGCGGCAAACAGCAGGCTGTCCGCAAAGTGGCGGTCCTCAATACCCTCCGGGCTGGTGATGGCCGTCAGGTTCACCTTCTGGTTGTAATCCACCAGAATTTCCGCATAGCGGTCCAGCAGGTCCAGCTGGGCACCGCTCAGCACAATGTTCCACGTGGAACATTTTTGTGCAAGGCGTTCTTTATCGATCATATAAGCTCCTTTATAAAAATAATAAATAATAATGAATAAAGAACAATGTCGGTGCGCCGCCCGCTGCGGCGCAAATAAAATAGGTTGGCTGCGATGGAGCGACCATGATTTTTTCCGGAACAGCTGACTTAATTAAAATGTGATGCCGTGGGCATCACACAACAATTATTCATTATTCTCTATTCTTTTTTAATTTAAAATGAGTATCCCGCCCCTTATTCTGCCGCAGTCTTCCCTGCTTTCATCAGGGCAATGCTCAGCTGGGCCAGGTCGCTGGGGCTTACACCAGGAATGCGTCCGGCCTGTGCCAGCGTGCGGGGGCGAATCTTCGCCAGCTTTTCGCGGGCTTCCAGCGTCACGGTTTCCAGCGGGGCGTAATCAAAGTCATCGGGGATCACCACATTTTCGTGGCGCTGTACCTCGTGGATAGCGCGCTGCTCACGGGCAATATAACCGGCATAGCGGATCTCGGTTTCAATGCGCAAGGCCATGGCAGCACTCACATCCTGCCCGCGGCCAATCACCTTGGCCAGCAGCTCATAGTGTACGCCGGGCCGCTTGAGCAGCTCCGCCGCCGTGCCGCCGGATTCACCCAGCGTTTCCAGCACTTCCGGCGGGGCAACGGTGCGCAGCTCCGCCAGCGGTACTTTGGTGGTTTCCAGCCGGTGCAGCTCGGCCTTTTTCACTTCCATGTCGTGGGTGAACGCCGCCCAGCGGGTGTCGTCCACAAGGCCGTATTCCCGGCCAATGGGGGTCAGGCGCTCATCGGCGTTGTCCTGCCGCAGGCTCAGGCGGTACTCGCTGCGGCTGGTCATCATGCGGTAGGGGTCCATCACGCCCTTGGTTACTAGGTCATCCACCAGCGTGCCAAGATAGGAAGTATGCCGTGCCAGCACCAGCTCGCTCTTGCCCAGAGCCTGGCGGGCGGCGTTCAGGCCGGCCAGCAGGCCCTGCGCGGCGGCTTCCTCATAGCCGGAAGTTCCGTTGAACTGCCCTGCCCCGTACATGCCGCCGATCACTTTGCTTTCCAGCGTGGGCAGCATGCTGGTGGGGTCCACACAGTCATACTCGATGGCATAAGCCGGGCGCATGATCTCCAGGTTCTCAAACCCCTTGATGGTGCGGTACATGGCATTCTGCACGGCTTCCGGCAGGGAGGAACTCATCCCCTGCAGGTACATCTCCTCGGTGTCCTCACCGCAGGGCTCCACAAACACCGGGTGGCGTTCCTTGCCCTTAAAGCGCACCACCTTATCTTCAATCGAAGGGCAGTACCGCGGGCCGACACCCTGAATGTCCCCGCCGTACAGCGGCGAGCGGCTCAGATTGTCCAGGATGACCTTGTGGGTCTCCGGGTTGGTGTAAGCAATGTAGCAGTCCACCTTGTTGTGCATCGGCTTGTGGGTCATAAAGCTGAACGGCTGCAGCAGTTCGTCCGGGTCGCCGGGCTGGCAGTCCAATTTGCTGAAGTCAATGCTGCGGCGGTGTACGCGGGCCGGGGTGCCGGTCTTGAAGCGGCGCAGCGGCACACCGTGGGCCGTCAGATCCTTGGTCAGCGCGGTGGCCGCATGGGTGCCGTCCGGGCCGCCGTCATAGTGGGCTTCGCCCACAAAAATGCGCCCGCCCAGTGCTGTGCCGGTGGCAATCACCACGCACTTGCAGCTGTAATAGCCGCCCAGCGCCGTTACCACCCCGCACACATGGCCGTCCTGCACATCCAGCCGCACGATCTCCGCCTGGTGAATTTCCAGGTTGGGGGTCAGCTCCAGCGCGTGCTTCATCCACATGTGGTAGCGCTTGCGGTCGGTCTGCACGCGCAGGCTGTGTACCGCGGGGCCTTTGCCGCGGTTCAGCATCCGGCTCTGCAAAAAGGTGGCGTCCGCCGCAATGCCCATCAAACCGCCCAGCGCATCGATCTCCCGCACCAGATGCCCCTTGGCTGTGCCGCCAATGGACGGGTTGCAGGGCATGTTGCCGATAAAATCCAATGTCAACGTAAAGATCGCCGTCTTGGCGCCAAGCATGGCTGCCGCATGGGCGGCTTCAATTCCGGCGTGTCCGGCACCCACTACGACCACATCATAATTTCCCAAAAAATCCATAATCTCTATGCCTCAAATCAAAACTCTTTGATGGAAGAAATTTTCGTCACTTCATTGTATCACAGCCGCGCCCGGAACACAATAAAAGAGCGCCTGCCCCCGCAGAAAATAGCGGGTAAACAGGCGCTCTTGAAACGCAGAAGAACAGGTGGGTTATTTGCCCACACAGAAGGTAGAAAACACTTCGTCAATGGTAGCTTCGGTGGCATCCTCACCGGTCAGGCGGGCAAGGGCACGCTGCGCATCGCTGATGCACACCCCGGCAGCATCCAGCCCAAAGCCGTCCTCCTGGCTGTTCAGGGCTTCGGCCAGGGCATCGCGGGCTTCCTTGGCGGCGCTCAGCTGGCGGGCGCTGCACAGCGCGGCAGCGTTGGGGTCCAGGTTGGCGGTGCCCAGCAGTTGGGCGACCGCCTGACACAAAGGCTGCAGGCTGGCGGCGTCCCGCGCGGTCAGCGGAATGATGGCCTTGAAGTAAGGCGCTAACTGCTGCTGTGCGGCAGTGAATGCTTCCCCCTGCCCGGCCAGATCCTGCTTGTTCAGGATGGCCAGCGCAGGGCGGCCCTGGCAGCGGCGTGCAATTTCCAGGTCTTCCTCATTCAGCGGGGCGGCCAGGTCGAACACGGCCAGCACCAGCCCGGCTTCCTCCAGCTTTTTCCAGCTGCGGCGGATGCCCTCGGCTTCCACAGCATCGCCGTGCTCCCCTACATCCCGCACACCGGCGGTGTCAAACAGGTTCAGCCGGATGCCGGTATCCCCCAGCATCACGGCCTGCTCCAGCACATCGCGGGTGGTGCCCGCAATGGGGGTCACAATGGCGCGGTCAAACCCGGCCAGCAGGTTCAGCAGGGTGCTTTTGCCCACATTGGGGCGGCCCAGCAGCACACAGTCCACCCCGCGGCGCAAAACCGCCCCGGCCCCGTACCCGGCAATCAGCTGGTCCAGCGTGTCCCTCTGCTCGCTCAGTGTGGCGATCAGCTCTGCCTGCGATACCTCCGGCACATCCTCCTCCGGGTAGTCGATCCAGGCGGTCAGGTGGGCAGCCAGCGTTTGCAAAGCGGCCTGGATGCCCGCAATGCGCCGTGCCAGCGCGCCGTCCAAAGCGGACTTTGCCAGCGCTGCCCCCTGCCGCCCTTCGGCGGAGATGATCTCCATCACGGCTTCGGCCTGGGTCAGGCTCATGCGGCCGTTTTCCAGTGCGCGGCGGGTAAACTCGCCGGGGCCGGCGGGCGCAGCACCGGCCAGGTACAGCGCTTCCAGCAGGCCCTGGGCCATGGCGTTGCCGCCGTGGACTGAAAGCTCGATCACATCCTCACCAGTGTAGCTGTGCGGCGCGCGGAAAAACAGGGCGATGGTCTCATCCATCTCCTCACCCCGCAGATGGTAATGCCCCAGCATGGCGGTGTAGCCTTTGGCTTCCGCAACCCGCTTTGCCGGGTTGCACGGGGTGAAGATCTCCCCCACCACCGCATACGCTTCCGGTCCGGATACCCGAACGACCGCAATGCCGCCTGCCCCCGGTGGGGTGGCAAGGGCGCAAATAGTAGAACTCATATCAATACCTCGAACTTATCTGTTGTTGGCTTTATGCTGGCCTTGGCTGCGTCAGCAGCGGTAACTCTCCCGCGGGCCAAGGTAGGATTCCGGCAGGGTGGTGCCGTCCGGCCAAAGCACGATCTTTTCCAGAATGATGGCTGGGCTGACCGCATAAAAGCGCAGTGTGTTGACCCCCGCATGGCACAGGATGACGGCCTCGGTCAGCTTTACATTGGCAAAGCCCTCGGCGTACCACTGTTCGCTGCCAAAGAACGGTCGGTTCTCCTCGTGCACGGTGTTTACAACCTGCACCGCTCCGCCATTGACCGAATAACCGATATACTGCTTTGGCTCAAAGGTGACCGGTGTGGTGGCGGACATATGGAACTGTACGTGATAGTTTCCATCTTTTGCCGCAGCAAACGCATATTCCAGATAGGGGCGCTCTTCACTGTTTTCAAAGTTGGCGGTAGCCGGGAACACTTTCAGCGCGGTGCCCAGGCGGCCATACGGCTTGAGCAGCGCAAAGCCGCCGCCGGGAACATCCCGCTTGGCAGTGTAGTGCTGTGCTTCCATGGCAATGCAACCGTTGGCTTCCACAAAAGTTCCTTTGGGGTAACTGACCGGCGTATTGTCCACTTCCACAATGATGTTGGCCGCACCGGTCCCCTCCTGGATATGCTCATTCACCACAGCGAACTGTCCAGCCGCTTTGCCGGTGATCTGGCTGCGGTCAATCGTCAGGGTCACGCGCTGATTTTCGGCCACGGTGCCGCCGGTGCAGCTGAACTGCATCCAGGGGCAGTCGGTCTCAATGTGCCAGCTGATGGGGCACTTGCTGCCGCAGGCAACGTCAAACGCAACCTGGCTGACATCCGGCCGCAAAAAGTCCTGCCATACCTGCGGCTTGCGGCCATTCCACCAAAAGCCGGTGGCATACTCGGTATCTTCCACGCGGGATACGATCATCCGCGGCCGGTTGGCCGGGGTGATGTACATCCGGATGGGCAGCTTGTTGTCCTCGTCGTTCCAGTACACAAAGCCGATGTGCTCCGATAACCCGAACCCGTAATACTTGCCGCCGTCCACGGTGTGGTATTCGTTCACCAGCGCTTCGTCTGCTTCAATGCAGGCCTGCACTTCATCGGCCAGCCGGTTGGCGGCAACGCGGTTCTGTTTGGCGTACAGATGGTTGCGCCCGGTCAGGATCCACATCTTCATCAAATTGGCCGTGCCGCACGCCGGGAAGTAGATCAGCGAGATAAAAGCGCTCAGGTCCTCCTGCGGGCAGGCGGTTTTCAGCGCATCACATTCGGTAAGGATATGCTCAGAAATTTGCAGCACTTCCTCCGCCTCGCCGTAATGGGTCGGGTGGTAGGTGTTCTCCCCCATCTTCTCGTGCTTTCTGCGGGCCAGCAGGCGGGTGTAGTCGGTGATGATGCCCTCAATGCGGGGCAGGTCCGCCGGTGCAAAAGCCGCGCCAAAGTTGCGGCGCACCCACTGTGCGGTGTACTGGGTGGTAATGGCAGCATCCTGCCCGCCCCAGGCGTCAATATCATAAGCCAGGTCCAGGAAGTAGGAAAGCCCGAACTCCTGCGTGCCAATATCACCGATGTTCGTTACCCAGATCTCCCGCACGCCGTATTCGTAAGCGGCGGTCATCTCCTCCCACACTTTGGGCAGGTAGGTGGCACCCACCCATTCAAATGAGTGGGGCCCGCCGTGCATGTCCATGTGGTAGTACATGCCGTACCCGCCGGGGTGGCTGCGCATTTCCGGGCTTGGCAGCGTGCGGGTGGAGCCGTGGTTGTTGTCGCTCAGCATCAGGGTCACGCCGTCCAGTTCCGGATCACCGATTAGGCCTGGCGTTTCCTTGCTGCCGTAAAAGAACTCTTCGGTTTCTGAGAAGAAAACGATCTGCCGCGGCACCTGCCTGACATCCGGGTTAATAATCTCCCGGATCAGCTGGTTCTGGGTTTTCAGCACATTGCGGATCAGTTGAATGTTCTCTTCCAGCGTGGCGTGCTGCATAATGGCAGTGTCATTTTCGCCGCGCATGCCAAGAGTGATGACGTTCTCAAAATCTTTGTTGCGGGTCAGGCCGTCGCGCCAAAAGCGGGTAATGCCTTCTGGGTTGGCAATGTAATCCCAGGCATCGCCGTAAATGGAATCCCTGCCCCGCACCATGCTGTATTCCTGCCCGCTGCGCATACAGGGTTCGTGGTGGGAGGTGCTCATCACCACACCCAGTTCGTCCGCCAGTACGGCGCTTTCCAGCCCAGGGCCGTCCAGGCTGAAATTGGAATTCCACATGGCAGGCCACAGGTAGTTGCCTTTCATGCGCAGCAGCAGCTCAAATACCGGCGCATAGCAGGCGGCGTTCATGCTGCCAAAATGGGTCTTGGCCCAGTTGCCAAAGGCGGGCCATTCATCGTTGATAAAAAAGCCGCGGTACTTGACGGACGGCACCCTGGATACCATGTTCACCCGATCATCCAATACCACAGTGTCCTGGTGCCGCGGCAGGACATGGTTCCAGTTGACCAGCGGGGAAACGCCGATCAGCTCCGAAAGATGGAACAGCCCGTAAATGGTGCCGCGCTTGTCGCTCCCCGCAATCACCAGCGCGGCGCCAATGCCCGCCAGGGGGGTCTCAATGACCTGGAAGCTGTAGCATTCCCATTTGCCCCGGATGGCATTCAGGTCAAGTTTGCCCGCGGCTTCCAGCGCATCCAGCATGGGGCTGTGCCCGATGGTACCGTACAGCACGGCACAGCCACTCCCCTGCCCGGCGGTAATTCCGGCGGGCAGAATGCCTGTCACCAGTTCAATATCCTGCTTTACCATTCCGGCAACTCGTTTTACACCGGGCAGGGCCTGCGCTTCCTCATAAAAAGCAAGCCCTTTGCCGATCGTGATCTGCGGCATAGTTGGTTTCCCTCCTGCTTTTATCAAAGGCAATACCGCATAATTCTAAGTGCCGATACGGCGAGCGAGGTGCGGCAGCTGCTAAGCCAAAAGCGCAGATAATACTGGATGTCTTATCGAGCATTTTGGCAACGCAGATGCCGTGCCGCAGCCGCCGAAGCGGTGCTTAAGCCGCTAGGCGGGAATTGTGCGGTGTTGCCCAAAATATAATGATTTTGTAAATCAAAATGCTATTTTTACCCTGTAGAGACCGTGAGGGCGTACATCGTGCGCCCGCCCACCTAAAAAATACAACGGTGCCGTTTTAGGCTGCCACGGGCCAAAGCCCCAAAATAATCATCACCCGTATTATATCATAGTGCGGCACGATATAATAGAACCGCCCACAAAACGGAAAAGAAAAAAGCCCGTGCACAACGCACGGGCAATCTTTCAACAAGAAAAACAAAACTTGTTTAAAACTTAATTTGATTTTTTGCGGCGGTGCAGAACCATGCCCAGCAGCTTTTCCACCATGGCAAACACCTCGCGGAAGTTCAGCAGGCAGATGGCAAAGGTCAGCACCGTGACCGGCAGCACCCAGTGCTCCAGCTTGAACAGCATGGCAATCTCCACAAAGATCAGCCCAAGGTTCAGCAGCATCCAGGCGGGGTGAAAGTCGATCTCCAGCAGCCCGTGGGTGGAGTAAGCACGCAGCAGGAAAACAATCAGCAGGGAGATGAAACTTGCCATCGTAACGCCCCATGGCCCAAACCAGCGGATGAACAAAAAGTTCAGAACCAGATTAACCACGGCACCTACCAACATGGTGTAGAACGAACTGGTGGACCGCTTGTATACCACATACACGCTGTTCAGGAAGTTGTTCAGGCAGGTGCACATGGAAGCCAGTGTCAGGAACGGCACAAACTGCCAGCCAAGGAAGTAATCCTCGCGGAAAACGTGCATCATGGGCTGGCACAGCCAGATGACGCCTGCCACACAGCAGAACATGACCGCCGCATATACCCGGAACACCTTGCTGAAGAACGCCGAACGCTCGGATTCCTCTGTCACAGCCGAAAGCTGCCATGCCTCATAAAAAATCTGCCCCACAATGGTAATGATCTGCGGCAGATAATACCCGGCTTTCAGCAGGCCCACCCACCAGGTGCTGCTTTTGCCGTCAATGCCGTCACACATGCCCTGTACATAGAACAGGTCCGAAGCGTTGATGATCCAAAAGCTGATGGAAGCCGGGATCATGGGGATGCAATAACGCAGCATGTCCTTCCAAAGGGCTTTGTTGAACTTTTTGAAACTGAAATACTGGTGGCAGTGCCCGGCAATAAAAACAAAGATTGCCGAAAGCGCATCCGAACAGGCCATGGCAAGCAGGTAGCCGTTCGCGCCCAGATCCAGCACATCCAGGAACAGATAATAGAAGCCAAGCAGCGTGGCGGAAGTCAAAACGCCATCCACCGCAACCAGACGGTTCAGCATGCGGGAACGGATGAACTGGGTGCAGAGCGTGCGCAGGCAGCTCATCAATACACAGGCGTAAATCAGAACCAGATAATCCGCCGCATTGGGGATCAGCCGCACCAGCGGCCAGCAGACCGCCATTAAGGCAAAGCCCAGCAGGATGGTGGCAAGGCCGTTCATGAATACGCTGGATTTATCCACCTTGCGGTCCAGGCCAAACCGGATCACCGCAAAACTGACGCCCAGGCTGACCACCGGAATCAGCAGGTTGGCCACCGACTGCATCAGGCTGGTCACACCCATCACATCCGGGCTGGCCAGCGCGTAACTCAGGTATGGCTGAATAATCAGGCTGATGATTTTGGAGCCAAAGTTGGAAATGGCAAACAGGATGGTGTTGTTCACCAGCGTGGAGTAGCGTTTGGAATCTGACAAAGTGCAGATCGCCTCCTCGATATTAAATTTGAATTAAAAAAGAATAATGTTGGTGGATCGCCGCGTGTGGCGCGGCTCAAAAATATCAGGTGGGATATGCGCCACATGCTGTGGATAAAGAGTAGAAGCACGCAATAATTAGAACCTGTTCGATAGAACTCTTTAATCACGGCAGCCAATATATGGGGAATGAAAACCAAATAATGGTACTATCTCCCTTTCAGCAGCGCCTGCCGTGCCTTATAGTCCGGCATCACCCTGGCCACGGCGGCCCAGAAAGCCGGGCTGTGGTTGGGGTGGGCAAAGTGGCAAAACTCGTGTACCACCACATACTCCTGCGCGGGCAGCGGCATCACACACAGCCGCAGGGCAAAACACAGCGTTCCTGTTTTTAGGGAGCAGCTCCCCCACCGGGTGCTCATGTCCCGCACCGCTATGCGGGGCATTTCTCCGCGCGGGCAGGTGGCGGCAAACAGCGGGTAATACTGCGCACATAGTGCCTGCATCTGGTGCAGGGCGATGGCTTTGCTCGGCAGCGGCGGTTCGGCGGCACGGTTTGCCATGTGGACCGCCATCCGGCCCTGCGCCGCGGCAACCCATCCGGCATGCGCCGCCACAAAAGCGTCCACACTGCTCAAGGGTACCCGGCGCGGCGCGCTGACGGCTACACTGCCATCCGTGCGGACCCGTATGTTCAGGTTGCGCACCCGGCGGCGCGTCAATTCATATTCGACCCCGCCCGCAATGCGGCGCTGTGGGTCTGGCTGGTTCATCTGCCCACCTCCCGACTTAGCTGTTAAGGTGTATCTGATACCCCCAAAAACAGCTGCCCCCATTGTACGCTATTTTGTCGCAAAAGGAAAGTGAAAACTTGACCTTGCGTGCAGCGGTGCAGCACGGCTGCTGCACTGCCTGCCAAAATTTTCGAAAAATCGCCTATTGTAGCCATTGGCAGGGTATGCTATAATACCAATAACGACAGTTTTTTGAACTTTACCCACGCAAACTCTGTACATACTGCCGGGGCGTGGTGCCGTATTCCGCGCGGAACGCGCGGTAAAAGTTGGCGTAATCCCCAAACCCGCAGTAGGTGCAGACTTCACTGGGGGCAAGCCCGCCGGCCAAAAGCTGCTTGGCGTTCAGCAGCCGCTTTTGCAGGATATACCGGTGCACCGTGGTGCCCACCTGCGCTTCAAACTTGCGCAGCAAATGGTACTTGCTGATAAAAAAGCGCTCTGCCAGCGCATCCAGCGTCAGGGCTTCGCTGTAGTGCTCGTTGATGTAGCTCAATACCCCGTCCACCACCCGGTCAGACGCCATATCGGCCGAAAGCGCGCTCTGCATGCTGCGGTCCGCCGCGCTCTGATTGATGGCAACCATCAGCTCCACCAGGCTGCAAACGGCCAGCAGGTCGCTGCCATAACTTTCCTGCATGTGCAGGCTGCGCAGCTTGTCCAGCTCACGGCGCATCTCGGCGCTGCGGGGGCCGGGCAGGCGCAGCAGATTGGTATGGCCGGGCACCGTGGTGTCAAAGCAACGGGTCAGGCTGGTGTGCGGGCTGGAAAGGGATTCCAGATACCCGCGGTCCACCCACAGCACAATGCGCTCGTAAGGTTCATCATTGCTGTCAACCCGCGCTTGGTGCAGCTCCAGCGGGCTGATCAGCATCAGATCCCCCGCGCGCATGTGGAAGATGCGGTTTTCGACTGTATAAGATACACTGCCGCGCAAAAGCATGTAGATTTCATAAAAATCGTGGTGGTGCAGCTCCACTTCATCCATGTAGCGGTAGCGGTAAATTTCAAAATCCCGGCGGATCATGGTCTGCCGCCGTGTAAAGGGTTGAAAGCTGTTTTCTGCCATAATCCTGTCATCTCTCTTTCTACTTTCATAGTACCGCAATTTTTGCAATCTTTCAAGCAATTACGCCAATTTGATTTGCAAAAAATAAGGGTTATACTTATCCACAGTTTGAATGAACAACACCGGCCGTGCTGCAAAGCAAGGCCACCGAAGATATCACAAAACAAAATCTGAAGGAGTGTTTCGCCATGAAAATGAACGCTGCATCCATCAAGAACCAGAAGGCTGAATGGGAAGCTCTGGGCGTTAAGCTGCCCGCCTTTGACCATGACGCTATGACTGCCAAAACCAAGGAGCATCCGGTTTGGGTCCACTTTGGCGCAGGCAACATCTTCCGCGGCTTTATCGCAGCTCTCCAGCAGCGCCTGCTGAACGAAGGTCTGCAGGACCGCGGCATCATTGCAGCCGATACCTTTGACTATGACATCATTGATAAGATCTACACCCCGTTCGACAATCTGACCATGATGGTCACCCTGAACCCGGATGGCTCCACCAGCCGCGAGATCATCGGTTCTGTTGCCGAGGGCCTGCGCGCTGATTCTTCTGACGCTGCCATGATGGCACGCTTCAAGGAGATCTTCACCGATCCCGGCCTGCAGATGATCTCCTTCACCATCACCGAGAAGGGCTATGCCCTGTACCGTCCCGATGGCAGCCTGATGCCCGTTGTGCAGGCTGATATCGACGAAGGTCCGGCACACGCACGCCACGCCATGAGCATGGTCGCTGCCCTGCTGTTCGAGCGTTTCCAGGCTGGTGCCGCCCCGCTGGCTGTTGTCAGCATGGACAACTGCTCCCACAACGGCGAAAAGCTGCAGTCCAGCGTGATGACCGTTGCCAAGGCATGGGCTGAAAAGGGCTATGTCGGCCAGGACTTCATCGCTTACCTGGAAGACGAGAGCAAGATCGCATTCCCCTGGTCCATGATCGACAAGATCACCCCGCGCCCCCACAAGATCGTGGAAGAGCAGCTGGTCAAGGATAACATCGAGGATATGGAGCCCATCGTTACCAGCAAGAACACTTTCATTGCTGCCTTTGTCAACGCAGAGCGCCCGCAGTACCTGGTTGTTGAGGACAAGTTCCCCAATGGCCGTCCCCCGCTGGAAAAGGCCGGCGTCTATATGACCGACCGCGACACCGTCAACAAGACCGAGCGCATGAAGGTCACCACCTGCCTGAACCCGCTGCACACCGCCATGAGCGTTTACGGCTGCATGCTGGGCTACACCCTGATCTGCGACGAGATGAAGGATGCCGATATCGTTGCCCTCATCAAGCGCCTGGGCTATGTTGAAGGCCTGCCTGTTGTGGTCAACCCCGGCATCCTGGAGCCCAAGGCATTCATCGATGAAGTTGTTGAGCAGCGCTTGCCCAACCCGTTCATGCCGGACGCCCCGCAGCGTATCGCTACCGATACTTCCCAGAAGGTCGGCATCCGCTTTGGCGAGACCATCAAGAGCTATGTTGCTGAAGGCCGCGACCTGAACACCCTGGTGTCCATCCCGCTGGCCATTGCTGGCTGGCTGCGTTACCTGCTGGCTGTTGATGACAACGGCAACGCATTTGAAGTTTCTGCAGACCCCCTGAAGGATGACCTGCAGGCTAAGCTGGCTACCATCAAGTTCGGTGCTCCCGACAGCTGCACCGACCAGCTGGACAGCATCCTGAGCAATGCTTCCATCTTTGGCTCTGACCTGACCAAGACCGTTCTGGCCGACAAGGTCAAGGCTTACTTCAAGGCTGAGATCGCAGGCCCCGGCGCTGTCCGCAAGACCCTGCACGACGCTGTCAACGCTTAATGAAGGCGTAACCAAAAGGCATTCCGGGGAAACCCCGTATTGACTCGGAATCCAAGATTGCCCCAGATAAACAACAATCAAGGAGGAACACACTTATGCCTATGCAAATGGGTTGGCGCTGGTATGGTGAGGACAACGACCCCATCACCCTCAGCGACATCAAGCAGATTCCTGGCGTTACCAGCATCGTTTGGGCTCTGCACCACAAAATGCCCGGTGAGATTTGGGAAGAGAACGAGATCAAGGAAGTCATGGATCAGATCCACGCTTACGGCTTCAACGGCGACGTTGTTGAATCTGTGAACGTCCATGACGATATCAAGATCGGCCTGCCTACCCGCGACCAGTATATCGAAAACTACAAGCAGTGCATCCGCAACCTGTCCAAGTTTGGCGTTAAGGTTATCTGCTATAACTTCATGCCTATCTTTGACTGGACCCGCACGGACCTGTTCCACCCTGTCGGTGATGGCTCCACCGCCCTGTTCTATCAGAAGGATATGATCAAGGACGATTACAAGGCTATGGCCAAGTATATCCTGGACTTCACCGAGAAGTACCACATGACCTTCCCCGGCTGGGAGCCGGAGCGTATGGCTAAGCTGGACGAGCTGTTTAAGGCCTATGCCCCTGTCACCAAGGAGAAGCTGTGGGAGAATCTGAAGTACTTCCTGGAAGCCCTCATGCCCACCTGCCGCGAGTGCGACATCAAGATGGCCATCCATATGGACGATCCCCCATGGGATATCTTCGGCCTGCCCCGCCTGCTGGTGGACGCCGAGAGCATCGACCGCTTCCTGTCCATGGTGGATGATCCGTACAACTGCCTGACTCTGTGCTCCGGCAGCCTGAACGCCAACCCCAACAACAATGTTGCCGAGATCGTCCGCAAGCACTGCGACCGCATCGCTTTCGCTCACATCCGCAACATCCATCACTTTGATAACGGTGACTTCTCTGAGGCTGCCCACCGCGATTGCTGCGGTGAGACCGGCATCATCGAGATCCTGCGCGCTTACCACGACAACGGCTTTGAGGGCTATATCCGCCCCGACCACGGCCGTCAGCTGTGGGAGGAAGGCCCCGGCAACTGCCGCCCCGGTTACGGCAAGTATGACCGTGCGCTGGGTATCCAGTATATGCTGGGTGTCTGGGACCTGCTGGACCGTCTGGACGAAGAGAAAAAGAAAGGCTGAGTACTATTATGAAGCTGTCTGATATCAAGAACGGCAATCTGTCCGCCGAGTGGGCAGAAAAGGGCTACGAGCTGCCCAAGTTTGACGTGGAGGCTGTCAAGGCCAAGACCCACGCAGAGCCCACCTGGGTGCACTTCGGTGCAGGCAATATTTTCCGTGCCTTCCCCGCTGCCATCCTGAACGAGGCCCTGAACAGCGGCAAGTATGACCGCGGTGTCATCGTTGCTGAGAGCTTTGACTACGAGATCATCGACAAGGCTTACCAGCCCTACGACAACCTGAGCCTGCTGGTCTGCCTGAAGTCCACCGGCGACATCGAGAAGAAGGTCATTGCTTCCGTGACTGAGAGCCTGAAGGCTGATTACTCCTTCGGCGAGGATTGGGCTCGTCTGGTCGAGATCTTCCAGAACCCCAGCCTGCAGATGATCTCCTTCACCATCACCGAGAAGGGCTACGGCGTTGCTCCTGCTGACCTGGAGCGCGGCCTGACCCCCGTTCTGGCCATGGGCAAGGTCACCGCTCTGCTGTATGAGCGCTTCAAGGCCGGCAAGCTGCCCCTGACCGTTCAGAGCATGGATAACTGCTCTCACAACGGCGACAAGGTCAAGAGCGCTGTCCACGCCTACGCTTCCAAGTGGGTCGAGCAGGGTCTGGTTCCCGCTGAGTTCCTGGCATACGTTCAGGACGAGACCAAGATCACCTTCCCCTGGAGCATGATCGACAAGATCACCCCCCGTCCCGACGCAAAGGTCCAGGAGATGCTGGCCAAGGACGGCTTTGAGGACAACTACACCATCGTGACCGAGAAGCACACCTTTACTGCTCCCTTTGTCAACGCAGAGGAGACCCAGTACCTGTGCATCGAGGATCACTACACCAACGGCCGTCCTCCGCTGGAGCTGGGCGGTGTGCTGTACTGCGACCGCGAGACCGTTGACAAGATCGAGAAGATGAAGGTGTGCACCTGCCTGAACCCCCTGCACACTGCAATGTCCATCTACGGCTGCATGCTGGGTTACACCCTCATCAGCGCCGAGATGGCCGACGAGGATCTGCGCTCCTTCATCCAGAAGATCGGTTATATCGAGGCAATGCCCGTGGTCGTTGATCCTGGCGTTCTGAACCCCTACGAGTTCATCGGCGCTGTCATCAACCGCCGTCTGCCCAACCCCTTCATGCCCGATGCTCCCCAGCGTATCGCTACCGATACCTCTCAGAAGCTGGCCATCCGCTTTGGCGAGACCATCAAGGCTTACGAGGCCCGCGGTCTGGACAAGTCCAACCTCGTGCTGATCCCGCTGGTGCTGGCAGGCTATGCCCGCTACCTGAAGGGCATCGACGACAACGGCCAGCCCTTCGAGATCTCTCCCGATCCGCTGCTGGCTGAGCTGCAGGCCATCGTCAACCCCTTGGAGGTCAAGGAAGGCGAGCAGGACTTCAGCTGCCTGAAAGCTCTGTACAGCCGTGCCGACGTGTTCGGCGTGGATCTGTATGCCGTCGGTCTGGGCGAAAAGATCGAGGGCATGGTCAAGGAGCTGTACGCTGGTAACGGCGCAGTGCGCAAGACCCTGCACAAGTACACTCTGGCCCGCTAAAACTTTATAACGCTATTTCCGTGACCCACGCTGCGCTTTTGCTTTGCCGCAGCGTGGGTTTTTGTTTTGTGAAAATTGTTATGTAAAAACAGACTCCCGGAGCGTCCGCAGACGCTCCGGGAGTTCGAAAGAAAAATAGATTTTCCGCTGCCCTTATTTCCGGCAGTCGTGCAGGCTGGCAGCGGGCAGGGCGCTGCCCAGCAGGCTCCATGCGGCATCCATGCTCTCGTTCAGCAGATAGGCCTGATTCTTCTGGACGTAGATGTACACCGCCTCTTTGGTGCGGTAGGCGCAGTACACGGTGTTCCAGGTGTAGCGGTTGGTGGGCTCGGTCTTGTTCTGCTCACCGGCCATCCAGACCGAAAGCCCGGCGGCGTCCAGTTCCAGCCGGTAGAAGGGACGGGGCAGACCCAGCTTTTTGATCTGCTTGGAGAGGTTGGCAAAGAAGGTACCGAAGTATACGGCGGGCAGACCGATGGCTACGATGGCCAGCACGGCGGTCAGCAGCCCGGCACCCTCCCGCTTGCCGATCTGGCTCAGGCAGATGCCGGCACACACCAGCAGAATGGCGGTGAACACCGCCGGACGCTGCCAGCCCTTGTTGTGGCGCAGCAGGTCAAAAGATGCAAAATCGTGAAAGCTTTTTTCGTCCATCTGAACGGAAACGCAAATATTCTGGGTCATAAAGTTACCCTCCTTTTTGGGCATAGTACCACATTTACCGGCAAGAAGCAAGCAAAAGATGCATCGGCGGCGGTGCATCCGGCTTGCAAACCGCCCGCAAGGCGTGGTAAAATAAGATATTATCTGGGGTGTATCTGAAAAGTCGAAAATTTAGTCTATTTCTACAAGCACAGCTGGATTTTGCGTTAAACAGCCTTGAAATCCACAAAGGATTCCTGCGGCTGTTTGCCTTAAATCCCGCTTGTGCTTGCGAAATATTCGTCATTTTCTTTGTTTTCAGATACACCTTACGAAAAAGGGGGAAGCCTTGCATGGAAAAGCGCAACTGGAAGCACATCGTTACGCTCAAGCAGCGCATGGTGCTGTGTCTGGCAGCATTTTTTGCGGCCTTTGCATTGCAGCTTGCCCTGAACGGCTATCAGGCGCGGGCGGTGCAGCAGGTGCAGGACGACCAGATGGGCAACTTTAACGCCATCAGCCGCTTTCAGGGCGGTGTGGAAAGCTCCATCAGCATTCTGGAAGCGTACCGCTGGGAGAACGGCGAGACTGAGGAAATGCTGGAAAAGCTTCAGGCGGCCTGCTCCACCAGCAACGCATGGCTGTGGCGCATCCGATCCAATATGGACGGCTTGCAGAACGTCAGCGATGAGCAGTGGGTGCTGTACGGTGCGGTGGAAACCACCTACGGCAGCTACAACACCCTGCTGGAAGAGCTGGAGAGCTATCTTTCCAGTGGGCAGGAAGCAAAGGCTTCCCAGCTGTACTACAACAAGGTTTCGGTCTGCGGCGGGTATCTGAGCCAGTACACCATGCAGCTGCTGAAAGCCTCGATTCTGGATGCCCAGACTACTTACACCGAGATCTCGGAGCTGGGCGAGCGGATCGCCCTGATGCAGACCGTGGTGGTGGCACTGTGCGTGGCGCTGGGCTGTGCCTCCGGTCTGATGGTCATGCGGCTGCTGACTCCGGTGTCTCAGATGATCGTGGCCTCCCGCGCTATCAGCCGCAGCCAGTTCGATACCCCGGACATCCCGCTGCCCAAGCAGCCGGAGATCGGCCAGCTGGCGGAGTCCTTCAACCGCATGAAGCACTCTATGGCGCAGCAGGTGAGCACCTTACAGGAGAAAAATGAGATCGAGCGGGAGTTGCATCGCCAAAAGACCGAGGCGCTGGAACTGCAGAACCGCATGGAGCGCAGTCGGTTACAGCAGCTGCGCAGCCAGATCGACCCGCATTTTTTGTTCAACACCCTGAACGTCATCCAGCAGATGGCGGGCACAGAGTCCGCCTACCGCACGCAGGCGCTCATCATGGCGCTTTCCCATCTGCTGCGTTACAGCCTGATGAGCAACGATGAGCAGGTGCCCCTCTCCCGGGAGGTGCGCGTTGTGGACGAGTACTACTCCATCTACCATGTGCGCTTTGGCGACCGGGTGCAGATGGAGTGGGCATTCTCGGATTCGCTGGACCTGACTGAGACGATGGTGCCGTCCTTTATCTTGCAGCCTATCGTGGAAAACGCTTTCAAGCACGGCATCTGCCCCAAGGAAGAGGGCGGCGTGGTGCGCATCCGCATGATCCCCCTGCGGGAAAAAGGTCTGCTGTGCATCCGGGTGCTGGACAACGGCGTGGGCATTGAGCCGGAGCAGCTGCAGCAGCTGCGCACGGCATTGGAGCAGCCCGCACCCCGCTGGGAACATATCGGTATTTATAACGTGGCCGCCCGCCTGCGGTTGCTGGATGCCCGCTGCCGGGTGGTGGTGCGCTCCCGGCCGGGGCGGGGAACTGCGGTGATCCTGTATCTGCCGCTGGTGGAGAATGAGGAGGAATTTGAGGAATGATTCGTCTGTTGATCGCGGATGACGAGAGGATGGAGCGGGAGGCGCTGGCGGATATCGTCATGCGCCGGTTCGAGCATGAGGTGACGGTGGAGATGGCGGAAAATGGCCGCAAAGCCGCCGATACCGCCGTGCTCTGGGAAGCAGACCTGATTTTGATGGACATTGAGATGCCGGGCATGAACGGCCTGGATGCCGCCCGCGCGGTGCTGGAGCAGCGGCCGGAGTGCAAGGTGATCTTCATCACGGCGTACAGCCTGTTCCAGTACGCCCACGAGGCGGTGCATCTGGGTGCCTGCGACTATCTGCTGAAGCCGGTGGACCCGGACGAGACCGAGGCCGCCATCCGCCGCGCTATCCGACAGATCGAGGCCGGTCGCCGCTTGGCCGAGCTGGCTGCGGAAGCCCCGGAGCCGGAAACCGCCCCGGAGCAGGAGGCCGAGCCCGCCGGGGAAGGGGAGAGCGACCGCAACGCACTGGTGATGGATCATGTGCGCAAGTATATGGAAGATAACTATATGGCAGACCTCTCGCTGGACAGCGTGAGCGAAATTTTGCACATCAGTCCGGCGTACCTTTCGGCGCAGTTCAAAAAATACCAGAAGATGAATTTTCTGGACTGCCTGACCGAGCTGCGCATCAACGCCGCCAAGGAGCTGCTGGCCGACCCCTTCCGCTCCGCAGCGGAGGTGGCCTCCATGGTGGGCTACGAGGACGCCAGTTACTTTGCCCGCGCCTTTAAAAAGCGCACCGGCATGACCCCCACCCAGTACCGGAAGGAAGCGGCAAAGGCAGCCCGGGAGGCGCGGCTGTGACCCGCCGTCAGCTGCTGCGTCTGCTTGCGGCAGCCCCGGCACTGGCAGTTACAGGCTGCACGGCGCAGTCTGCTTCTTCGCAGCAGGAGAAGCCGCTCATTCTGCGCTATGCGGAGAACCAGCCGGAGGACTACCCCACCAGCAAGGCGGCAAAGGCCTTTGCCGAACTTGTGGCGCAGCGCACGGGCGGCCGGGTGAAGGTGCTGGTATACAGCGGGGCGGAACTGGGCGCAGAGCAGAGCGTCATCCAGCAGATGCAGTTCGGCGGGGTGGATTTTTCCCGCGTGTCCCTGAGCCAGCTGGCAGAGTACGAGCCGGAGCTCAGCGTGTTGCAGCTGCCTTACCTGTACAGCGATGCCCAGCAGATGTGGCGGGTGCTGGACGGCAGCATCGGCGATGAGTTTCTGGCCATGCTGGACGGGATGGACTTAGTAGGGCTTTCGTGGTTCGACGCCGGTGTGCGCAGCTTCTACACCCGGGAAAAGGTGACCGGGCTGGATGATTTGCAGGGGCTGACCATCCGGGTGCAGGAGTCGGACATGATGAGCGACATGATCACCGCACTGGGTGCAAAGCCGGCGCAGGTGGTGTACAGCAAGGTATATGCCGCCCTGCATAACGCCGAGATCGACGGGGCAGAGAACAACTGGCCCAGCTACGAAGTGATGGGACACTACGAGGTAGCGCCCTTTTTCCTGAAGGACGAGCACACCCGGGTGCCGGAGGTGCAGCTGGCCAGCCCGGCGGTGATGGAAAAGCTTGCCGCATTGGACGAAAGCTTCCCGGAGGTGATCCGCGCCTGCGCCCGGGAGAGCGCACAGACAGAGCGGGAGCTCTGGGCATGGCGGGAGGCGAACGCAGAGCAGAATATGCGCAAGCGGGGCATCTGCGTCACCGAACTGGACGAGGCCGAAAAAGCCCGCTTCCGCGCAGCGGTGCAGCCCATATACGACCGATTCCGCAGCCAGGCCAAGCTCATCCAGCGGATCCGGGAGAGCTGAAGAGCAAAATATACGAAATAACTCGTCTCTATGTGATATATCAGTTTGGGGACGAGTTTTTTTGCGAACATTTTTCGGCAAGCTCGACAATATCTCCCAGGGACACTTGTTGAATATGCACAGATATATTTTCACTTTTTTGCAAAAAACAGGACATTTTATCAGTCCTCTTGATAGCTAAAATCTTTTGCGTTAGAATGAGGTCACCGAGCAATCAGGCCATGCAAAAACGCCTAAATGTACCCCATCAGGATTCAGAACGTGCAAAGCAAAAAAGGAGGAAATTTGGTTATGTTTTCCAAAAAGATCTCGCGCCGCAGCTTTCTGAAGGTCAGTGCTGTGACCACCGCCATGGCCGCCATGGGCCTGCCTGCCTTTGCCGCAGAGGACACGGCAGAGGAGAACTGCTTCCAGACCCTGAACATCCCCCGGGCCACCGGCAGCACCGTGGACAAAAGCGTCCTGCTGAACGAGAGCCGCCTGTACCTCATCACGGATTTTGGGGCTGTTTCGGAGGGGGACCCCCTCCAGAACACCAAGGCCATCAACGATGCCATCCAGGCAGCCAGCAAGGCTGGCGGCGGCACCGTGGTGGTGCCGGCAGGTGATTTTAAGAGCTACACCATCCGTCTCCAGAGCGGCGTCAACCTCCGCATCGACGCCAACGGCATCATCCGGGCTGCCCGGGCAGACCTGTACGACTGGTATGGCAACCAGACCATGGTGGGCGAGGGCGGAAACTACGATGAGCCGGAAGTGAACCTCTATGCCGGGCTCCAGGACCACGGCCACACCTACTTTGCCAACAGCCTGTTCTACGCCGCTGACAAGCACGATATCATGATCTACGGCGAGGGTCTCATCGACGGCAGCTACATGGACGACACCGGTACCCTCATCAATGTGCTGTCCGGCAGCGACCCCTCCAACCCCAAAAACCGCACCGACCGGGGCTACAGCTCCACCTGGTACGGCAACAAGGCCATTGCACTGGTGCGCTGCGAAAACGTGGTGCTGGACGGCATCCGCATCCTGAACGGCGGCCACTTTGCCATTATTGCCGAGGGCACCCGGAATATGACCGTCAACGACCTGATCGTGGACACCAACCGGGACGCCTACAATATCGACTGCAGCCAGGACGTTACCGTCAGCAACAGCCACTTCAACTCCCTTACGGACGACGCCATCGTCATGAAGGCTTCCTACGGTGCCGGCGTGTTCATGCCCACCCAGAACGTCTTGATCGAGGACTGTGTGGTCAGCGGCTACGATGCCGGTTCTGTGATCACCGGAGCCTGCACCACCGATAAGATCGTGGCCACCGACGCCTGCGGTCCCACCGCCCGTGTCAAGTTTGGCACCGAGTCCACCTGCGGCTACCACACCGTCACCATCACCCGGGTCCGGTTCGAGCGTTCCCGTGGCTTCTGCATGGAGGCCGTTGACGGCAGCTCCCTCACCAACATCGTGATGACCGACTGCACCATGGACACCGTTTCCTCCTCTCCCATCTTTATTCGGGTAGGCGATCGTGCCCGGTACCCCGTCACCGGCCACACCACTGAGCAGGCTATCAACGCCGCCAACGATGTGCGTCTGGACAATTCCGGCTGGGTGCTGCCCAACCGTGCCGAGTATCAGCTGTACCCCGTGGCCCGCTACAGCCCCTCTTATAATAAGAGCAAGACCGTCTCCATCGACGGCGTCTCCTCCTTTAAGGTGGTAGACCCCGCCAACCCCACCCGGATCAACAACGCCAACCTAGCAGAGATCGACGGCAAGCTGTACCTCTACCGCTGGGATGATGCCCAGCACCAGTATGTGCCGGATATGACCCGGGAGATCAGCCGGAAAGACGCTGTCTACTACGCCAACGCCACTGCTGCCAAGGACCTGGCCAGCGTCAGCAATGTGGAGATCAGCAACATCCGCATCACCAACGTAGATCCCCGGTACCCCATCCTGCTGGAGGGCCTGGTGGACAGCAAGGTGAAGAACGTGATCCTGCGGAACATCTCGGTGCAGTACCGGGGCGGCCTGTCCCTCCAGGAGGCTGTGGAACAGCGGCAGCTGGGCACCTACTGGGTCTACTCCCAGAGCGGCTCTGCCCCCACCGTGCAGAAACTGCCCTGGCTGGTGAACACCTTCTTCAGCAAGTGCGAGGGCCTGCTGCCCCGTGTGGCCTGGAAGAACGGCACCTGGGTAGACGACCCCTACAACGTACCGGAGATGGTAGCCGAGTACCCGGAGCCCTCCATCCTGGGCATCCTGCCGGCCTACGGCATCTACGCTCGTCACGTAGATGGTCTGGTGCTGCAGAATGTGGCCCTGAACTATGTGATCCAGGATAAGCGTCCGGCTATCGTGCTGGATGACGTTTCCAACGCCGACCTGCGTACCGTGGCCGCCAAGACCGCTCTGGGCGTCAAGGCTGTAGTCACCGTGACCAACCACTACAAGCGTCATGTGGGCAACGAGTATGTGCCTGATGAGCCTTATTTCACCACCACCTGCGAGAACCTGAAGCTGGGTCTGCTGAGCCGTGAACAGGTCACCGTGGATACCCCGGCACCCGGCACCCCGGCAGACAGCCTCTATGGCGACATCCGCCTGCCCATCCCGGAAAACGGCTATCAGTTCGCCATTAAAACCCAGGACTATCCCCTGCCTCTGACGGTGCACCGCCCCTACTTCAGCTACATCGGGGACCAGACCCTCCAGCTGGGCCAGACCCTGACCCTGACTGTCTCGGGCCGGAACCCGGCCAACGGCGTCCGCACCACTCAGCCCCAGCCTGCTGCCGTCATCGAGGCTCTGGACGGCGGCCTGACCTACGGCACCGCCGGTCTGCTGCCTCTGGGCGCATCCTTTAACGCCGGTTCTCACACCCTCACCTTTACCCCCAAGGCCAAGGGCACCTACAAGGTCACCTTTACCTTGGACGATGGCGTTATCCCCGTAAGAAAGACCGTTAAGATCACCGTGGCGTGATCCTGTCGGTTTTCTGCCTGCTCATAGGCCCCGGCTGGTTTCTCCCACAGCAGACCGGCCGGGGCCAGAGCAGTTCCGGAGCCACTTGGACCGCAAGTTGTATCCATCTGTACGTTAGCGTTGCACAAATGCAGTTTGAAGTCTTTGTGCATTATAACAAAAACAATCTTGACATTCTTTCGAAAAACAGGACATTTTTCGAAAGGCCTTGTTTCATTTCGGAAAATTTGCTAAAGTGTGTACAGTCAATGAACGAATGCTCCGGCACCTGTGCGCCCGGAGAAGTTCACAATTATTTAAGGAGGACGATTCCTATGAAAATGATCTCTCGCCGTAGCTTTATGGCCGTTGCCGGTGCAGCTACCGCTGCTGTTGCTCTGACCGCCTGCGGTGGTTCCAAGAGCGGCTCCACTTCTACCGCTGCTTCCACCTCTACCGCAGCTTCTTCTGCTGCTGCCGGTGATGCAGCTGCTGCTGCCAGCGATCCCAAGGTGACTCTGGTCTACGCCGAGGTCAACCCGCTGGATACCATCGTTGGTCAGACCGGTTCTCACTTCAAGGAGAAGGTCGAGGAGCTGAGCGGCGGTTCTGTGGTCGTCGATGTGCAGGCTTCCGGTGTGCTGGGCTCTGAGAACGACGTTCTGGACGCTATTCTGGGCGGCTCTACTTCCATCGACATCAGCCGTATCTCTGCTTTCGCTCTGACCAGCTACGGCTGCAACAAGTCTAAGCTCCTGTCCATTCCCTTCACCTTCAACAACCGCGCTCACTTCTGGAACTTCGCCAACAGCGATCTGGCTCCTGAGTTCCTGAACGAGCCCCAGGAACTGGGCCTGCCCGTTCGCGGCCTGTTCTACGGCGAGGAGGGCTTCCGTCACTTCTTCACCGTCAAGCCCGTTGCTGCTATCGGCGACCTGAAGGGCATGAAGCTGCGTGTGTCCAACGACCCTGTTATGAACGGCATGGTCGAGGGTCTGGGCGCTAACCCCACCGTCGTTGCTTTTGGCGAGCTGTACAGCGCACTGCAGACCGGCGTTGTGGATGGCGCTGAGCAGCCCATCGCAAACTACAAGTCCAACGCCTTCCCCGAGGTTGCTAACAACCTGATCCTGGACGGCCACACTCTGGGCGCTGTGCAGGCTGTTATCACCGACAACGCATGGGGCAAGCTGACCGCTAACCAGCAGGCTGCTGTTATGGCTGCTGCTGCCGACACCCAGAAGTTCAACGCTGATCTGTCTGAGACCGCTGAGAACAAGGTTCTGGAAGAGCTGCGCTCCTCCGGCTGCAACGTTGTGGATGTGGACGACAAGACTCCTTGGCAGGAAGCTTGCGCTAAGGTCATCAAGGACAACACCTCTGATCAGGCTGAGCTGTACCAGAAGCTGCTGGACATGAAGGCATAAGTTGGCTTTCCATCCAATCTAAGTAGTACATTGCCCGGCGGGGGCCCACGGGAATACGCCCGCAGGCTTCGCCGGGCTTTTATATGGAGGAATTTCTATGCCGAAAATCTTTACCACTCTGGATAAGATCAGACCGGCGTACGACATTACCTACAAGGTGGTTCTGTTCATCTGCAAGATCCTGCTGATCGCAGATATCCTCATTACCACGATGTCGGTCATTGGCCGTTACGTCCCCTTTATCCCGGATCCCTCCTGGTCTGAGGAGGTCGTTCTGACCTGCATGAGCTACATGGCTGTGCTGAGCGCTGCGCTGGCTATTCGCCGCGGCGCACACATCCGCATGACTGCCTTTGATATGTACCTGCCCAAGAAAGTGGTCAAGGCGCTGGACATTCTGTCCGACGTGGCTGTGATGGTCCTTGGTGTGGTCATGATGGTGGTCGGCTGGAACTACGCCACCACGCTGGGCGGTCGTGGCTTCTATGTTTCCATGCCCTGGCTGAGCCGCTTCTGGATGTACTTCCCGGTGCCGCTGGCCGGTG
>OGDE01000639.1_pt1 | contig 27483 bp, 14 predicted proteins | sample 1570321 | NCBI WGS metagenome assembly OGDE01 (sample SAMEA2581976, study PRJEB24529) | metagenome | biome: Human gut stool | place: China | collected 2011 | reverse complement strand
ACCTTCAAAAATCACATAGGGACCCACCAAGACAACTTCAAATCTTCCCGGCCATCTGCACATCTTAAATGCTTCTTTTATAGACTGTTTGTTTATAAGTCTGAAACCTGAGCCATATAATACTTTTGCCGCTTCAAGTGCCAATCCGGCATTGTCAAGCTGGAAAATTCCCGCCTGACTTAGTGTGAACTTTTCATTTTCATATATGAACGAAGTCTTGTCTACCGAAAATTCATATGGTCTTATATCGTCTCTTGAAAATATATTCAGATTTGCATCATGTCTCCTGCAAGTATATTTTAACTCCTCAAGACATTCAGACTCAGGTTCTATTGCAACAACAGGCACTCTGTTTTTAATAATTCCATATTTTTCTTTTGCTATCGCAAGGAGCGTGTCCCCAAGATAATCCATATGATCCATCGAAATAGATGTTATCACAGATAAAACCGGTTTTTCTACTATATTTGTCGCATCAAGCCTTCCTCCCATTCCGGTTTCAACTATCGCAACATCAACTTTCCAGTCCGCAAAGACTTTGTATGCCATAACAGTTTCTATTTCAAATGCCGTGGGAGCCTTTTTTCCCTCTTTTCTTATCTCGTCCGTCTTTTCAATAAGATATGTGAGATTATCCGCAACTTCCTGTTCTGATATATATTCTTTCTGTAAACCATATATATTTCCGGTAATCTTTTGTATTTTTTCTCTATAGTCAAATAATGCAGGGGAAAAATATCTTCCGACGGTGTATCCCGACATGGCTAAAATTCCGGCAATGAAATTTCCAACAGAGCCTTTACCGTTTGTCCCTGCAATATGTATTATTCTTGATTTATTTTCAGGATTTCCAACTTTATCCGCTAAATATTTTATCTGTTTAAGTGAAAGGTCACTGCCAACCTCTGTCTGCAGCTTTTCTATATAATCCGTGGCTTCACGATAATTCATTTTTACCTCATTTCCAAAATAAGAAACAAAACTGTATCGGAAACTATGTACCAACAGATATTTGTTATTATTTCAAACAAAACCTGCATTTGTCTGCCGGTACAATTCATGCTCCAATACAGTTTTGAAACCTTTTTATGTTACTGTTCACACCTTTAGTACGACCGGTAACTTTTATTATATAGCCTTCTCCTTTTATCTTTATCCTGTCAGATAACAGAATAAAAATATCTAATAATGATAGTATTTTTTAGTGCTTATTTGATAATTCTTACTTTTAATACACCATCAACTGCTTCGAGGGCCTTTACCATCTCCTCGGTTGCTTCGCTTTCCAGATCCATCATCGTGTAAGCGTAATCGCCTTTACCTTTGTTTGTCATATCGCTGATGTTGACACCTGCATTACCCATAACGGTGGTGAATGCTCCCAGCATACCAGGGATATTCTTGTGGCAGATCGTCACACGGCCTGCGCCTGTGCATACACCCATGCTGCAATTCGGGAAGTTGACGGAGTTTTTGATGTTTCCGTTCTCAAGGAAATCACGGATTTCCTTGACTGCCATCACAGCACAATTGTCCTCGGATTCTTTGGTGGAGGCTCCAAGGTGCGGGGTAACGATCGTTCCCTCTGCACCGACTACCTTCGGATTTGCAAAGTCGGTCACATATTTCTTCATTTTTCCGGCCTTTAAAGCCGCGAGAACAGCATCCTCGTCAACGAGAAGGTCTCTTGCATAGTTCAGAAGAACGACGCCGTCTTTCATCTCATCGATCGCTGCCTTGTTAATCATACCTTTTGTGCTGTCCATCAGCGGAACATGGATGGTGATATAATCGCAGGTACGGTAGATATCTTCCACGTTCTGGATATGATGAATGTCACGGGACAGATTCCATGCCGCATCGACAGAAATGTACGGATCGTATCCGTATACTTCCATGCCAAGATGGGTTGCTGCATTTGCTACAAGCTGACCGATCGCGCCAAGTCCGATGATACCGAGCTTCTTTCCGCTGATCTCACAGCCGGCAAATTTCTTTTTCTGTTTTTCTGCTGTCTTTGCAATGTCGCCGTCTTCTTTGTCGCTCTTCACCCACTCAATACCGCCTGCAATATCGCGGGATGCAAGCAGCATGCCGGCAAGCACCAGCTCTTTGACGCCATTTGCATTGGCTCCCGGTGTGTTGAATACAACGATACCCTGCTCTGCGCAGTCGGCAAGCGGAATGTTGTTGACACCGGCTCCTGCTCTTGCTACGGCAAGGAGGCTCTTCGGCAACTCCATGCCGTGCATGGCTGCACTTCTGACGAGAACCGCATCGGCTCCCTCCAGGCTCTCGGTCTGCTGATAGTTTTCATTAAAGTTTGCAAGGCCTACGCCTGCAATCGGATTTAAGCAATGATACTGAAACATTAGAGATTTTCCTCCTCGAACTTTTTCATGAAGGCAACAAGTGTCTCAACGCCTTCTTTTGGCATTGCATTGTAGATGCTTGCACGCATACCACCGACGGTACGATGGCCTTTCAGGTTTTCAAGTCCGGCTTCCTTGGACTCTTTGACGAATTTGGCATCCAGATCTGCATTTCCGGTGATAAACGGAACGTTCATTAGAGAACGGTCTTCCGGTACAACGGTTCCTTTGAAGAGCTTGCTCTGATCCAGGAAATCATACAGCAGTTTTGCTTTTTCTTCGTTGCGCTGTTTCATGACTTCCAGTCCGCCCATTTTCTTCAGCCATTTGAACACTTTGCCGCACATGTAGATGCAGTAGCAGTTCGGCGTGTTATACAGAGAGCCTGCGTCTGCATGCGTTTTGAATTTCATCATGGTCGGTGTTCCCGGCAGGACATCGTCGGTAATCAGATCGTCACGGACAATGGAGATGACCATTCCGGCAGGTCCGATGTTTTTCTGGACACCGCCGTAGATGATGCCGTAATCGGAGACATTAACAGGTTCGGAGAGGAAACAGGAGGAGACGTCTGCCACCAGGGTTTTGCCCTTGGTATTCGGCAGTTTTTTGTATTTGGTTCCGTAAATGGTGTTGTTTTCACAGATATAAACATAATCGGCATCCGGGCTGATCGGAAGATCGCTGCAGTCCGGGATGTAGGAAAATGTTTTATCCTCAGAGGAGGCAATTTTGTTTGCCTTTCCGTATTTCTGTGCTTCTGCGTATGCTTTCTTTGCCCACTGGCCTGTTACGATGTAATCTGCGACACCGTTTTTCATCAGGTTCATCGGGATCATGGAAAACTGCAGCGATGCACCGCCCTGGAGAAACAGGACTTTGTAATTTGACGGGATTCCCATCAGATCGCGAAGGTCTGCTTCTGCCTCATCGATAATATTCTGGAATACTTTGGAACGGTGGCTCATCTCCATGACGGACATGCCGCATCCGCGGTAATCCAGCATTTCCTCCTGGGCTTCTTTCAACACTTCCTCTGGCAGAACCGCCGGTCCTGCGGAAAAATTATAGACTCTGCTCATTTTTTTGTCCTCCTGTTTCTCTTACTGCTTTATATTACTTGGAAACCACCGTTTCTATACCGGTGGTTTCCATTGTAATCTTATGTATTTCCTTTACATCTTTTCTTACAAGTCTGCAATTCATATGGTAATACGGTATTGCTTTACCACGTTGAAACTATGATACCCCTTTGTCAGAAATCTGTCAATCCTTTTCTTGCTCCTTTTTTGCCAGATCCTCCGCATCGAAAACATCCTCGATCGGTGCTCCGGCCGGAACCATCGGGAATACCTTCTCATCACAGTCAATCCACACATCGATCAGCGCCGGCTTTCCGCTCTCGATTGCTGCACGGATCGCCGGACCCATCTCCTCTTTTTTTGTCACACGGATTCCCTTTACACCGAGCGCCTCGGCAACCTTCACAAAGTCTGCCTGATCCTGCAGAACCGTGTTGGAATACCGCTTTCCGTAGAACAGAGTCTGCCACTGGCGCACCATACCGAGCACGTGGTTATTGACAACAACCTCAATGACCGGAATGTTATGTCTGGAAAGGGTTGCCAGCTCGTTCATGTTCATACGGAAGCAGCCGTCTCCTGCGATGTTGATGACAACCTTGTCCGGGCGTCCCATTTTTGCACCCATCGCTGCTCCAAGACCAAAGCCCATCGTTCCAAGACCGCCTGATGTCAGAAGCGTTCTCGGCTTCGTATAGCGGTAATACTGTGCCGCCCACATCTGGTGCTGGCCGACATCCGTTGTGATAATTGCCTGTCCGTCCGTTGCCTTATAGATCTCCTCGATCACATACGGTCCGGTAAGCCCCTCTTCATGCTTTAACGGGTATTTTTCTTTCATTTCCCTGATCTTTGCAATCCACTCATCATGGTGCATCGGCTCCAGCTTCGCATTCAGCCGTTTTAAGACCTCTTTGACGTCTCCGATGATGCTCGACTCGACAACAACATTCTTGTTGATTTCTGCCGCATCCACATCGATCTGAACGATTTTTGCGTTATTGGCAAATTTTGCAGCGTTTCCGGTGACACGATCGGAGAATCTTGCGCCGAGCACGATCAGCAGATCGCACTTTGTCACTCCGTAGTTCGATGTTTTCGTTCCGTGCATACCGAGCATGCCGGTGTACAGCTCATCCGTTCCCGGGAACGCACCTTTTCCCATCAGGGTGTCGCAGACCGGTGCCTGGATGCGGTGTGCCAGTTCGCGCACTTCCTCGGACGCGCCGGAAATGATACTGCCGCCGCCCACGAAAATATACGGGCGTTTCGACTCCTGAATCAGGGATACGACGTGATCCAGGCCTTCTTCTGTAATTCTCTCAGTAAACGGTTCAATTTTCTCCGGAGTCTTCGGCTCGTACTCATACGTTGCCGCTGTGACATCTTTTGTAATATCGACCAGAACCGGGCCCGGTCTTCCGCTCTTTGCGATCGTAAACGCACGGCGCAGCGTATCTGCAAGAACGGTGATATCTTTTACAATCACACTGTATTTTGTGATCGGCATTGCGACACCCGCAATGTCAATCTCCTGAAAGCTGTCTTTTCCAAGCAGTGCCTTTCCTACGTTGCAGGTAATCGCTACCATCGGTGTAGAATCCATGTAGGCGGTTGCAATTCCGGTGACAAGATTCGTTGCGCCCGGGCCGCTTGTAGCCATGCAGACGCCTGTTTTTCCGGTAGCACGCGCATATCCGTCCGCTGCATGCGCAGCACCCTGCTCGTGTGAGGTCAGGATATGGTGGATTTCCGGATGACGGTAAAGTTCATCATAGATATTTAAAATGGTTCCGCCCGGATAGCCGAACACGGTATCCACACCCTGCTCCTTCAGGCACTCGATAACAATCTGTGATCCAGTTAATTCCATGTCTGTATGATTCCTTCCTTATGTTTTTCGCTTTGTGTATGAAATCTGTTTATGAAATCAGCCATCCGAGAAAAAGCGCGTTCGGACGGCTGATATGATTTTATGATTTACGCGGGCAACGAGCCAAAGTCCGTGCTTGCACGAGACCTTGGCGACTGCCGCGATAACTATGAGAAACTCGCAGAGCGTGTTTCTCATAGTTTTTCTGAATTAGAACTCCAGAATAGCTCCCTTATTTGCACTGGAAACCATCTTTGCGTAGCGTTTCAGATAGCCTGTCGTTACCTTTGGTTCTCTCGGAGTCCATGCAGCTTTTCTGCGTGCCAGCTCTTCGTCCGATACGACAACTTCCAGCTTATGCTCCGGAATATTGATACGGATGAGATCGCCTTCCTCAACGAGTGCAATCGGACCTCCCTCTGCTGCCTCCGGGCTTACATGACCGATGGACGCACCGCGGGATGCGCCGGAAAAACGGCCGTCTGTGATCAGGGCTACGGAAGAACCAAGTCCCATACCTGCAATGGCAGAAGTCGGATTCAGCATTTCACGCATACCAGGACCGCCCTTTGGTCCCTCATAGCGGATCACAACAACATCGCCTGCCACGATCTTGCCGCCGCGGATTGCCTCGATGGCATCCTCCTCGCAGTCAAAGACTCTGGCCGGGCCTTCATGAACCTGCATCTCCGGAACAACGGCAGAACGTTTGACAACTGCGGTATCCGGTGCCAGGTTTCCTTTCAGAACGGCGATACCGCCGGTCTTGCTGTATGGATTCTCAACCGGGCGGATGATCTCAGGATTTTTATTGACACATCCTTTGATGTTCTCTCCTACGGTCTTTCCGGTTACTGTCATACACTCTGTGTGCAGCAGATTCAGCTTGTTCAGCTCATTCATAACGGCATAAACACCGCCTGCCTCGTTCAGCTCCTCGATGTAGTGGTATCCTGCCGGAGCCAGATGACAGAGGTTCGGGGTCTTCTCGCTGATGGCGTTTGCCATCTCCGGATTCAGCTCTACGCCTGCCTCATGCGCAATGGCCGGCAGATGCAGCATACTGTTGGTGGAACATCCCAGTGCCATATCGACGGTCAGAGCGTTTAAGAATGCTTCTTTTGTCATGATGTCTCTTGGACGGATATCCTGTTTTAACAGCTCCATAACCTGCATACCGGCTCTCTTTGCCAGGCGCAGACGCTCGGAGTATACGGCCGGAATCGTTCCGTTGCCTTTTAAGCCCATACCGAGAACCTCGGTCAGGCAGTTCATGCTGTTTGCGGTGTACATACCGGAGCAGGAACCGCAGGTCGGGCACGCATTGCACTCGAAATCATAGACGTCTTCCTCTGTCATGGTTCCGGCAGCGTAGGAGCCGACTGCCTCGAACATGCTCGAAAGACTTCTCTTCTCGCCTTTTACGTGGCCGGCAAGCATCGGGCCGCCGCTGACAAATACGGTCGGAACATTGACTCTTGCTGCTGCCATCAGAAGACCAGGTACGTTTTTATCACAGTTCGGGATACATACCAGGGCATCAAACTGATGTGCCATTGCCATACACTCGGTGGAATCGGCGATCAGGTCACGGGTAACGAGGGAATATTTCATTCCGATGTGTCCCATGGCGATACCGTCACAGACTGCAATGGCCGGGAATACGATTGGTGTTCCGCCTGCCATGGCAACGCCCATTTTTACAGCCTCTGTAATTTTATCCAGGTTCATGTGGCCCGGTACAATCTCATTGTAGGAGCTTACGATTCCTACGAGCGGTTTTTTCATCTCTTCTTCGGTCAGACCCAGCGCACGCATCAGAGAACGCTGCGGTGCCTGTGCGATTCCTTTTTTTACAGCATCACTTCTCATGATCTTTTCCTCTTTTCTTATCTTACAGTTTTATGCTAGAGTGTGTCTGAAAAACCATTTCCGCAATCTGCAAGCCTCACTCCAGTGCTTTTACCAGCAGATCTCCCATTTCGGAGGTGGATACTTTTTTGCATCCCTCGGACATGATATCTACGGTGCGGTATCCGTCTTTTAAGATTTTCTGTACAGCATTTTCTACTGCCTCTGCCTCTTTATCGAGATCCAGAGAGTAGCGGAGCATCATGGCCGCGGACAGAACTGTTGCAATCGGGTTTGCAATGTTTTTTCCTGCGATATCCGGTGCAGAGCCGTGACTTGGCTCGTACAGGCCGAATTTTGTCTCATTCAGGCTGGCGGAAGAAAGCATTCCGATGGAACCTGCCACCATACTTGCCTCATCGGAAAGGATATCTCCGAACATGTTTTCCGTCAGAACCACGTCAAACTGGCACGGATTGTGAACAATCTGCATTGCACAGTTATCAACCAGCATATGCTCTAACATAACGTCCGGATAATCTTTTGCAACATCCTCCACAACAGCTCTCCACAGACGGGAGGAGTCGAGAACATTTGCTTTATCTACACTTGTTACTTTTTTCTTTCTCTTTCTGGCGATGTCGAAGGCACGGATTGCAATACGGCGGATTTCAGGCTCGCTGTAAGTCAGGGTATCCGTTGCTTTTTTGATGCCGTTCTCTTCTACGGTGCTGCGCTCTCCGAAATACAGGCCGCCGGTCAGCTCACGCATGATCAGCATGTCAAAGCCCTCACCGATAATTTCTTCTTTTAACGGGCAGGCATCCTTTAATTCCTGATACAGGTACGCCGGGCGCAGGTTTGCAAACAGGCCTAACGATTTCCGGATTTTTAAAAGTCCGGCCTCCGGGCGCTTATCCGGGCTTAATTTGTACCATGGGGAGGTCTTGGCATCTCCTCCGATGGAGCCCATCAGAACAGCGTCACATTTTTTTGCTTCTTCTATGGTTTCATCTGTCAGCGGCACGCCGTGCACATCGATGGAGGCTCCGCCCAGCAGAAGGTTGGTATATTCAAACTTATGTCCATATTTCTCGCAGACGGCGTCCAGAACCTTTTTTGCCTCATCTACAATTTCCGGTCCGATTCCGTCACCGTGAATTAATCCAATACGGTATTCCATATCTTTCTCCCTCTTTTCTTCCGGCTGAAAAACCGTTCTATTTTCTCTGTGTCTATAGCATTTCTAAATTATACGCTATTATCGCCGTAATTTCAACACGAAATTTCTTTATCCCTAACGAAACACAATAATCTTTTTGCTTTTTTGCTGTTTAAAAGAAAATTACGCGGCATTTTTCCCTCTTTTCCCCCGGTCCCGCCGCAGGGGCAATCCGGTCCGGAAGGCTTTTTACTCTACAGGAAAATTTCATAAAATCTCTAATGGGCAAAAAAAACGCAGGTACTCATCCTTTTTTTGAATACCTGCGCTTTTTACATACCTAGATCATGTTTATTTTTTCTTCTCTGTTTTCTCTTCAACGACTGCTGTTTCCGGTTTTTCAACCTCTGTGATCGCTGTTTTGCGCATCGGGATACGGCAGTTTTTGTTGTTTCCGAACTCTACGATGACATCATCATCTGTGATATCGATGACTACGCCGTAGAAACCGCTTGTCGTTACGACTGCATCTCCGACTGCAAGGTCATTCAGCATTGCCTGCAGTTTCTTCTGTTCTTTCTTCTGCGGACGGATCATTAAGAAATACATCATACCGAACATGATGACCAGCCACATAATTAACATACCAGTGCTCATCACACCGCTGTTTGCTGCTGTTGTTGTTGCTAAAAACATTTTCTTTCCTCCTGTTATTCGAGAGTACATCCCGTTCTTTAGACACACCTATCATAATACACAATCTGGAACCGATGGGCAAGTCTTTTTTGGATATTTTCCCTATTTTCCAAAGATTTCATATATTACAATTCCGACCCCCGTCTCGATTGCACTGCGCCACATCTCAATATGGCTTCTCGCATTTCGCATGGCTTTGAACAGAGCTTACTTTTTGTCGTATTCCTCAAATCCGGCAAGCTTCGCACGTTTGTAGGAGGCAAAATTGCCCTCATCGAGTGCGTTTCGGATTTCTGTCATCATATTGTTGTAGAAATACAGATTGTGCAGAACACAGAGACGCATGCCGAGCATCTCTTTTGCTTTCAGCAGATGACGGATATAAGCTCTGGAGTATCTCTGGCAGGCCGGACAGCCGCAGCCTTCTTCAATCGGTCTGTCGTCCTTTTCGTACTGTGCGTTAAAAAGATTGATTTTACCAAACTTTGTATACACATGCCCGTGTCTTCCGTTTCTGGACGGATATACACAATCAAAGAAGTCAATCCCTCTGTCTACCGCTTCCAGAATATTTGCCGGTGTACCGACACCCATCAGATAAGTCGGCTTGTCCTGCGGCAGATACGGAACGGTTTCATCGAGTACGTGGTACATTTCTTCATGGGTTTCACCGACTGCAAGTCCGCCGACTGCATAGCCCGGCAAATCCAGTTCCGAAATACGTTTTGCATGATCAATACGGATATCTGCATAAACTGCACCCTGATTGATACCAAATAAAAGCTGGTTTGGATTAACGGTATCCGGCAGGGAATTCAAGCGTTGCATTTCTTTTTTACAGCGTGCCAGCCAGCGCGTTGTACGGGCAACAGACTTTTCCACATAATCGCGTTCTGCCTTCGCCGGTGCACATTCATCAAATGCCATGGCAATTGTAGAACCTAAGTTAGACTGAATCTGCATACTTTCTTCCGGACCCATAAAAATCTTTCTGCCGTCAATGTGAGACTGGAAAGTTACGCCTTCTTCTTTAATCTTTCTAAGACCTGCAAGGGAAAACACCTGAAATCCACCCGAATCGGTCAGAATCGGTCTGTCCCAGTTCATAAACTTATGCAGACCGCCCATCTCCTTAATCAGTTTGTCCCCGGTACGTACATGCAGATGATATGTGTTTGACAATTCCACCTGTGTTCCGATTTCCTTTAAATCCATTGTCGATACGGCACCCTTAATGGCTGCTACTGTTCCGACATTCATAAATACAGGTGTCTGGATTGTTCCATGCACGGTCTGTAATTCACCGCGTTTTGCACGCCCGTCTGTTTTTAATAAACGATACATCTCTTTCCTCTTTCTTACTCTTACTTGCTTCTATTATAAAAGGCACAGATTCCATCCAATCTTGCCGTCATATTTTCAAAAATCAGATCCACGAGTGTCAGCGCCGTCATTGCTTCCACAACGACTACGGCACGCGGCACAATCATCGGGTCATGTCTGCCCTTAATGGAAATTTCAATATTTTCACCATCTTTATTGACCGTATCCTGCACTGCCGAAATAGACGGTGTCGGTTTAACCGCCGCACGGAATACAATGTTGCTGCCATCACTCATGCCGCCTAAAACGCCGCCTGCATGGTTGGTTTTTTTTGTAAGTTTTCCGTCCTTCATGACAAAGCTGTCATTATTTTCGCTGCCGGTCATCTTTGCCGCTTCAAAGCCACTTCCGATTTCAAAGCCTTTAACCGCACCGATTGAAAGCATTGCTTTTCCAAGAGAAGCGTCCAGCTTGTCAAATACGGGTTCACCGATTCCCGGCATCATACCCTCAACCACACACTCAATGATACCGCCGATTGAATCGCCCTCCTGTATCTTTTGCGTGGCATACGCTTCAACCTTTGCTGCCGCTTCCTTATCCGGCATTGTAAATGCATTTTCGCGTGCTGCCTGCAGATCAAACTTTTCATAGTCAATCGCAATTCCGCCGATTTCCTTTGCGTAAGCGTGCAGGGTAATCCCAAGGCTTTCCAAAATCTTTAACGCAATCGCACCCGCTGCGACCCTGCCAATCGTTTCTCTTGCGGAACTTCTTCCACCGCCGCGGTAATCCCTGAATCCGTATTTTGCATCAAATGTATAATCGGCATGTCCCGGTCTGTAGTATCCTGCAATCTCCGAATAATCGCCTGAGCGCTGATTGGTATTAAATACTACCATGGATATCGGTGTTCCTGTCGTTTTCCCTTCAAAAACGCCCGACAGAATCTTTACTTTATCAGCTTCTTTGCGGGGTGTCGTAAATTTAGACTGTCCCGGTTTTCTTCGATCAAGAAGTTTCTGGATATCTTCCTCACAAAGCTCTAAACCCGCCGGGCAGCCGTCCACTACAACGCCTAACGCTTCTCCATGGGATTCGCCCCATGTCATAATCTTAAATCTGTTTCCATATGTAGAACCAGCCATTTTCTCTCCATTCCGCCACACAATGCGGCATTTCCACTTTCTATCTGACACTTCATCATACCATATACAAGGTTATGTTTTCAACTGTCTGTTTTGTCCCGGTTCTGCATTTTTATAGATTTTTAGAAAGTGCAGGAATGTCCTAGCTGTTTAATGCCCGCTGCAGCTCTTCCTGCAAATCACGGATAACTGCGGCAGAATCCGCCGTAATCTTTTCCGGCGGCACTTTATATAAAGTACGTTTCAGCTTACCGAGGATTTCTTTAACCGCCTTTTTCTTACTGCGTTCCCACTCTTTTTTATGGCTGTCCAATTCTGCCTGCGCCTGTCCTGCAAACTGCACTGCCTCCTGACGTACCGCAAGCAGCTGTGTCTTTGCTTCATCCTGTCTTCCGTACATCTGGGCTTCCCATTTTGCGCGCTCAATCTCCTCCTCGGACAAATTGGAGCTGGACGTAATCGTAATGGACTGTTCATGACCCGTGCCTAAATCCTTTGCCGATACATTGACAATGCCGTTGGCATCAATATCAAAGGTCACTTCAATCTGCGGTGTCCCCGCCATCGCCCGCTTAATACCCGAAAGGCGGAAATTCCCCAGCAGTTTATTATCCCTTGTAAATTTTCTCTCACCTTGAAACACTTTGATATCTACACTTGTCTGAAAATTGCCCGCAGTCGTAAATATCTGGCTGTGTCTTGTAGGAATCGTTGTATTGCGCTCAATCAGACGGCTTGACACACCGCCTACCGTTTCAATTGAAAGCGACAGCGGCGTTACATCCATTAAAATCATCTCAGAAGCCGCAGACCCCGCCATAAGCTGTCCGCCCAGCTTTCCTGCCTGGACTGCCGCACCGATTGCCACACATTCGTCCGGATTAACATTTCTTGAAGGCTCTTTGCCCATCAAGGTCCGCACTTTATCCTGCACTGCCGGGATTCTTGTTGAACCGCCTACCAGCAATACCATATCAATCTGTGACTTTGTAAGCCCTGCATCGTGGATTGCATTTTCAACCGGAATCACCGTCCGCTCAATCAAATCTTTGGTCAGTTCTTCAAATTTACTGCGGGAAAGCTGGATATCCATATGATGTGGTCCGTCTTTTGCCATCGCAAGAAACGGCAGGTTAATATTCGTCGTCATACAGGATGACAGCTCCTTTTTCGCTTTTTCCGCTTCTTCTTTTAACCGCTGAAGCGCTGCCGTATCCTTAGACAGGTTAATTCCCTCCGTCTTTTTAAACTGCTCCACAAGATACTGCACAATGCGCTCATCAAAATCATCACCGCCCAGATGATTGTCACCGGACGTTGCAAGTACTTCAATCACATGGTCGCCGATTTCAATAATGGACACATCGAATGTGCCGCCGCCCAGATCATAGACAAGAATTTTCTGTGCCTGTCCGTTGTCAAGACCATATGCCAATGCTGCAGAAGTCGGCTCATTGATGATACGCAGTACATTTAACCCAGCAATCCGTCCCGCATCTTTAGTCGCCTGCCGCTGTGCATCGTTAAAATACGCCGGTACGGTAATCACGGCATCTGTGACCGTATCCCCCAGAAAATCTTCTGCGTCTTTTTTCAGCTTCATTAAAATAAAAGCAGATATTTCCTGCGGCGAATATGCTTTTCCGTCAATCTTTTTTCTGTAATCCGATCCCATATGACGTTTAATGGAAAAAATTGTCCGCTCTGCATTGACAGCCGCCTGCCTTCTTGCCGGATCTCCCACAAGCATCGTCTTGTCTTTTGCAAAAGCCACAATAGACGGTGTTGTCCGGTATCCTTCCTTATTGGCAATTACTGTCGGCACATCGCCCTCCAGCACTGCAACGCAGCTATTTGTTGTCCCTAAGTCAATTCCAATTACTCTACTCATGACCATCCACTTTCCAATCTTCGTTCTAGCACATAATCCGTAAAAATCATCGTTTGGGGACTTCTAACCCCAATACCACATATATATAATCATACCATAAATCTGCCGGGATAATTATTAATTTAGCGGAAAAAAATAAAAAAAATTATAAAACCGGGATTATCGTAAAACAGCGGTCAATACTCTTTGTGCATTTTTGTAAAATATTTTCTCCAGTTCATCCTCCGAAAGCCCTGTCTGATGAAGTGTTTCATACAGCATGACCATTTTGGCAGGACTGTCAATTTCCATCCGGCTCTCCACCCCGTCAAAATCCGAACCGATTGCCAGCACCTCACTGCCTGCAATTTTGCGGATATGCAGAATGTGTGTAACCATATCGCAGATACAGCTTTCACCGTCCGGCGGCTGTGTATCCGAAAGAAAATGCGATGCAAAATTCAAGCCCATAACGCCGCCCGCTTCCGAAAGCTTCCTTATATACATATCAGGCAGATTGCGTGGGTGCGCCGTTATGGCGCGTGCATTGGAATGGGATGCTACAAACGGCATGCCTGTCTTTTTTGCAAACTCTGCCACATTTAAAAATCCGCCGTCCGATAAATGCGATACATCAATTACCATGCCGAGCCGGTTCATTTCTTCAAGCACTTCAAATCCAAACGGTTTTAAGCCCTTCTGCATGATATCCCGGTCTGTGCTGTTTGGGTATCCGATTTCATTTTCATGATTCCATGTCAGGGTTACAAGGCGTACACCGTCTTCATACGCACGGTATAATTTCTGCATTTCTCCGCCCATAACGCCGCCATCCTCAATCGTAAGCAGTATACCCGTGCCTAAATCCTGCATTTTATCGTTCTGCCGGATATCCGGTATATCCCGCCGGGTCAGAACCCTGTACAGTTCTTTTGGGTTGGCATTTAATTCGCGTTTATAAACGGAAACTACACGGTCATACTCTGTCTGTATGGCTTCTTTTCTGTCCACTCCCGTATACGTCCCTGTCGGAATAAAAATGGATGCACACTGAATCACACACCCGCCCTTTTTCAGGGATTTTAAATCTACATTTTTATGATTCCGGACTAGCGTTTCCCCTTCTTTTAACTCTGTGAGCGTGTCACAGTGCAGGTCAATATATTTCATAACATTCTCCTATTCTGTAGGCATTTTAATGCCGGAAGAATCGCGGACTGAATTTATTCAGTTCTGCGATAAATTCAGAATTGTGACGCCTGTGGCACAATTCTGTTATGCGAAAATCTTTAATTTATGGATTTTCGCATTTCTCCTTTTCCAATATAAAAATCAATTTTACATCATATTATCAGACGAAAGGGAATATTACAAATGCGTATTGCTGAAATACTGTCACTACATTTATAAAGTAAAAATGCGTCACGGAAACATAAACTTTTCCGTGACGCTTATTTTCTGCCTTTTGCTGTGCCGGCATCCTCGTTGGGAGCTTTCGCCCCAACTTCATTTCTATTTACTTAACTGAAAATATTAAAATATACTTCTCCCGGTATTACATTGTTCTTGCACTGTGTTGTAATACTGCTTACCGTTGCATTGACAGTGCTTCTAATCTGTGCCTGCTTTGAGGAAGACGGTATAGAAGCCGTATATCCGCTTGGCAGCTTGTTAGAAGATGCTCCTGAAAAGCTTAGGATATTGCTGAATTTCTTGAGTGTAAACGGCGGCATATAATAATTGTAGCCGTTGTCATAAGAAATGCAGTTGCTTAAATATGCCGTGCAGGAGCTGTTATTGTTATCAAAGCCTTTACTGCTGTGTCCAAAGGCTAAACAGTTGGTTACGGTTCTGACACAGCTGCTTGTAGTATTCACTGAACCGAACTTAAATCCGTTTGGATTTCCGTCATATTTGCTTTTCCAGTTTGCAATGCTTAAAGTTCCCTGTGTGGTACTGATAAAGCTGCCGCCTGGCAGAGAGAACTTTCCTTTTTTGTAATTGCTTGCAAAAGAAGAATCCTTCTTGCTGATTAATTCTACTAAAAGTAAATCCGTATCCAGCGCATTTCCGTTATTATAATCGTATTCCCCGGTAAAAATGGTCGGGTCACCGTTGTTCCAGCATGCACAGTTGGTATATGTCAGGTTGTAGGTTAAGCTGTCCTTATCGTAAGAATCCCAGCCGTCATCTGAATTTTCCCATGAATAACAGCCGTAGAATACATTTCCCTTGCCTGCGCCAAGCTTCGGCGCAAAGCCGTCTGCGTTGCCACCGAGTGTATAGACATCACAATTTCTGTAGCTGTATACAAAACGCATGGTATTGCTATATGCACCACCTGTAATCTGCACCCCGGCATCATTGTTGTAACGCACGATGCAGTTTTCAATCGTATTGTTGCCTGCGCTGCTTCCCTTAATCTGGATGCCGTTATCCGGTGCTTTCTGGATAATCAGGTTCTTGATTGTATATTTGCTTCCCGAAATGCGGATGCCGACTTCTGAATCCGTTGTTGCTTTTCCGATATAAGCTGAACGGAATGCTGAAAAGTCTAACACCGGATAGGTACCGTCACTGTTTTTTACACCGATAATAGATACATTGGCATTAGAAGCTTTTAATGCAAGCTGTGCCGTACAGCTGATACTGCTGCCCTTCACATAGACAATGCCGCCGCCCGCTTTTTCAGCCTTTGTCACAGCCGCCGTCAGTTCTGAAAATGAAGTAACGACTGTTCCATTGCTGGTATCAGTTGTGGAACTGCCGGAAGATGAACTTCCAGAACCGGATGAAGCAGAACTGTCCACCTGAATCTTGTAAATGTTAATACCGCTGTTTGAGGAATACAGGTACACGTATCCTGATGAACCGGAATAATTATATGAAACCGTTGCAGCCGTTGTGCCTGCATTCATCGTGCCAAGCTTATTTCCAGAACCGTCTGCCACAACGAGTGTTCTTGCCGCACTGCCGGAACTCATACAGGTTACTTTAATGGTGTCCGTTCCCGATACCGGTACTTTGACTGCACGATAACTTGTCGAACCGCTGCCGCCCAATGCCAGTGCATATGTATATGCTGTTCCATCCACTGTCTGACTGTTTGCAATCACAGACATGGTCTTTGACGATGTTGCAATCAGCGACAGGTTATCCACTGTTACCGTAGAGGAAATTGTCCCCAGATTTTTAAAACCGGTATTTTTAAAATTCCATGATGTAGAAGCAGATGCTTTTGCCGTCATAGGACTGCCTGCAAGCACCATTGCCAGCATACAGACAATACTCATGCCCCATGCCAATACTTTTTTTAAACCCTTTTTCGCTTTCACCTTGTGAAACCTCCTTGTTTTTGCCTGTTTGTTTTTGCGAAGCAAAAATCTCATGTGAGAAATGATTTTCCTCTTTATTTTTGCTTTGCCGGCACAATGCAGTCATTGTATTTTTTTACAAACCAAAAGTCAACGGCAGTTTTTACAAATATATTTATGCATTTTGTACATATTTTTTACATCTTAAAATCATTTTTGTGCATTTTCCATAATCTATTGTTTTTTGTAATTTTTATTACCTTTAGCGTTTCCAGATACTACCGTGTTTTACAAAGTTAAAGCTATTTATTTTTGAAAAAGTTTTTTTAATGCTATACAATTTTCACAAAATTGCACAGAAAATAATCAAGCCCGCTTTGCGGGCTTAATCTCTTCCCTGTACACACCTATTTTTCATTTCCATGTGGCAGACGGACTCTTAAAAGCTTGCGTTTCAGCATTTTTTTATCAAACGGAATCAGCGGATAAATATAGCTGCATCCTGTCATGGTACGGTTAAAAGCTATCGTTGCCGCTATTAAAAGGATTCCCGCAATATATCCTGCCAGGTTGAATGCCGCCGTCAGACACAGCAGAATAATCCGCATAAATTTCATTGCATATCCCATTTCAAAGCTTGCCTGCGAATACGTGCCTACCGAAACCACTGCCATATACAGCATGGATTCTGCATTAAACCACCCGGAGCTGACTGCATACTCACCTACCACAATACCGGCAACAACGCTGAGCGGTGTTGAAAGCAGGGTCGGCGTATTAACAGCTGCCAGCTTTAATCCGTCAATGGAGAGTTCCAGCAGTAACAGCTGGAAAAACACCGGTACGGTAATCTCATCAGACACTGTAATAAACATCATCCACTCCGGCAGCCACTGCGGATTGTCAATCAGTAACAGCCATGTCGGGGTCAGAAGCATTGTAACCAGTGTCAGCAGAAATCTTGAAATTCTTAAATACGTCCCGATGACCGGTGCAAAATTATAATCGTCTGCCTCTTCAATAATGTCAAAAATCGAAGTCGGCACAATCATGACCGCCGGTGAATTGTCTACCATAATCACAATATTTCCATCCAAAACCGCAGCAGCGGCGGTGTCCGGACGTTCTGAATATTTAAATTTCGGAAACGGATTAATCCATTTATGCTCATATAAACACTCTGCAAGACTTTCTATATTCATTGTCAACGCTTCTACACGTATTGCCTGAATTCGCCTTTTTATGCTGTCTAACAGTTTTTTGTCGACTTTATCCTCCATATAGCAGACAGCAACGTCGGAACGCGAGCGTGTGCCTACCCCCATCAGCTCCAGACTTAATTGGGGATCGCGGATTCTTCTGCGCAGAAGTGCCGCGTTTAAAACAAGTGTTTCCACAAAACCGTCCCTTGAACCACGAAGTACTTTATCCTTCCACGGCTCTGTCACACTACGCATCGGATACGTCCGGCAGTCTAAGGACAGGCACTCTGAAAAGCCGTCAATAAAGCAGACTGTTACTCCCGAAAAAAATGCCGTCAGTGCATCACTCTGCTTAGTAATTTTATTGACTTCTGTATAGGGCATGCCTTTTTCAAGAAAGGAATTCACATCCGATAAATCTTCCGGTTTGAGTGAATAAAAAAACTGCATCAGTTTTTCTATCATATCTTCCTGCACAAATCCATCTATAAAAAAGAATCCTGCCTTTTTTCCACCAATTATAATTTCTCTCGTTAAAATATCAAAATTCTCCTCAATGCGGATTTGTTTTTTCATACTGCGGATATTTTCATCCGCACTGGTTGAAAATTCTGTCCTGATATTATCTGTATTTATTGTCTGCATCGAAATAAATCCTCATTTCATTTCTGCGCTGGTTGCGCTTTTTATCCATAGGATATCCGCCGTCCGTGACTTCATACATCTTTTGCAAAAAAATAACAGAAATCCTATCCGCACGCGGTATATGATTTCTGTTATTTTTATCTTTTTTAAATTATTGTTTTAAAGTCGCTCTTAATACTCTTAAAGTTCTTCATCGGACTTTTTCTTTCGCTTACTGCCTGCAAATCCTGCAAACATTGCTGAAACTGCCGCACCGAAAAGATACCATACGGAATGTGTTTTATCTGCTGTCTGCACACTTTCCTGCTGATTTTCTGCTGCATTTTCGGACGGATTATCATTACCATTCTGACTGCCATCAGCTTCTCCCGTACCGCCCGGCTGGTTATTGTCCGGCTCTGAAGGCGTCGGGGTCGGTGTTGGCTCCGGCGTTGGTTTTGGCTCTGGGGTCGGTGTTGGGGTCGGTGTTGGTGTCGGTTCCGGCGTTGGCGTTGGGTCTGGCGTTGGCTCTGGGTCTGGTGTTGGCTCCGGCGCCGGGGTTATTGTTTCCAGATTTGCCACAGCTTCTATCAGCCTTTGTGCCAGTACGCTGACTTCTTCCTGTGTTGCCGTTGTCCTGTCAAGTGCCTTTGCCGCATTTAATGCGGATTCAACTGTGCTGAAATCCTTGTAATCGGCGCTGTTTAAGCCCTCAGCATTCTGAATTGCCCTATCCAGTTCCGAAAAATCTACCGATACTGCTCCGCTTTCTGTGTAATCTGCGGAGGCTGCCGCATATGCCGCTACTGCATCCCAGCCTTCTGCAAATGCCATACCTTCGCCTGCTTCCCTTGCAAAGACACCGTTGACTGTCAATGCTTCTCCTTCTGCTTTGGCAAGCTGTCGTCTGTCGGTATTAACCGCAAAGCCCGGTCCGTAGGACTGATATTCATAAAAACGTGCTGCACTGTGGGTATTGCCGCTCATATTATCATAGCCTTTTGTCTTAATATGACTGTCCATAAAGCATTTTACATACGTTACACAGGCATTTGACCGCCACGGTCTGCCCAGTGCCACACTATTTTCTGCCACCGAATCTGATTTTTTAAGCAGTCTGCTGTTTATGAATACATAGCCTGTTGTTTTTGTACTTTCAGTACTTGCCGCCGTTACATAGCCTGCCGCATTGGCGACAATATCGCAGTCGTCAAATACTGCCTGTGCACTGCCGAAAATCCAGTCTACATTTCCCTCAATATAACAATTCTTAAAATACTGGCGTCCGCCGCCGTCTGCCTGTAAGGTATCCTGCCATCCGGTCAGCCGTACATTGTTAAAAATAAGCTGATCTGCTCTTGTAAGCATTGCAACTGCCTGCTTGCCTTCAATCGTTTCATTCGGATAATCAAAGGTATTCGCAACCGTCAGATTTTCCATGTATGTATGGTGTGCCGCTGCTTCAATCGAAACCGATGCACTGCCTGAGGTTCCGTATGCTGCCCCCGTTACCGGGTCTGTTTTTCCCGAAGCCGCATCATAACACAGCACGGTCTTTTCGCTATCCTCGCCAATTAAAGTGATATACGGCGATGTAATGCTTAATTTTTCGTAATACGTACCGTTCTTTACAAAAATAACTTTCTGTTCCTGATTGTCTGCCGGCACTTCTGCCGGTGCTTCGTCCACTGTTGTATACACCGGTACAGACTCACTGTCAAGCGTTCTGATACCGGAAGCATCTACAACCATATCGTATGATGAAAGTTTAACAAAGTTAAAATTACGGTATGTCTTTATGCCCTGTGTATTTTCAAAGACAACTTTTACTGCATTTCTTCCGTCCTGTAACGGAATCGTTATATCCACCGCTTCTCCTGCTGCCGTTTCTTTTTCAGACAGCAGCCGATCTCCTGCATACACCGATACTTTTCCGGCTTCGTCATAGGCAAACTTTAAAGCAGCTTCATTTCCCGTTACCGTATCATTAGACTTTTCAAGCACCGTCATCTGTGCCGCCTGCGAACCGAACATGTATTCGCCTGTGTGCCCTGCCGTTGCCATAATGGATACCGGCGCTGACGGGTTACTTTCGTTATCCTGTCCGACTGCCGCTACTGTATAAAAATACGGGACTTCATTTTCCGCAGTGGTATCCGTAAATGTCGTGCTTTCTGATGTTCCAATCTCTGTATAGCCTTCTGCACGCTGTGTTGAACGGTAAATTCTGTAGCTGACAGCTTCCGGCACAGCAGACCATGTAACCGTATTTGCTGCATTTCCGGATTCTGCACCAATAGACGGTGCTGTCATCGGCAGTACAAAATGTACAGACGAAGTTTCCATAGAATTGCTTTCCTGTCCGCCGCAGACACCTGTAATTCTGAACTGATAGTCACCTGAATTTTCCGGTACATAGCTGTAAGAAGTTTCAGCGGTGGTATCCAGCTCCTTATAAGTTACGCCGTTATCCTGTGATACCTCTACGCGGTACTTTCCGTCTAACTGCGCACCCTCACCGCTCCATGATACCGTAATGGAAGAACGGTCCTCTGAAATTACCGGTGTATTTACTCCTGTAACAGCCGGTGCTGTTCCGGCATCTTTATAATAATCCTTCTGATTATATAAAATGTTGCCCTCAGCATCCTTTGCCACCCAGTTGGTAATTTCCACATCGGCGCCAACCAGTGCCAGTCCGTATGATACGGCATCTTCTGCTGTCAGTGTCATATCCTTCCACTTGAATTCCTTTTTATCTGAATACGTCTTATTGCCGTTAGCATCGACAAGCAGCGGCTTACCAAGACTTTCAAATTCGGCAAGATAGCCGTTTTCGGTTCTTGTAAAGGTTACGTTATATTTATTATCTGCTGCCACCTCATACTTTGGTGAACCGTTTCCGGCTTTTCCAGTGCCTTTCATCCAATAGCCCGAAAGTGCATCGGTTCCAACCGATGAATCATAGCCCCTGAATCCCAATGAAGCAAACGCATATTTACCCGAAGTCTGGAATGCACCGACAAAAACACCCGTCCTTTTTGCATTCTGACCCGTAATCGAATAATCCTTAATTTTAAGAGTCATGGACATAGATGCAAATGCATCATTTTCCGGCAGTAAAATGTAACTTGTATTGACTCCTGCATCACCTGTACTCTGTGTAATATATCCGCTTTCTGCAGACTGTTCTGCTTTCATTACAGAACCCGCCCCGGTAACAGTTAGCAAATCTGAACCGGATACCTGCGGCTTATATCCGCTTTCCTCCTGACCTGAATTATCCCTATTCTGGTCATACAGTACATTTCCTGACATATCGGAAAGCACCATATCCGTCACTGTGACGTCCGCACTGTAAACTGCCAGTCCGAACTGTGCCATAATATCCGGTGTCAGCGCAGAATCCGAAGCCTTAAAAGTCTTTTCATTGACAGTTTCACTGCCTTCCTCCTGAAATGTGGCATAATAGGTATTGTCTGCTTTCTTTTCAATGCTTACCGTATAAACAGCCCCTTCTGTCCATGCCTGCTTCGGACTTCCGTTTCCAGCCTTGCCGGAAGCTTTCAGCCAGTACGGTGATACGGCATTTACATCACCTGTACCTCTGAATCCGATTGAATTATAAAGGTAATCTCCGTCCGGCTGGAATGCACCGGCATACACGCCGGAATATTTTCCATTGCTAAATGAATTGACCTTTAATTTCAACGTCATTTTTGCCGCTTCTTTCGACTGTGGGAATAAAATGTAGGAAACATTTTTCCCTGCCGTTCCCTTATTTCCAACCATACTTGCAGATTCTGCGGTCTGGCTGATTGTCATACTGCCTGCATCCTGTGTCACGGTTACATCTTCCGTATCGCCGTAGGTCTGCAATGTATAATCAATTTTAACATCTTCTTCTGCCTGTGCTGAAATTGTAAGCTTTACACCGGATGTCAGCCTGTCTGCCTTTACAACAATATCTCCGGTTTTGGCATCATAGGTATAATCCTGCTTTGCAAGAACATTTTCTCCTGCTTTAATTTCAATTGCATCCGGAAGATGATATCCGCTGTCTGCCGTAAGCTGCGTTGTAAAATCTGTACCGACTGCCGCATAATCCGCACCGCTTGTTGTAATGTGTTCAAGGTTATAGTCAACATCTGTAAATTCTTCATGAATCGCAATATTTGAAAACTTTGCCGTGCTTAAATTTTCAAGGCTGTTTGCCGCTTTATTCGCATCTACGGCAAATCCCACATAAATGTCTTGTGCCATTTCAATAGTCTTTGAACCAACCTTTGTCCACGTTACACCGTCATCAGATGCATATCCTGTAAAGGTATCGCCGCGTCTTATCAACTTAAACCATGTTCCGTTAAAGTCTGCACCGCTCTTAAAATGCAAATCCCTTACCAGTGGTATTCCCGCTTTTTCTGCACTTGCAGGCGAATCAATCGTTTCAGAAATATCCGAAATTTTACCGTTTGTTTCAAGTCTGCTTGCAAGATAGGTTGACCATGTGGTTTCATTGCTGATTTTAACCATTGACATACCGAGTGCCGCCGTCTTTGAACCGCTCTCTAAGCTTTCACGGAACATCACACCGGTAAATACATGGTTGTCAACGGTTGTTGCTGAATCCAGTTTTGTAATAATTTCTGCATCACCTTTGACAAGCTGATACGTATACTGAAAATCATCGGTGGTGGCATCTGCATAGGTACTGCCGGATACGCAGCCTTCTGATGCGCCTAATTTTCCGGCACCTTTCACTGTCATCACACCATTTTCCAAACTTGCATTTCCCGCTACACCCGGATTGCCAATATCAGTGCTTGTCCACTCGCCTGTGCCAGCTGTGCTGTTAATATGCAGCTTCGATACAGATGACTGGGTCTGATTGCCATCATTATCATAGGCTCTAGCGGTGATATTGTACGTGCCGTCTGTCAACCCCGTATAATCAAAGGTAAATGGTGCGGTATCTGCTGTTCCGACAAGCTGTATACCATTGTAAAATTCTACCTTTGCAATGCTTCCCCCATTGTTTGCCTTTACATCAGCTGTCACTGTTACTGTCTGTCCTTCATCATACTGTGCATTATCCTGTAAATCAAGGGTAATATCCGGATTTGGTGCCGTATAACCGGACTGCTCTACATTTTCAACAAGTCCGTTAAAATATTCTTCTACGTAAGCATATCCGGTTGCCGGATTGATTTTCTTGGAATCACTTGCATCATTCGGATTTAAGCCATGTGCCGTTTCCCATGTATCCGGAATTCCGTCCATATCTGTATCAAATGAAGCAGCCCGTACAGATTCTTTTGCCGGATAGCCGCCGACCTCATCTTCTGTATTCACATATCTTCCCGAATCTGTCCGCGTTTCGGCTACAACTCTCGCATCAATGGCATCACGGTACGGATAGGTCGCACCCGACTGCGCAAGCACCGGTTCATAACAATCCGCAGCACTTGTCACGGTGGCACTGTCAAATCCTTCTGCCGTATACGGTGTTTCTGAAACTACAGTTTTATTGGCTCCTTCTGTCACGCCTGACATTTTTGAACCTTTTGCATTGTCAGCGGTAATTTCAGCATTGCCGTCCATGTAGTTGCCGTTTACATAAAATCCGCCCGGTTTTGTGGCTTCACCCATATCAATGACCTGATACCGAACCTGTTCTCTCGTTCCCTGTCCCGGTTTTAAGAAATTGTTGATAAAATTGGTATACGCATAACCACCACCATAGCAGGTGTTATATCCCCAGTTATAAATAATATTATTGCTTAACTGCAGTGTTGCCGTACTGCCTCCATCCTTTGTCGGATCGCCCATGCATCCGCCGCCGATTCTTGGATTTCTCGATGTATGATTCGCAATCAGGTTATTCTGAAACAATACATTGTCGCCACCAAAAATACCGCCATATCCGTGACGGCCTTTGGAATGTCCTGAAACAGTCAGACTTTCCGATACGATACACCACTGTACTGTTCCGTCCTGTCCGCGGTAAGTTGAAACTGTTTCATCGGTATTCCAGCTAAACGAACAGTGGTCGATCATAAAAGTCTTATTATCCCTTCCCCAGAGTGCATCCATGGAATCTCCTCCGGTATGTACATTTGCCGCACCCGGACGGAAACGCATATAACGGATAATCAGATTTTCAGAATTGCTGATATTTGTATCCCAGCCGGACAGGGTAATACCATCCCCCGGTGCTGTCTGTCCTGCTACGGTAATATTTTTTCTTTCTTTAAAGGTCAGTGTCTGCTTTAATTCTATCGTACCACCCACATTAAATACAATCATCGTTCCGCCTTTATCTTTGGCAAATTCTTCGATGCCATAACGCAAAGACCCTTCTACCGGTGTTTCACCTTTTCCGTAATCCTCCAGTGTTGTAACGACATACACATCATATCCGCGTCCGCCGGTTGCAAATCTTCCACCGCCTTCTGCGCCTGCAAATGCAAGCAGGGTGTTATTTTCCGCCCCATATGCAAATGTTCCCGCCGGCAGGGATATGCCTGATGTTGCCATCAGTCCTGCCAGTGCAAATGCCGTTGCCCTTTTTACGTGATGTCTGTTCGCCCTTCTCCGCTGTGCGCGGTTTTGTGTCTTCTGATTCATTACTAACCCTCCAAATAAATATTTTCCATGATATCAGGGTCAAAAGGTCTAAACCGAATGAGCTTGCTCATAGGTGGGTGCTTTTCTCCCCAACATCTTCCCATATATGTATCATAATCTTTCACCCCGGCATTTCAAAGATACAATCCATTTTTGTGCAAAATGTATCTTTTGCAATTATTTTTTGTGAAAGTTTTTTGCAAAATATCTTGTTTTTAGTTTTATTTTTCGTTATGATAGACGTGCAGGGTACAATTTTTTATTGTATAAAATGTATCCTGTATGGGAAATCTATCAGGCATCGCTTGATATTGGCATTATTGTGCCGCAGATATCGCAAAATATTCCTGATAGCAGATGAGAAATCGCCTGCGCGAATTTTTCATCGCTTTTTTGCAACAAGTTGCTCAGAAACGGAGATTGATATGAATGAACAATTATTAATACAAGGCGTTTTACATGAAGCATTTACACGGACAAGTTATGCACCGGAAGCGGAAGCCGCGGATTTTCTGCGCCGCCGTTTTCCCTATCCGAATTTCTGCATCACTGCATTTTCACTGTCCGGCACACGGCTGGCGGATTCCTACCGGCACCAGTTGATATCCATGATTCCAAAATACACTGCGGGACTGACAAAATTTCCGACCTTTGCCTACCGCACGGAAAATCATGAATTTTTACTGCTTTTTAATTATCCGGAGGAATCCGAGCCGCAGGAGTATATCCGGCAGTCTTATGAATATTTTAAACAGCGGCACAACTGCACGGTGTTTTGGGGTATCAGCCGTCCCTGTGTCGGTCTGTCTGAATTTATTTTTGCCAAAAAAGAGGCACTGACTGCGCTTTCATTTTCACTGACGGACAGCCATGACGATATTACCGTCTATTCCGACCAAATGTTTATTCCGGCAGAAAATTCATACGGCTGTTTCTATCCGCAGACTGCAGCAGATTTACTGATAAAGGGCATGAAAAACCACGATACGGATTTGATTCATTTTATCCTGACGGTGCTTGAAGATGAAAATACACGGCTTTGCTCTTTTTCGCTGGGGCAGATGATTGCTGGGCAAATGCTTGCCCTTCATAATGCCGTAACTGCCACCTTTTGGAGTCTGAATCCGGTAAAGTACGGTTTTTCGGAACAGCTATTTGCTTTCCAGCAGGAAATTATCAGCTGTCAGGGTGATTTTGAATATTATTTTTCACACCTGCATGACCTATGTCTTTCGGTCAGCTCTGTACTTGCTGGGCAAAGAGTGAGCAAAAAGAAGGAACTCGTTCAGGAAACTGCCGATTTTATCCTACAAAACTATGCCGACGCCAACTTAAATCTTTCAGGTACGGCACAGCATTTTCAAGTTTCCGAAGGCTATCTTTCGAGTATTTTTAAGGAACACGCCGGTATCTGTTTTGCGGAATACCTTGAAAAATGCCGTATTGAAAAAAGCTGTGTTTTGCTGTCGGACACTGCCTCGACAATTGAACAGATTGCCGAAGATGTCGGCTATAACAGTGTGTATTCTTACCGCCGTGCCTTTAAGCGGCTGTTTCATATCAGTCCGTCCGCTTACCGGGAACAGAAACTGCCGTAAAAAACAAAAATACCCCGAAATAAAAATACCCCGCAGGGACTGTCAGATTTTATCGCTGACAGTCCCCGCGGGGCTTTTCTTTGCTTTTGAACCGACAATGCCTGTTCCGCTTAATGCCAGTAAGGCAAACAGCCATGTAACAGGGGTACTGTCACCGGTTTGGACAGGCGCACTCTGCGGCTGTTCCGGCTGCGCTTCTGCCTGTGCCTGCTGTGCTTCGGATACATCTTCTTTTTTCTGTATCGTCACCTCAACACGGTTGCCATCGGCGTCCACTGCCGTAACCTTTACCGGCTGATTACTGCCCTGTATCGTTTAGATTCCATTATCCGCAGTAAGCTGTTTATCTCCTGCAAATACTTTCTATAAATTATCATCTTCCACCGTAAACTTTACATTTTCACAATAACTGCCGCCGTCGCTGATTCCGATAAATACAGGCGGCTGTGTGACTTTCTGCACATAAACCTGTACATTTGCCATAGCTGTGTTTCCGGCTTTATCAGTAATCTTTGCATAAACAACCATTCTGCCGTCCGGCTCTACCGTAAATTCTTTTTCGTATAAATTCCACTTTCCGTTTGGCAGCGCAATTAACTGTTCTACACTCTGCTCACCCTCTGCAACATAGTAGACAATATTTGCAATGCCTGTTCCGGTATCGTGTGCCGTAATCTCTACTTTCTGTGTCTTATTAAAGTCCTGTCCGGTATAATGGAAAGCAATTCAATCGTTCCATGC
>OGDE01000621.1_pt1 | contig 28051 bp, 27 predicted proteins | sample 1570321 | NCBI WGS metagenome assembly OGDE01 (sample SAMEA2581976, study PRJEB24529) | metagenome | biome: Human gut stool | place: China | collected 2011 | reverse complement strand
GAAGCTACCAAAGCGTTAGCCTGACGATCGGCGTGACGCGGCGGGAATGTTGTAGATCGCCTGCACCCGGAGACACCTGCGCTGAACTCTTTTCGGACATGGGTTCGACTCCCATCGCCTCCACCACTAAAAAACGCCTAGATTCGATGAAATCTAGGCGTTTTTCTTTACTTATACCACGGCATTTACCACACTTCTGGAGCGTGAGAACTATTTTTTGCGCTGGTAGCTCTTCACCTTGATAACTCTGCCGTCTTTCAGGTGGCGGTAGTGTTCATGGACAACTGCGCCGTTCCGGCTTGCGCCGACGGCTTTCAGGATCGTGTTATTGTCGCTGTTGTCATTGATTGCGGCTTCCGTCGCCGTGCCTACAATGGCAACGGCGCGGGTTGGGGCGGTATAGGTTTCATAGCCCTCGCCGCATTTATCCTTGATGGCCTCGGCCTGTGCCTTTAAGATGGCCTGCATCTCAGGGGAGCGCATCAATTGGAGGACACCTTCACGGTTCAGCTCGATTTCTACTTTGCTCATGTGCGGGCCCTCTCAGGTGGTAGCCTGATAATAGATGGCGGTCTTCTTGTTGTCCAGAACAAATGCGTCATAGCAGATGCGGCCCGTGACGATGGAGCCGCTTGCAAGGGGCGTGTCGTTGTGAACGCCGAAGTCTTCCAGCTTAATGGGAGCCACAGTTGCGGACGGATGAGCCAGCATAAAGCCGAACTTGCTGGGCAGGCGGTTGCTGGGCACTTTCACGACGGCTGCGCCGTCGATCATGGCCACAACGCCGCAGGTGCGCATCTCTGCGCCGATCTCGGTATGGTCGAACTCAACGGCCTGTTTCAGCAGCGTATAGGTGGCCGGGGTGACAACCAGCACGCGCTCAGTTTCGGGTACTTCAGCATCATCCAGCGCCTGAGATGCGGTCAGAATACTCTTGTAGATGTTCTCGATGGTCAGTTCAGCGGCAGCGGCCTTGGTGCCTGCGCCGGCAGTCATAACGGAATAACAGTTGGTGTCTACCTCCGGCACGACGACTTCGCGCAGCTCACGGGCCAGCGCAGTACCGGCTTCCAGCTGGCCCCGCGTCTCGTCAGTGTCCAGACGGTCAACGTTGAAGATGAAAGAGCGGTCATGCTTCAACATCAGCTCTTCGGTGGTTGCAGACAGATCAAGCAGCTTGCCATAACGGGAAAGGGCCTCGGCGCTGTCCTCGCTGCCTCTGGTGCGGGTGCGGGCGTAGTCGTTCATGGGGCTGGTGCTGATTTTGTAGAGTTTGATGCTGTGGGCACCCGTCCAGTCATAGTTGGTGTTGGTCAGCAGGCTGATTTTGCTTTCTGCTTTGAAAAGCTCGTCCGTCTGCGGGGCGTATTTGGTAACAAGTTCAATGGACATATACAAAAACCTCGTTTAATAGTTCCAACGGGTGTAGTCTTTTGGGATGTGTTTCACACCACGCCGGAAAGCAGAAGAATAATCAATGTAATATGATCTTTCATGCATTTTATAACTTGGATCGCCGAAGTTTGGGACGTCTGGGTATCCCGGATCCGGCTTTGCAAATTTCATGATGGCCTTTGCCTGAGCGGTGCAGGCTTCCTCGGTCTCCTCGGTCAGCAGCTCAGCGGGGCAGCCAGTGGCAGCGGTTACACGGGCAAGCATTTCTTTCCGGGCAGCGGCACGGTTCAGCTCATCCAGCTGAGCCTGTACAGCGTCACACTGTTCGGCCTTGGCTTTCAGGTCGTTGTAATCGGCGTATTTTGCACGCTCACGGTTCAGGCGTTCGGTGACGATTGCGTTCACTTCATCCTGTGTGAAAGTGCGCCCGGCCTGCTGCTCCACGGCAGCGGCGGTGATGGGAGATTCCTGATTTACAGTTTCATTCATGGGAGTTCCTTTCCGGCCATTTCCGTGGCCGTAACGTGATTTATGGCACTATTTCCACCCCTTTGAAAAATCCCTGTGTGTAAATCGGCGCTGGACAGTACGGGATCGCCGCGACGGGTGGGAGGGGATACCCACCCACCCCTGTTCCGGCTTTTGTGCACAGCGATTTTTCTCGGGGTAAAAATCAACAAAATACGATGCACCCGCGCCTGTGCATATCGCTCAGAATAGCGCAGACACGGGTGCATGCGGGTTGCTGCTGTGACGTAAAGAACGAATCCATCATGAAATGCGGGTACGGGCCAGGAGTTAAAGCCCGGAAAAGCACAGCAGACAAAAGAAAAAGCACAGAGAACCGCCTTTGAAGCGTTTTCCCTGTGCTACTTAGCTAACCAGAACTCTGGCGGTACTCTATGCCTTACAATGCGATTGTATCACGTCAAAATGGAAACGTCAAGTGGATGATACAGCGCTTGTTGTTCTGGCTGTTGTGGATGCGGCAGTTGTTGAACATCCCAAGCAAGACGGCTTGCACCTTGCGGGCCTGTTCAAACTCCCTCGGGGTGAAAGAGATGGTCACTTTCACGGCTGTACCCCCCGGGGGTCATTCGGAGGGGTGCTGTTCGCAGGAGCCCCGCCGGGGGTCATTTTTCGGGCTTCCTCACACAAGCAGGACGTGATGCACAAAAGGACCTTCTGGAAACTGGCTGGTTCATGCAGCAGACTAAGCAAGACGCTGCATGTGTCTTGCAGCCTGGGCCCCGCTTTTGCCCGGTTCTTTTCCCGGTTGACGTCGTTCCCGTTCAGGTTCATCACCTTGTTGATCTATTCCGGGGTCATCCCCAGAGCTCTTAATTCTTCACGCTTCATGGTCTTGTCCTTTCTCGCCCTGTAAAGTTTTCATGACTTCATCCCACAACTCTGGGTGCTCTTTCAGCAGCAATAAAAATTTTTCATCGGTCATTGTTTTGTCCTTCCTTGGTAGTTTGTATCAAAAAGTGTCCACGGTGGACACTTTTTAGCTGTTTCCGCTGAACCAGCAGGCGACGCCGCCCACAAGGAAAAACAGTAGCATGGGTGCGATACACTGGAATTGATAAGCGGTATACATTGCAAAAACCTCCATGTTTTGTTACAATGGAGCGGGAAAACGCGCATCCCAAGCAATTTCCCGCCTTTTGCCGCCGTCGCTGCTGGTACAGCGTATGGCGGCTTTTTGCTTACTGTACGGACGAAGAAACCAAATGGGGATACTGTTCAAACAGACCCTTTTTAGCGCTCTCAACGCACTTTCTGGCGTCTTCCTCAGCAATGTGGCTTGCGGCTAATGCAGCATTTCCGCGGCGTATGACTTCATCTTCACTGCATCCCTCATTCATGGCCTTGCATGCTTCAATGCAAAATACCATCAGCGTGGGGCGCTGTTCAAGGATGTCAAAAAGTTTTTCGATGTTCGATTTCATGATTATTTTTCTTCCTTTCTGGGGTGTCCATAGTGGACACTTTTTCGGTAGGTGAATTTTCAGTCTGGGCGGTGGTCTGGCAATCGCAGGTTTCGCCCGGATCCAGGTTTGCCCCACAGTAGGGGCAGGTATGGTAATAGGTTGCCGTGTATGTTCTCCTTTCTACCCCGCCGGGGTGAATTTTCGCCTTTATACGCGCGCACGCACGCGCGATTGCGGTGGAGTGCGTGGCGAAGTTGGCTTTTTTGCACGTTGTAACGATTGAAAACAAACTTCGCCAGCCTTGGCGAACTTGAGGGTGGTGAAGAGTGTGGCGAAGTTGGTTTTGAAGTTCGCCAATACCTTGAACTTCGCCAAGCTGGCGAACATTCATTTCTTTTCGTTGGTATGCTGAAAATTTTCAACTTCGCCACCGTTTCCACTGCCTAGGACAAGGAACGTGAACCACTCGCGTTTTCCGCCGTTCGGAATAGGCTTCTTTTTGATCTCTCCGGCCTTTATGAGGTCGCTGTAAGCACGTTCATAAGTCCGTTGACTGCAACTGATCTCTTTCATAACGGCGGCCCGCAGTGCATTGGAGGCCATGCTGACTGTATTGCTTTCGGCAAGAATATTCAAAATAGCCTCGCTGGCGTCTTCTTTGCTCTGGGAGACGACGATGCGCTGTTCCCCTACGAAATCGGCGTCTTTCTTCGAGGTGGTGGAGTCAAAGACGGCAAGCGCTGTCTCTACCCCCTCGACGGTCACGGATTTCTTGGTGAACAGAATCGTATCCACGGGAGCGGAGTAGTTAGACTTCTCGTGCGACACATAAACCTTGCCGTCTGTTTTGGCCACGCCCAGCATTAGAACAGAGCGGGCCAAATCCCAGAGGTCGGAGCTGTCAGCCAGGCGCTGACGGCCTGCAACAGAAGAGCGTTTGTTGCTGTGCATCACAAGCAGTGCGGCAAAATCCAGCCGTTTGGCAGCGGCCCGCAAGGGGGTCACAACAGCACGCATGGCGTTCCGGCTTGCCATATCTACCCCCGCCGGGAGGAACTGCTGCAATGGGTCGATGACAACCAGAGCGGGGGAGACTCTTTCAATCAGGGCGGTAAACGTCTGGGATGAGATATCCAGAATGCCGCCCGTCTCGTTGAAATACTCGTCCGGGGTGACAAAGCAGACCTGTTTCACGTCGGCTCCGGCTGCGATCAGGCGGGGACGGAGCACAAAACTGGGGTCGTCCTCACCGGAAAACAGCAGAACCCGCCGGGGCTCGGTTGGCTTTTCAGGAAAGGAGTCATTTGCCCTGCCCGTCGTTACAGCAGCCACGAGCTGGGCGGTATAAAGGCCCTTGCCTGTACCGCCATCGCCGCCGATCACGGATACTTCCCCGCAGGGGATGATCTCAGGTATCAACCACCGGACACGCTGTGTCTCGACGGCTTCCAGCGCTTTGGGGGCGTAGAGGTCGCGCTTCTGGCTCTTGTCATGCGCCTCAGCAACATCCTCAAAGAATTTATCTGGGTCAGCATTGCGGCGCTTGGCACAGCTTGAAAGCCAATTGTCCAGCTGTGCTTCAGAAACACGCCCGCCTTTTAATCGGGCCTGTAGTCGATTGAACCGTTCGGCCCGCTCTTCCTCGTTGCCCAGGAACAATAACGAGTATGTATAGTCATTCAGCAGGACATCCCGGGGCGTCTCCTCGAGGTAGGCGGAAAAGGGGGCGACATGTTCATAGAGCGAATCTTCCAAAAAATTCACCTCGTTTCCCGCCCGCCGGGGATGGGCTCAAAGAAATAATCTGCCAGCTCTTCCCGTGGTATCTCCAGCACCTTCGCCACGCGGATGATCTCCGCGCTTGTCCAAGGCTGGTAGCCCATCATGCGGGCCGTCAGGGTGCTGGGGGCCATACCAGCCCGCCGGGCAACATCATTCTGCTTCAGCTCCATCTCTGCAAAACGGACGCGGAGCTTGTGGAAGGGCCTGTACATCACTGCACCTCCTCACCGTCGCCAATGGCTGCAAGGATCTCGTCCTTGATTCTGCGGAGCTCTTCCACGGCATCATGCAGCGTCGTGATCTCGCCCGCCGCGATTTTGTCACGGAGTGCGATTTCGGCTGTACCAGCCACGGCAGAAGCGAGGGTAGGGTAGTATCTTTCTGAACCGCGTAAAAGCCGTTCTATGCAGCTGGTTGCAGCCTTTCCGCAGATATAAGAGCTTCCGTTTGCTGCTAAGTAGTAATCGCGAATAAGCTTAATCACAATTCTGATCTCCTTTGAGTTTTTCAATTGCCGCGAAAATGACTGCTTTTTCTGTATTAGACAGTTCACGGCGTAGTTTGCGTGAAAACGTAGCATCAGTAATTCCAAGGGTCTCTGCTACTTGCCAAAGGTATAGTCCAGAGGATGAAACGGCAGCACGAATATCAAAGTTTGCTCGGGAATGATTCATAGTACTCCTTTCTATGACAGTTAAATTGTTGTTTTTGTTGTTATAGATTAAATCATAATGAGATGTTTTGACGCAATACAATGAAATTTTGCGCTGTAAAATGTTTCAATCTAATTTTGTTGAAAATAAAATTGCTGGTTGATTTGGTGGATTGTCCGATATAATCCCGAATAGTCCGTTATAGTCCTTTATACCCGGGGAAAATAGGACATAGTTTTGCAATATTGCATGGAGTAATGGAGCGTGAGGCCTAAAATAAAACAGATTGGTGAAATTTTTGCATATTAAAGATGAAATTAGTTGCTGATAAGTAGGCTTTCTAAGGGGATATCCAAGGCTTGAGCAACCCGACGGACAGAGTTTTCATGACAGGACTTACCACCACGCAAGGCGGTAACGGTCGCACGTGATACTGCTGCCTTGTCTGCCAAATCCTGAACTCGCATATTCTGCCGGGCCATTTCTGCGATGAGTTTTACACGGTCAATTCGCATTTTAAAGTCATCCTTTCTATAAAGTAAAAACTTTATATTTTGATTTTATATCAAGTTTTTACTTTTGCCAATAGCTGAATTAAGACTTTTACTTTACTTTTTCTGTAGCACATGATATTCTAAAAAAGCAAGGAGATGAGCGTTTGAATATTGGTGAGAGCATAAAAAAAGCGAGACAGGAGGCTGGGATAACACAAGCAGAGCTTGCGAAAAGGCTTAATGTCACGCCACAAACGATAAGTCAATATGAAAGAGGTCTAATTAATCCTAAGTACGAAACGGCTCTTAAATTTGCCGAAGCACTAAACTTGCAACCATCGTGGCTGTTTGGAGCAAAATGGGGAGAGCTGACGGCAGAAGATACGATGAACTTGGCAAAAAAAGAACAGGCTTCGCATGGGTTGCTATGGGGATTATTAAATCCAGAGTCAACAGAAACTATGATACAGACTCAACAGGAGCTAGATGTGCAGCTGGCATTCAGAAAGTTGAATGATGAGGGCCAAAGAGTAGCGATTGAACGTGTTGAAGAGCTTGCTCAGATACCCAAGTACCAACGCCAGCAGGATACCCCCGCCGGGCAGGGAAAGGAAGAGCCCGAGACAAAAAAATAACGCCCACTGCTGGGAAGCAGTAGGCGTTGGGAATAAAAAAGCCAAAAGTGTCCATTGTAGACACTTTTGGCTATAAGGAGGAGGTATAGAGATGTCAAAAAGAATGGAGCCAGAAGAGTTACAGCGGCACGTTGCAGAGGCGTTGCATGAACTGGACAGCTTGTTGGCCTCATGGATGAATTCGCCCGATGACGCCGACCAAAAGCGGGCCCAACTGCTTTCCTACTGGGTTAAAACGTATACGGGAATGATTCGGCGGGAAAACAACTTTAACCCAGCGTCTATTCCTCGCCTTGCCCGCCGCCAGATCGTGAATGTGGACTTCGGATTCCGGGTGGGCTCAGAGCTGGGTGGCCTGCACTATGCTGTGGTCATGGATAAGGAAAACGGGCTGAGGGGAGATACCGTGACGGTGGTTCCGTTGGGCTCCCTGAAGGAACACCATCGGACAAGCCGGAATAAAATCATCTTGGAGGATGGAATCTATTCGGCGCTGGAAGAAAAAGTGAATCATCAGATGAAAGAAGCAAGGGAACTGATAAATTCGGTTTCGACGGATGAGCGCTTGAAACAGATGGACGAAAAAGCCCGGACGGAAGAGGTTGTGCAGCGCGTGGCAACGGCAAAGAGCAAGCTTGACAGTGCCCAAGCCAGCATCAACAAGATGAAAAAGCTGAAAGAGGGCAGCGTTGCCAACGTGAGCCAAATCACGACGATCAGCAAACTGCGCATCAAGGAACCCACAACCCCGCAGGCTGTTCTGAATGGCGTCAAGGTTTCAGAATGTGACATGGAGCAAATTGAAAAGGCGGTTGTGGGGCTGTACATTTCCAAGGGTGTGCTGAAAAATATTTGATACGACAAATGTTTGGTTGACTTCCTGAATAAAATTTGCTATACTGAATACACATAATTTTGCCGCTTCGGCGGCAGCGCGCAAGCGCAATTAGTATTTGCAGGGGCCAGCTACAGCAATGTGGCTGGCTTTTGCTTTAGAGGTTAAGATGGATGAGCAAGAGAACCAACACGGCCCAGTGGCAAGAGAAGTTTCAGCGCTGGCGCATTGCCGTACAGAAGGACGGCGTGCGCAAGTTCTTTTACAGCAGCACGCCGGGCCGCAACGGCCAGCGGGAGGCAAACCGCAAGGCCGATGCCTGGCTGGAAGAGGGCATCGGGGTCAAGGTGGGCCGCGTTGAGGACGTGTATAAGCTCTGGCTGGAAGGTTTGCAGCAGACCACCAGCGCGGGCAACTGGGAACCCATCGAAAGCCGCTGGCGGGTCTGGGTGCTGCCGATCATCGGAAAGAAGCGGGTCAACGCCCTGACAGACGCCGACTTGCAGGCCATCGTAAACAAGGCCCACGCCGCCGGCCGGAGCCGCAAAACGCTGCAGCTGCTGGCGGGTGATCTCCGAGCCTTTTGCAAGTACTGCCGCAAAAGCAAGCTGTCCACGTTCCTGCCGGAAGATGTGCAGATACCCGCCGGGGCCCGCTACAAAGGCAAAAAGGTCTTGCAGCCAGATGATCTCTTGAAGCTGTTCAGCATCGACACGACGCTTTACCGGGGCAAGCGGGTGCACGATGATTATATCAACGCATACAGATTTGCGGTGCTTACCGGCTTGCGGCCCGGGGAACTGCTGGGCCTGCGCTGGGCAGATATCAAAGGCAGCACCGTCAACATCTCCCGTGCCATCAACGTAAAAGGGCAGGAGACGCGCGGAAAGAACGAAAATGCTTGCCGGTCATTCATCCTGCCGGACGTTGCAAAAGCTGTCCTAGAAGCTCAGAGGGCTATCACCGGCCATTGTGAAAGCGTGTTCTGTCTGGAAACAGAGCGACGGTTTTATAAGCGCTGGAAAGTGTACTGCGCTGCCAACGATCTGCAGCCGGTCAGCCTGTATGAGCTGCGGCACAGCTTTGTCTCCGCAATCAAGACGCTTCCTGCCGGGGAGGTCAAGGCGCTTGTGGGCCACAGCCAGGACATGGACACATTCGGCCAGTACAGCCACGCTCTGACGGGTGAGGATGTGCAGACCGCGCAGGCCGTCAATGCGGTATTTATGAAGCTGTTGCACGGCTGAAAATACCACACTTTTTACCACACTTTCAGATTTTAGGAGCTGAATCACATTTCTGTAGGCCGAATTTCAAGCCATAGCAACGCCACATTTTCAGACTGAAAATTGCAATTTTTTCACGATGAAACGGCGGAAATTGGTTCGACTCCCATCGCCTCCACCAAATGAAAAAATCCCTCTGAGCATTTGCTCAGGGGGATTTTTCATTTGGCGGCCAACGGGGAAAATCTGCCCGGCTGCCCGGGTTTGGCAGTTGAAATCCCACTGCCGCAGTGGTAAAATTCTTTTAATAAGTTTTTTGCAAGAAACAAACTTTTGTCTTTGAACAGCCCGCTCTCCACACAGCGGACGAGGAGAAGAGAAGATGGAGATATTATTGACAGGCTATACGGCATTTCTGACCCAGGAGTGGATCGAGACGGCGTTCCCTGACGACCATGTGCTGACCACCCACACCAAGAGCGAAGCACTGCTGGACACCCGGGTGAAGACCGTCACCCTGGACGGCAAGCAGCTGCTGGCCCAGATCAACGAGACCTACCAGTTTGACCGCATCGTCTATTTTTCAGAGTACCTGCTGCCCCACGGCGAGCAGGAGGGCGAGCTGGACCGGCTGCGCTGGGTGCTGCAGGCCTGCCGTGAGCGGGAAGTGCAGCTGTTGTACTTTTCGGGCCCGATGGCCGCTCTGACACCCCCCTCCGGCAAATCGCTGCTGGCAAACGCGGCGGAGGAGCTCTGCTTCCATTATGCCAAGACCAGCAAAATTCAGGTCAAGGTGTTCCGGCTGCCTTATCTCTACGCCGTCTCGGAGAGCGGCACGGAGCAGTTTGCCCGCCTGTTTGAGCAGATGCCCACCGGCACGGTGCAGATGGATGAGCAGGCGGCCCAGCCCCTGCTTGCCCTCTGCATGGAGGAACTGGCCGACCTGACCGCCCGGGTGTTTGATACCTGGACGCCGGAGCCGGAGCGGTTCCTGCTGCCGCAGGTGTTCGACGCCACCCAGCGGCAGGTGGGCGAGGTGCTGCAAAAGCTGCAGCCCGGGCTGGAAGTGTGCTACGGCGCCGACACCCTCCAGACGTACCCCACCGACGACCGCACGGTCCGCCGCCGGTACGGCTGGTTCCAGCGGTACAGTCTGCTGGACGACCTGCCCGCCATCTACAAACTCTGGCAGGCCCGCCAGGCCGAAAAAAAGAGCGTCGTCCACCGCGCCATGGACAAACTCCGCCAGAGCACCCGGCTGCTCCGCATCGTGGAGATATTAGCCGCATGGCTCCTCTCGGAAGTGCTGGTACGGGCCACCGGCACCGACGCCCAGTTCCAGATGATCGATTTCCGGCTGATGTTCGTCATGCTCATCGGCACGGTGTACGGCCTCAACGCGGGTGTGCTGGCTGCCGTGCTGGCCTCCGTCTCGCTGGCGGCAGGGTATCTGCGGCAGGGGACAACCCTGATGCTGCTGTTCTATGAGCCCTCCAACTGGCTGGCGTTCATCGTCTACTTTGTGGTGGGCGCCTCCTGCGGCTATGTGCAGCTGCGCAACACCGAGGCCGCCCGCTTTGTGCGGGAGGAAAACAACCTCCTGCGCAACCGGCTCCGGTTCACCCAGCGGCTGTATCAGGATACTTTGGAAGACAAACAGATGTTCCGCCGCCAGATCTTAGGCCGCCGGGACAGTTTTGGCAAAATTTATACCGTGACCCAGCAGTTGGATATGCTGCAGCCGCAGGAAATTTACCGCAAGACCGTCCAGGTGATGGAGGACGTGCTGGAAAACCACAGCCTGACCATCTACCGGCTGGAACAAAACCACACCTTTGCCCGCCTGACCGCCGCCAGCGCCGGGCTGGAGCCTGCCCCGGCCCATTCCATCGAGGTGGCCCGGCGGCTGGATGTCCTCCGGGGCATTGAGCAGGAGGGTCTGTGGGTGAACCGGGAGCTCAGGCCCGGCCTGCCCATGTACGCGGCAGGCGTGCGGCAGAACGGCACCCTCGTGGTGCTCATTGGTCTGCGGACGGCCACCGAGGAGCAGATGACTCTCTATTACCAGAACCTTTTCCGCATCCTCTGCGGGCTGGTGGAAACAGCGCTGGTGCGTGCCTTTGAGTACGAGAACGCCGTGCAGGAGAGCTGGTATCTGCCCGGTACCTGCCTGCTGCGGCCTGCCGTGTTTGCGCAGAAGCTGGAATCCGCCTGCACCTTGCAGGAAGATAAAATGGCCCACCACCTGCTGCTGCGGGTGACGGGCGAGTTCAAGAACCAGGCCGAGCTCAACGCCCGGGTGGAACGCTCCATCCGCAGCACCGATGTGGCCGGCGTGGGCTCGGACAACGCGATCTACCTGCTGATGAATCAGGCGGAGGAAGCAAACCTGCCCCTGCTGACCAAGCGCATGGGAGAGAAAGGTCTGCATGTCATCTCCGTGCCGCTGGACGAGCAGCTGCGGCTGGTGAGCGCCGCCAAACAGGAGGTGTAGTGAGATGGGGAGCGGATTCTGGTTTGGTCTGCTGTTTTTGGTGCTGCATCTGGCTCTGTGCGGGGCCCTCTGGCTGCTGGCCCGCTCCCGGGCGCTGGAAGTGGAGGGGTATTTCCTCCCGGTGGCGCTGCTGGTGCCGGTGTGGGGGCCTTTGTGCGTGGTGCTGCTCCACACCTCCCACCGGCTCACGGGCGGGCAGCTGCTCGACCAGACATTGAAGAAATTGCGCATCAACGAAGAAATATACAAAAATATCCTCGTGGTGGAAAACGAGGAGAAAGATACCGTCGTCCCGCTGGAAGAGGCCCTGCTGGTGAACAGCCCCGCCCAGAAGCGGAAGCTCATCCTCTCGGTGCTCACGGACGACCCCGCAGGTTACTACGACCTGCTGCAGCAGGCCCGGATGGACGACGACAGCGAGGTGGTACACTATGCCTCCACTGCACTGGCGCAAATTTCCAAAGAGGCCGACCTGAAGCTCCAGCAGCAGGAGCAGCGCTATGCCGCCGCCCCCGGCGACGCCAAGGTGCTGGAAGAATACTGCGATTATCTGGAAAGCTATCTGGACGGCGGCTTTGTGCAGGGCAAGGCGGCGGAGATTCAGCGCCACCAGCTGGAGCAGCTGCTCAAAAAGCGGCTGGATGCCCTGGGACGCCGCAGCTACACGCTGGAATGCAAGCTGGCAGCAGCCCAGCTGGCCCTTGCCGAGTACGACCGGGCCGAGGCCACGCTGGACGCGCTGACGGCCCGCTGGCCCCAGCGGGAAACGCCCTGGCTGCTCCACCTGCGGATGGCGGCTGCCCTGCGGGAGGGTGCGGCCATCCAGAAAACACTGCATGACATCGAGGAAAAGGAGGTCTACCTCAGCGCAAAGGGCCGCGAGACGGTGCGGTTCTGGCAGGGGAAGAACGCGTGATGAAACACAAATTGCATTCCTGGCTGGATGCGTTCCGCTGGCGGAAACTGCTCCTCATCTGGGCCGTGTTCCTGGCCATGGCGGCCATCCTGTTTGCGGAGCGCAGCGGCATCCGGTACGCCTCCACCCAATTTAAAATTGATTATCTCCCTCGCACGGAGGTCAAGCCCGCCTCCATCGCCATGTTCGGCCAACCCGTCACCTGCCTGCTGCTCTACGACTCCGGGCAGGAGGGTACCGACCAGGTCAAGGAGCAGTTCGACCAGATCCTGCTGGACATGAAAGTGGGTACCCAGGCGGTAGATGTGCGCACCACGGCCCTGACCAGCCTGCCGGAGTTCAGCCAGTATCAGACCGTGGTGGTCCTCATGAGCAACCTGGACGCCCTGGGCAAGCGCCTCATCGACCTGATGAACTGGGTGCAGAACGGCGGAAGTGTGCTCTTCGCCATGACACCGGACAAAACGACATATTTCGATGCAATTTCACAAAAGCTGGGTGTCCAGTCCTCTGCATGGGAGTATAAGATGGCGGAAAGCATCGTCCCATCGGAAGACTTTATGCTGGGCGGCGGGCAGCGGTATGAGCTCAGTGACCCGTTCGAGTCTGCCCTCAGTGTCAGCCTCCGGGAGGATACCACCGTGTATGCCCGCACCGGGGACAAGGGCGTCCCGCTGGTGTGGGAGCATTCCAGCGGCTCCGGCCGGGTGGTGGTGGATAACATCGGCATCTATGATAGGGTGCTGCGGGGCGTGTACGCGGCCTCCTACAGCCTGCTGTGCGACGCCACGGCCTACCCCGTCATCAATGGGGCGGTGTTCTACCTGGACGATTTCCCCTCCCCGGTGCCGGGCGGCGATGGCACCTATATCCGCCGGGATTACAGCATGAGCACTGCGGACTTTTACTCCAAAGTCTGGTGGCCGGACCTGATGAAGCTGGCCCAGAAATACTCCATCCGCTTTACCGGCGTCATGATCGAAAACTACGAGGATGACACGGTGGATGCCCCCACCCGCCAGCCGGACACCCAGCAGTTCCGCTATTTTGGCAGCCTGCTGCTGCGGCAGGGCGGGGAAGTGGGCTACCACGGCTACAACCACCAGCCGCTGGTGCTGCCCGATACCGATTATAAAGACCTCTACAGCTACCGCCAGTGGCCCGGTGAGGACGCCATCGTGGCCGCCATGGACGAGCTGATCGCGTTCCAGAAGACCGTGCTGCCCCATACGAATGGCAGCGTTTATGTGCCGCCCTCCAACATTCTCTCGGCTGCCGGGCGGCAGGTGCTGGGCAGCAAAGTGCCGCAGATCCGCACCATTGCCAGCACCTATTTTGAGGATGGCACGGACCTGCCCTATGTGCAGGAGTTCGGTGTGGCCAGCGACGGCATGGTGGAACAGCCCCGCATCGTCTCTGGCGGCATGGTGGGGGATACCTACATGCGGCTGGCTGCCATGAACGAGCTGAACATGCACTACGTCAGCACCCACTTCATGCACCCGGACGACCTGCTGGACGTGGACCGCGGCGCGGAAGAGGGCTGGGAGGTGTACAAGGGCGGCTTTGAGGATTACCTCAAATGGCTCTCCGCCGCTGCCCCCGACCTGCGCAAGCAGACCGGCACCGAGTGTGCCGGTGCGATCCAGCGGTACAGCCAGCTCACCGTCACCACCGAGAGCACCCCCACGGAGTGGACGCTTACCCTCGGCAATTTTGTGGACGAGGGGTGGCTGTTCTTCCGGGCGAATGAAGGCACCCCCGGCCGGGTGACGGGCGGCGAGCTCACCAACCTGACGGGGAACCTCTACCTGCTCAAAGCCAACGCCGACACCATCCATATTGAAAAGAAAGGGGCGTGAGACCATGCGCATTTGTCTGGTGCTGGAGGGCTCCTACCCCTATGTCCACGGCGGCGTGTCCACCTGGATGCACGCTTATATCCAGGCCATGCCCCGGCAGGAGTTCTCCCTCTGGGTCATCGGGGCCAAAGCGGAAGACCGGGGCAAGTTTGTGTATGAGCTGCCTCCCAACGTGAAAGAGGTGGAGGAAGTCTTTCTGGACGACGCCCTCCGCCTCCATGGCGAGCAGCAGCCGGTGCTCTTTCATGAGGCCGAGCGCGCCGCCCTGCGGGAGCTGGTGCGGCTGGGCCACCCGGACTGGGACGTGCTGTTCCGCCTGTTCCAGCAAAAAGGCGTCCACCCGCTCTCCTTTCTGCAGAGCCGGGATTTCATGGAGCTGTTCACCGATATCTGCCTCAAGGAGTACCCCTATGTGGCCTATGCCGACGCGTTCCACACCATGCGCTCCATGCTGCTGCCGGTGCTCTACCTGCTCACGGGCCGGGTGCCCAAAGCGGATGTCTACCACGCCATCTCCACGGGCTACGGCGGCCTGCTGGCCTGCCTGGGCGGCAGTTTAAATCACGCCCCCGTCCTCCTCACCGAGCACGGCATCTACACCCGGGAGCGGGAGGAGGAGATCATCCGGGCCGAGTGGGTGGTGCCTTCGTTCAAGAGCCGCTGGATCCGGTTCTTCTATATGTTATCGGAAGAAATTTACCGGCGGGTCAGCAGCCTGTTCTACAACGCCCGCCGCACCCAGATCGAGATGGGCTGCGACGGGGCCAAGTGCATCGTCATCCCCAACGGCGTCCAGTACCAGCGGTTCTGCGATATCCCGCTGAAAGAAGAGGACGGCTGGGTGGACATCGGCGCTGTGGTGCGTCTGGCCCCCATCAAGGACGTCAAGACCATGATCTACGCGTTCTTTGAGCTGGCCTCCCGGGTACCCAACGTCCGTCTCCACATCATGGGCGGCGTGGACGACGAGGGTTACGCCAACGAGTGCTATGCGCTGGTGGAGCAATTGCAGATCAAAAATCTGCTCTTCACCGGTCGTGTGGACGTGGTGCAGTATATGCAGAAACTGGATTTCACCATCCTCACCAGCATCTCGGAGGGGCAGCCACTCTCGGTGCTGGAATCCATGGCGGCCCGCCGCCCCTGCGTGACCACCGAGGTGGGCTGCTGCCGGGAGCTGCTGGAGGGCGCTCCCGGGGACACCTTTGGCATTGCGGGCTACTGCGTGCCGCCCATGTACCGCCAGGGCCTGGCCGACGCCATGGAAAAGATGTGCGCCAGCCGTGCCCGCCGGGAGGAGATGGGCCGCATTGGACAGAGACGAGTGGACGCCTACTTCCACCACGAGCAGATGCTGGCCAACTACCAGAAAATGTACGACGAAACCGCAAAAGAGTATCACTTGGAGTAACACATGGCAGGAATTGGATTTGAACTGAAAAAGCTGTTCCGCCGCAAAGGCCTGTTTGCCTCCCTGCGGGCCTACGGGTACGCGGGCATCATCTGCACCGGGCCCATGCTGCTGGGCGTGGCGCTCCAGCTGGGCATCCTGCTGCTCTGCGGCTGGGTGGGGGCCGAGCGAGCCCAGCAGGACTTACTCGTCTGCATGATCACCTATACGCTGCTGTTTTCCCTCACCGTCACCAGCTTCTTTTCCATGCCGGTGACACGGTATCTGGCAGATATGCTGTATGAGGAACAGGAGCAGACCATCCTGCCCTCGTTCTGGGGCTCTTCCAGCCTGATGCTGGTGCTGGGGTGCAGCCTGTACGGGCTGTTCCTCCTTGTCTCCGGGGCCACCCTGCTGCAGGGGCTGCTCTGCCTGTGGCTCTTCGCGGAGATGATCGTGAACTGGAACGGCATGAGCTACCTCACGGCCATCAAGGATTACCGGGGCATCCTCTGCTCGTTTTTAGCGGCCATCGGGCTGGCGTTCGGGCTGGGGCTGGTACTGGTGGTCCTGCTGGGCTTCCCGGTGCCGGAGGGGATGCTCTTTGCCGTGGCCATGGGCTACGGCCTGATGATGGTCTGGGACGTGGTGCTGCTCTACCGCTATTTCCCCCAGAGCGATGAAAGCCCTTGGACGTTTCTGAAATGGGTGGATGAATTCCTGCCTCTGGCGTTCACCGGCCTGTGCACCAACATTGGCCTGTTTGCCCACCTCGTCATCTGCTGGGTGGGGCCGGTGGGCGTGCAGGTCAAGGGCCTGTTCTATGGGGCACCCTATTACGATGTCCCGGCCCTCATCGCCTTTTTGACCATCCTCATCACCAGCATCAACTTTGTGGTGTCGGTGGAGGTCAACTTCTACCCCAAGTACCGAGATTACTACAGTCTCTTCAACGATGGCGGCGTCGTGGGCGACATCGTCACCGCCGAGGAGGAGATGCTGGCCGTCCTCAACCGGGAGCTCCGGTTCACGGCCCTCAAGCAGCTCTTTGTCACGGCGGCGGTCCTCTCGCTGGAGGGGACGCTGCTGGACTTGCTGCCCCTGGGCTTCAACGACCTGATGCACGGCTATTTCCGCACCCTCTGCGTGGGGTACGGCCTCTACGCCGTGGGCAACACCATCCTGATGATTTTGCTCTACTTCACGGACTACCGCGGCGCGGTCACGGCTGCCGCCGTGTTTGCGGTGTCCGCCAGCGGATTCACGGCCCTGTCCATGGCGTTCAACACCGCGTTCTACGGCTTCGGCTTCCTCATCGGGGCCGCGCTGTTCTATCTGGTCACGCTGCTCCGGCTGGACGCCTTTACGGCCAACCTGCCGTATCGGGTCCTGGGCCAGCAGCCCATCGTGGCCGAGACCAGGGCCGGGCGGTTCACCCGGCTGGGCCTGTTTCTGGAAACCAGATCGGCAGCGCGTGCAAAACACGCCGCCGGAGAGGAGAGGGAAGATGAATAAAAATGCTTTGATCCCCCGGCGCAAAGTGCTGGGGCTGGGGGTGGCGCTGGCCGGGCTCTGTGCAGGCTGCGCCGTGCTGCCCGATGCCGGCAGTGCGGAAAGCGCCGCCGGTTCACAGGCAGCGTCTGGGAATAAAGCAGCTGACAAGGTGGAAAAGGCACCGCGGACCGAGCTCAACGGCGTCCACCTGCGGGACAACCCGGAGCTCTACACCGTTTACGACGACAGCGGCGTGGTGACCATGTACCTGACCGTGAGCCGGGGCAACGACAGCGAGAACACCAACCACAGCTGGGCCCAGGTCAACCACTACTCCGCCTATGATTACGCGGCCATGGGCGTGCCCCGCTATCAGGTCAACGCCCTTTTGCAGGTGGGTGACGAGAACGGCCCCCTGCCCGGGGAGCTGGGCTATGGGGTAGAGGCCCCCAACGCCACGGTGCAGATCCGCGGCCAGACCTCCAGCCGGAACGCCCAGAAAAACTATAAGATCGAGCTCAAAAAGAACAAGGGAAGCTGGCGGGGCCAGCGCACCATCGCCCTCAACAAGCACATGGGCGAGGGCCTGCGCTTCCGCAACAAAATGGCCTACGACCTCATCAAGGGCATCGACCAGATGATGGGCCTGCGGACCCAATTTGTCCACCTCTATGTCAAGGACCTCACCGACAGCGATACCGGTGCCTTTGTGGACTACGGCCTGTACACCCAGGTGGAGCAGCTGAATAAAACGGCCCTGAAAGCCCACGGGCTGGACTCCACAGGGCAGCTGTACAAGATCAACTCCTTTGAGTTCCGCCGGAATGAAGATATTATCCGCCTCACGACGGACCCTGCCTATGACCAGACGGCCTTTGAGCAGCTCATGGAGATCAAGGGCAACAGCGACCACTCCAAGCTCATTGAGATGCTGGACGTCCTCAACGATGAATCTTCCTCCATGGATGAGGAAGTGTTTGCCCGGTATTTTGACCCCGAGAATATTGCCTACTGGCTGGCGTTCCAACTGTTGACGGGCAACACCGATACCCAGAGCCGGAATGTTTACCTCTACAGTCCCCAGAACTCCGACTGCTGGTATCTGCTGGACTGGGACAACGACGGTATGCTCCGCCGTAAGGAGCGGGAGATCATCCAGTTTTCGGATTCCGAGAGCTGGGAGCGGGGCGTGAGCAACTACTGGGGCAATGTGCTGTTCCGCCGCTGCCTCCAGACCGAGAGCTTCCGCCAGCTGCTGGACACCGCCATGGACGAGCTCTATGCCTACATGAACCAGGATCGCATTGAGTCCATGCTGGCGCACTACCGCGGCGTTACCGAGGAATATGTCTGGCAAATGCCGGATCGGCTCTATGTCCCCATCACCCATGAGCAATATGAGGAGGTGCTGGAAAGCATCTGGCCCGAGATCGACGAAGACTACGATTACTACTGGGAGAGCTACCACAACCCCATGCCGTTCTATATCGGCACGCCTTCTCTTCAGAATGGAGTGCTGCAGCTCAGCTGGGACACCTCTTATGATTTCAATGCCGAGGACATCTCCTACACTGTGGAGCTGGCCCGGGATTATCAGTTCCGGCAGATGGTATACCGGGAAGAACACGTCGTCCTGCCCCTGACCCAGACGGCCGCCCCCGCCGCGGGCCAGTATTTCATCCGGGTGCGGGCCACCAACGCCTCCGGCTACACCCAGGACGCCTTTGATTATTATGTCATCGACAGCGGCAAGGTGTATGGCGTCAAGTGCTTCTACATCCAGCCGGACGGTACCGTGGTGGAGGATACCTATGAAGAATGATGCCGCACTCTGGCAGCGGGGCATGGAGTGGGGCAAAGAGCTGCTGGCCCCGCCGCCCCGCAGCCATGCCGAGGCTTACCGCCACGAGCTGAAGTACCTCATCTCCTACGCCGACAAGGCCGAGCTGGCCGTGCGGATGGCCCCGGTGCTCCACCTGGACCCTCACGCGAAGCAGGGCGGGTACTTCATCCGCAGCCTCTACTTTGACGATTACTGGAACACCGCCTACGCGGAGAAAGACGCGGGCGTCCTCCTGCGCAAGAAGTACCGCGTCCGCATCTACAATTGCAGCGACAGGAGCATCAAGCTGGAGCGGAAGAAAAAGTTCGGCAGCTGGATCTACAAAGAAGCCGCCCCTCTGACCCGGGCGGAGTTTGAGCGGATCCTGGCCGGGGACTATGACTTTTTGCTCCACAGCCCCCACCGCCTGTGTCAGGAATTCTATACCGAGTGTGTCAGCAATGTCCTCCGGCCCCGGGTCATCGTGGATTACGACCGGGAACCCTGGATTTTAGACGCCGGCACCGTGCGAGTCACGTTCGACATGGGCGTCCGGGCCGCCGTGGGCAGCTGGGACATCTTTGACCCCACGCTGCCCACCCTGCCGGTGCTGGAGCCGGGCAAGCTGGTGCTGGAAGTCAAGTTCACCGAGTTTCTGCCCCAGATCGTGCGGGATCTCCTCCCGCCCCGGGCGCAGGAGCTGACCGCCGTCTCTAAATATGTGCTGTGCTGCGATAAAACTGCCTACCAGCATGGCTTTACCTACTGGAACGAACCCTGAGGGAAAGGAATCGAATCGCTTTATGAGCACAAAAGACTTTATCAAGAAATCCGTCCTGAACGCCTTTACCCAGTACGACGCGCCCAAGCTGGCCGTGGCGCTGCTGGCGGCGCTGGCGCTGGGCATCCTCATCTATCTGGTCTACCGCAAGTTCTACACGGGCGTGGTCTACTCCCGCAGCTTTGCAGTCACGCTGGTGGGCATGTGCGTGCTTACCTGCATGGTCACGCTGGCCATCAGCACCAACGTGGTCATCTCCCTTGGTATGGTGGGTGCGTTGTCCATCGTCCGCTTCCGCACTGCCGTCAAGGACCCGCTGGACCTGCTCTACCTGTTCTGGTCCATCACCACGGGCATCACGGCAGGCGCGGGCATGTACGCGCTGGGGCTGGTCACGGCTGTTGTCATGATCGGCATGATCTACCTCTTCTCCCACTGGCAGGCCAAAGGCCGGGTGTACATCGCCGTTATCCACTATGCGGGCACGGAGGCCGGGGACAACATCGTCCGGGCGCTGGGCCGCATCAAGTTCGTCGTCAAATCCAAGACCATGCGGGGCGAGAACACCGAGATGGCCGTAGAGGTCTTCTGCAATGACCCCAACGTGGAGTTCGCAGACCGCGTCCGGGCCGTGGAAGGAGTGCAGGATGTCACACTCATCCAGTACAACGGGGAGTACCATGGTTGAATTGGCCAGCCTGCTGGCCGCAGGGCTCTTTCTGCTGGGAATGGGAGGCTCCATGCTGAAAAACGCCGCGACACCGACCAGGATTTACACGCCGGACGAAAGCGCGTTCCCCAACGTGCAGATCGGCTATGCCCCCATGACCGACAGCGCCTATGCCCAGGATTCCCTCCTGCGGTATGTGGAGCTGCGCTGGCGGGAGGTGGAACCCCAGGAGGGCGTTTACGCCTGGGATGCTCTGGACGCCCAATACGGCTTCCGTGACCTGCGGGCCCGGGGCATCCATCTGGTGGTCCGCTTCGTCTGCGATGTGCCGGGGCAGGAGAGCCACATGGACATCCCAGACTGGCTCTACGCCCAGACCGGCGATGGCAGCTGGTACAGCACCGATTACGGCAAGGGCTACTCCCCGGATTACAACAATGCCACGTTCCGGGCCGCCCACCGCCGGGTGCTTGCCGCCCTGGGCGAGCACTTTGGCAACGACGGCTTTGTCACTTATGTGGAGCTGGGGAGCCTGGGCCACTGGGGCGAGTGGCACATCAAGACCGGGGAGGGGCTGGTCCCCATGCCCGGCGAGGCCATCCGGGACGAATACGTCGCGGACTATGAGGCCGCGTTCCCCACGGCAAAGCTGCTCATGCGGCGGCCATTCAACATCACGGCGGCCCACGGCCTGGGCGTCTACAACGATATGACCGGCTACGGGAAAGACACCGCCGAGTGGCTGGGCTGGCTGCAGAACGGCGGATGGTACGGCGAGGAACCCAACGCCCTGGCCCCCATGCCCGCGTTCTGGCAAAGCGCCCCCGTGGGCGGCGAGTTCACCAGCTCCATCCCCATGAAGACGATGCTCCGCAGCCAGCTCTCCCAGACCGTGGAGCTGGTGCAGCAGTCCCACATGAGCTTCCTCGGCCCCAAGGTGGCGGAGGAAACGTACCGCGGCGGATACAATGCGGTGCTCAAAAACCTGGGCTACCGCCTCCGGGTCACTCAGCTCACCCTTACCCCGGGCCCGGGCGGCACCACGGTCGCTTTGACGATCCGGAATGACGGAAACGCGCCGTTCTACTGGGACTGGAGCACGAACCTGTATCTGGAAGACGCGGCAGGGAATACCCTGTGCACCCTCCCGCTGGGTCTGAGCCTGCCGGAGCTTCTGCCCGGGCAGGAGCAGACGGTCTCTGTCACGCTGGAGGGGGTGCGGCTCTCCCTCTCTGGGAAAAACGGCGGCCAGAGGCTCACCCTCGGCATCGTGGACCCCATGACCGGCCGCGACGCCGTCCGCTTCGCCATGAAGACCAAAATCCGCAACGGCCGGGCGGTGCTCATTTGATTTCCCATCCGCGATATGCTACAATAAAAGGCACTACAACACGCCGCAAAGGGGGAACCACCATGGACGCAAAACGGATATGCCCGTACTGTATGCAGGAGCTGGACACACCGGAACTGGTCTGCCCTCACTGCGGGCGGAGCCTGACCGGACGCAACCCGTCGGGCAGCCTCCCGGTGGGCACCGTGCTGGCCGGGCGGTACACCGTGGGCGAGATCCAGAGCATCGACGGTGAGGGCATCCTTTACCGGGGCGTGGAGAACAAGGGCCGCTTCCGGGTCACCGTCAAGGAGTATATGCCCCTGACGCTGGCCGCCGAGCGGGGCCGGGACTGCCATTTACGCCCCAAACCCGGCAGCGAGGTGCTGTTCAAGACCACCCGGATGGATTTTGCGGACCTCTACCACGCCATCCAGCGCATTACCCCGGCCAACGGCCTGGAAGCCGTGCTGGACGTGTTTGAAGAGAACAATACCGTCTACGCCGTGATGGAGAACCCCGGCGGACGGCCCCTGCAGAAATGGCTGGAAGATCACCCCGGCCCCGTGGAGCCTGCCGCCGCCTGTGCCATGCTGCAGCCCGTGTTTGAGGGCGTGGCGGCCATGCACGAGGTGGGGCTGGTGCACCGGGGCATCTGTCCGGCCAACATCCGGGTGCTGGACAATGGCCGGGCCCGGCTGACGGGCTACGCCACCGTGGGCCTGCGCACGGCCGGAAGCGGCCTCCACGAGCAGCTGTACGAGGGCTTCTCGGCCCCGGAGCAATACTCCACCGCCGAGTTTGAGGGCCGCTATACCGATGAATACAGCCTTGCCGCCGTCTTTTATCGGATGGTCTGCGGCCTGAGCCCGGTGCCCGCCGCCCAGCGGCTGGTGTCGGACTCCAACCCCAAAGCCCGCACCGTCAACCCGGCCCTGCCGGTCTACCTCTCAGACGTTTTGCAGTACGGCCTGCGGCTCAAGCCGGTGGAGCGCATCCAGACCGTGCCCCAGCTGTTCAAGGCTCTGTCCTCTCAGGAGTACACCCAGGAGCTGGCCCGCACCATGAAGCCCGAGACCGCCCCGGCGGCAAAAGACCCCGGGGATGACACCCACCTGCTCAGCCTGCGCAACCTGCTGGCGGCCATCCTGATCTTGCTGGCCGTGCTCACCCTGCTTGCGGTCTGGGGCTTTGTGAGTACCCACCTGCCGGAACAGGGGGCTTCGTCCGTCACCACGCCCGAGAGCGTGCCGGAGGAGCCCAGCATCACCGAGCCCGCCAATCTGGTGCCCGATTTCGTGGGGCTGGATTATGACGCTCAGGTGCGGAACAACCGCAGCTATGTGGGAGATTATCTCTTCTATGTCACGCTGGAATACAGCGACACCGTGGCCGAGGGCAAGATCATCCGGCAGGAGCCCGCGGCAGGGGAGCTGCTGGAAGAGGGCGGCACCATCAGCCTGGTGGTAAGCAAGGGCCCCGAGATGATCGAGATGCCCAACGTCATCGGCTTTACCCAGGAGGGAGCCGTGAAAGAGCTGGAGAGCAGGGGCCTGGTGCCCAGCTGCTTCATGGTGGTCAACGACGGCTCCTATGCGTCGGGATGCGTCGTTTCCTGCAGCGCCGAAGCGGGTACCAGCGTGGAGGCCGGGAGCGTCGTCGTGGTGTATATTGCCGCGGACCCCAGCGTGGAGAATGTCCCGGCCACCCCGGAGCAGCCCGCAGCCTCCGATAACACCGATACCGCCGACGGCAGCGGGGAAGCCCCTGCCGACTCCGTTGAATACGACACGGACTGAGTAAAATACGGGAAAGTGAAAGAACGAAAGGAGGCAATCATTCCATGAACTCCGCAGAGCATTACACCACGCGCTATCTGGAAACGGACGACCTGGATCAGTATAACGCCCTGCTCCGCTACACCTTTCAGGTGACGGAGGAGGAACTGACGGCTACAGGCTGGAAAGACGATGAGATCAAGCAGTCCAAATTCCCGGTGCTGGAACGCGCCGATGTGCTGGGCTGTTTTGACGGCGATACCCTCGTCTCCCAGTTCGCGGTCTACCCGCTGAAAATGAACATCTACGATGAAGTCTACCACGTCGGCTTCGTCACCAGTGTCTGCACCTACCCGGAGTACACCGGGCAGGGCATCATGAAAAAGTTGATGATCCAGGGCCTGACCCGGATGTATGAGGAGGGCAAGACGTTCGCGCTGCTCTACCCCTACTCCATCCCGCTGTATCATCACCTCGGGTGGGAAATCGTCTCCAATAAAATTTCGTTCAACATCAAGGACCGGCAGATCCCCACCAAAGTCCAGGCCCCGGGCTATGTCCGCCGGGTAGCGTGGGATAACACCGATTTCCATGAGCTCCATTCCCACTTTGCCTCTGTCACCCACGGGTGCCTGTTCCGCAATAACCTGGCCTGGGAGGAATACTGGCGCTGGGATGAGGACGACACCAACGTGGCCGTCTACTACAACATGAAAGATAAGCCCTGCGGCTATATGGTCTACCTCATCAAGAACGATATCATGCATATCAAGGAGATGATCTACCTCAACCGCGAGGCACAGAAAGGCCTGTGGGAGTATATCCACGCCCACGACTCCATGATCGACGAGGTGCATGGCAATACTTACTTTAGTGAACCCATCGCTTTCGAGATGGACGATGGCGACATCAAGGAGAGCATCCGCCCCTACGCGATGGGCCGCATCGTGGATGTGGAGAGCTTTTTGGAAGATTATCCCTGCGACCCCGATGGCGGCGAGCTCTGCATCGACCTGGAAATCGAGGACACCCTGCTGCCCTGGAATAACCGGACGTTCACCGTCCGCTTTGCCGATGGTCACTGCAAGGTAGTGAATGCCCCGGCAGAGTATAAGCTGAAAATGGGCATCGGTACCCTCTCCACCCTGTTGCTGGGTTATAAGACCGCCGACCGTCTCTATGAGCTGGAGCGCATCGAGGGCAGGGAAGAGGCCGCCGAGCGCCTGGATGACGTGCTCTTCCACAAAATTCCGTATATTTCGGATTACATTTGATTGTTACGCGGTATCATAAAAAGAAAAAACTTCCGAACTGGAACGGTCACGTTCCGGCATTCGGAAGTTTTTTTCGTAAGGGGAAACCTCTCAGTCTCGCATTCGCTCGACCGCCCCCTGGCGCGATTTACAACAATTTCATCGCCACGGCTTCACTGGTGCGGTCCTGTGCCGTGTTGGCGGTCTCGGGGTCGTCCATCATGTAGCGCAGCAGCAGCACCTCGCCGACGTAGAGCACCGCCACCTTGATGGGGATGCTGCCGGAGTCCAGCGGGCTCTCCTGCGCCCCGCACAGCAGCACTACATCCGCCAATGCCGCGCCGGGGGAGTCCTCGTAGTGGGTCAGTAAAATGATTTTGGCTCCGGCGTCCTTGGCCGTGCGCAAGGTCTCCATCATGTCGCGGGTGGCACCGGAGTAGGAAACAAAGAGCACCACGTCCTCCGGGCCCATCAGGCTGGCTGTCAGTAATTGCAAATGACTGTCGCCCGCCGTCCGGAACTTGGTGGAAAGGCTGGAAAAGCGGGCGCAGATGTCGTTGGCCAGTAACATGCTGCCGCCCTGCCCTAAACAGAATACCTGCTTTGCCGCCCGCATCAGGTTGACCGCTTCGTCCACAGCCTCGGTGGAAAGGGCGTTCTGGGTGCCGTTGATGGCTGTCATAAAAAGGGCGTGGGCATGGTCGCAGAGGGTGGCCGTGGTGGCCCCGGGCTGCAGTTCCTGATGGTTGACCATGCTGCCAGTGGCGTTGGCCTGGGCCAGGGCAATGCGCATCTCGTGGTAGCCCTCAAAGCCCAGTGCCCGGCAGAAGCGGAAGACCGTGGCCTCGGCCACGTTGCACTCCTTGGCGAGGGAAGAGATGGAGAGGTACTGCGCTTCGTCGGCGTGCTGGAGCAGATAATCCGCTACCGCCCGGCCGGACTTGGTCAGCTCGTCCTGCCGCTGGTGCAGCAGATCCCAAAAGTTGATCGACATGATTTGATTACTCCTTATAAAGCAGGGGAGCCGGGCTCCCGCTGCACTGTTCTTACACCTGTTCCATAAAAAGTATAAAAGAATTCCGCCCGGTTTACAAGTGGGGCTTTGCCCACAAATGTGCCCGGTTTTCTGTGCAGAGCATCCAAAAATTTGTGAAAAGTGATACTTATTCCTGAAAAAGTCTTTCAAATTGGCTGAAAAATAATTTTCATACCCCGTGAACGAGATGAAACTGAAATGGTTACAAAATAAAAACAATTGGGGACAAAACTGGACAAAATGCTAAAAAACAGGATGTATCCCAGAAAGTTGTGCGAGATGCACAAGAAAATAATTTTTTAATTAGACAAGCGGCTAATGGACAAAATGAAAATTATTTTCTATAATAAGGCCAATGAACAACGGCCCGCCGCACGAGGGGCCGCACCGTGATAAAATAAGGAGAAACTGTTATGAAAAAAAGTATCTCTCGCCGCTCTTTCCTGAAAGCCGTTGGCGCGCTCAGCGCGGCAGGCGCTCTGGCCGCATGCGGCGGTTCTTCTACCAGCACAGCTGCTTCCACCGCTTCTTCCGCTGCCCCGGCTGCCTCTGCCGAGGCTTCCGGCAGCGCCGCCGCCAGCATCAAGCTGTGGACATACCCCATCGGCGGCTGGGGCAAGGATGAGACCGTTCAGGAGATCATCGCCAGCTTCAACGCCAAGTACCCCGATATCAAGGTCACCGTGGAGTATCTGGATTACACCAACGGCGACGACCAGGTCAACACCGCCATCGAGGGCGGCAGCGCGCCCGACCTCATCATGGAAGGCCCCGAGCGTCTGGTGGCCAACTGGGGTGCCAAGGGCGTCATGGCTCCGCTGAACGACCTGTGGACCGACGATGCCAAGAAAGACATCTATGAGTCTGTGGAATCCGCCTGCAAGAACGACGCCGGTGATTACTACGAGTATCCCCTGTGCATGACCGCGCACTGCATGGCTGTCAACATGACCAAAGTTAAGGAAGTGGGCGCGGACAAGTACATCAACACCGATACCCACACCTGGAGCACCGATGACTTCCTGGCTACCGTGGATGCCCTGTACAAGGGCGGCTACGAGAACGTGGCAGCCATCTACTGCAGCGGCCAGGGCGGCGACCAGGGCACCCGCGCCATCATCAACAACATGTACGGCGGCACCTTTACCGATGCGGCCCACACCAAGTACACTGCGGATTCCGCTGAGAACATCAAGGCCATCCAGACTCTGCACGACGCCGACGGCATCAACTTTGACGCTTCCATCAACGGCGGCGAAGAGATCACCCTCTTCCGCAACGGCACCCTGCAGATGGCGTTCTGCTGGAACATTGCCCAGCAGCTCAACACCGACAACAACGACGCCGGCCTGACCAACAGCGGCGATGAGATCTTCCCCATGGCATTCCCCACCGCAAGCGGCGACCCGAAGCTCTGCGGCGGTATCTGGGGCTTTGGCATCTTCAATAACGGCGATGACGCCAAGATCGAAGCAGCCAAGACCTTTATCGACTTCATCGCGGCCGACCCCGATCAGGTGGGTGCAAGCGTTCTGGCTTCCACTTACTTCCCGGTCCGTGCAAGCGTGGGCGACATCTACGCCGGCAACGAGATCATGAGCGAGTATAGCAAGTTCATGAACTACCTGGGCGATTACTACCAGATCACCCCGGGCTGGGCAACCGCCCGTACCGAGTGGTGGAACATGCTCCAGCGTGTTGGCACCGGTGAGGATGTGACCACTGCCGTCAAGACATTCTGCGACAACGCCAATGCAGCCGCTGCTGCCGAGGCATAACGAGCCTGCCTGAGGGCAGATCAAGGTAAACTTTGTGCCCCTCCCTCGAACATCCCGGCGAGGGAGGGGCATTTTGTGTAAGAAACCGGTGCACATGCCGGAAAGAAAGGTTTGGTGATTTTTTTGGCAGCAAAGACTGTAAAGATCGAAGAGCCAAAACGCAGCAGCGCACTGGTCCGGCAGGAGACCATTGCCTCCTACCTGTTCCTGTTACCCAGCCTGATCTTCTTCCTGGGGTTCGTCATCTATCCCATGGTGCTCTGCGTGGTCACAAGCTTCTTTGACTCCACCATGAACCGTGCCGATGTTTTCGTGGGCCTGGCAAACTATAAAGAACTGTTCAGTGACCCCGTCTTCATTGGCGCGCTCAAAAATACGTTCATCATCGTCATCGTCTCGGTGCCCGTCACCTGCGCGTTCTCGCTGTGGGTGTCCTCCGCCATCGTAGACCTGCCGGAGTGGGCCACCAGCCTTTTCCGCTGCGTGTTCTACC
>OGDE01000607.1_pt1 | contig 28423 bp, 15 predicted proteins | sample 1570321 | NCBI WGS metagenome assembly OGDE01 (sample SAMEA2581976, study PRJEB24529) | metagenome | biome: Human gut stool | place: China | collected 2011 | reverse complement strand
ATATCGAACAGAGAAACGTCGAAGAATTGCGAACGTCCCTTGTTTGTTTCTACGGCAAGCAGATTCGTGCCTTCCTTCAAAGCAGCACGCAGCTTCTTGTCCAGGTTCACGATACAATAATCACGCCCCTGCTTCTCGTAGACAAGTGTTCCGTTCAGATAAATCCGGGTATCTCCGTCGTGAGCGACACGCAATGCCAGATTACCGGTTTCGCTACCGGCAGAGAAAGTCTTTCGCAACCATAAGGAGGGCGTATTCCACAAGGTGCCCAGATGCCGGGTGGTGGAACCTTTCACTTCACGGGACGAAAAGCCGGTCTCCCCCCTCGCCCAGCCGGAGTCATCGTAGGTCGCCTTTGTCCAGTCGCCCTCCGGCTTGTCCTCCGTATAAGCAAACAACGGCTCATACGTGCGGCCATACCGCAATAAATCCACTTGCTTCTCCTCCAGTTGCGTCTGATTGCAGCCTACAACCGGATAGCTATATTTATTACCATTTTGAAAACCTAAAGGAGAGTCTGCCTCGGCAACTCCCAACTGATAATTGCCCCACTCTGTAGAGGTGTGGTTGGCATTGTACATCATATAGTAGCGGTCTCTATACTTCATGACCCACGGTCCCTCCGCCACTCTGTTATCCATCGTTTCCCATGTGTCCGGCAATGAGGCGAACTGGCACACCGGTTCGCCGGCAAATTCTGCCGGGTTCTTCATTTTACGTCCCCAGATGGTATTCCCATCGGTAAAGCGTACCATATACATGTATAGTTGTCCATCATCATCTCTGAATATTTTGGGGTCGATACGGTTATCCATCCATGTCTTCTTGTTCGGTTCTGTATAAGCGCCCAAGACATCTTTGCTCTGCGCATGTACAATGTGAACGGCATGCTTGTCCTTTCCCCAATAATTGACTGACCAGTACAAATGAAAATCTCCATTCAGATAGAACATGTCATTGGCATGAATCTGGTCATCTCCGGCTCCGCTGCCTCTGGTCCAGTCATTGTCCATGGATACGACATGGATAGGTTTCCCCCAATGAACCAGGTCATCGGATACATAGAAATCCCCGTTTGTACGGACCCCGCCAATATAATATTTGCCGTTGTATTTCATTACGCCGGCATCCGCCACTCCCGGAAGTACCGGATTCTGGATGTTCTGCGCAAACAAGCTGCCGCAGCAAGCAAAAGCGAATGGTAATAGTAGTTTTTTACAGACAAGCATATGGTATAAGATTTAAGAAAGAAAAGGCTATGCCGGAAGCATCCTGAATGAGAACAGGCTTCCAGGCATAGCCTTCTTTAGTTATTAATAGTTAGGATTCTGAGTAAGATGTGCAACACCACCTACCGTGCTGTTCATCACTTCATCTCTCGGAATGGGCAAACGTCTGTGCTTACCGACGATGAAGTTATTGAAGTCCTTGTCACGGGCTTTCAGCTCATCAATTCCAGCCTGAGAATCAAGTAATCCCCAACGCTTCAAGTCAGCCCAACGCCAACCTTCGAAACAGAGTTCCAAAGTACGTTCCATCTGCAGGCGCTTGATAAAGGCATCTTTAGAACTCAGGCAGTCTTTCCACTGACTGTCTTTCAACTTGGCCAGACCGGCACGTTCTCTTACCTTATCCACATAAACAGCAGCATCGGCAGGATTAGTACCCGTTTCAACAAGACATTCTGCGTAGTTCATCAAGATATCTGCATAACGCATGATACGATAGTTGTTACGGGCAAAGTAATCTTCTGCATCACGATAGTAAGCAGTATTGTATTTACGTATGTAGCAGTCTTCCGGGTCAGTTCCCCAACCGTCATTCCAATCGGCATTTTCAAATCCATAATATTTCTTCGGTTGATCGGGGAAGTCTTGTGAGAATCCACGGTACAGAATACTACCATACAAACGCAAGTCATTCTTTCCGTCAATACGTTTCTCTTTCAAGAACTCATCTACCAACCAGCGACGTGCCTTACCATCTCCCCAACCTATACCACTCGGAGCATAGAACTGAGTACGCTGGAAACCGAATGCCATACTGGCATCATTACCCGTACCACCCTTGTTTTGGTCATCGAACTGAATTTCAAAGATACCTTCCTTGTTGTTCTCATCCAAGTCAGTGAAATTATCTTCACGATTGGCGATAAGATCGTACAAAGAGCCCTCTTTATCAATCAGCCATTGCAATTGTTCCTTCGCCTTGTCATACTTATGTTGTTGCATATAGGCCTTGCCCAACAATGCTTTGGCAGCGCCTTTGGTGGCACGTCCCAAATTGGCAGCATCCCAAGATTCAGGAAGATAATCCATAGCAAACAGCAAGTCTTTCTCCACTTGATCCCATATTTCCTGCTCGGAAGCGTCTTCCGGAATATAATTGGCATCTTTAGGTTCCAAAGGCATCGTTCCTTTGTCCCACAACAGATTTACCTGAAAATACCACATTGCACGTAAGAAAGAAGCTTGTGCCAATACCTGGTTCTTTGTAGTCTCGTCCATTTCAATATTAGGCACATGACTCAACACTTGGTTGCAACGGAAAATACCTACGTAGAAATGTTCCCAATGTATATTGTTGCCTTCGTAAAAATTATAATTGTTGTAAAGAAAACGTGTCCAGTCACCCAATTCAATCCAAGGAGAAGAACTCCATCCCTCGTCCGAGGTCAAATCGTAGCGAAAAGAGAGCCAACGCATCCAAGTACCTTCCTTATAAAGAAAACTGTAGCAGGCATTTACACCAGCTGTAGCATCTTCCGGCTTATTCCAATAAGTATCGTTGGTCACTTCATTGGGATTATCAATATCCAATAAACTAGAACTGCATCCAGTGCACAATGTCAAGGCACCTGCGAGCATTAATCCATTATATATCTTTTTCATAATTTACAAACTGATTTATAAGTTAAAAGGTCAAATCCAATCCAAACATCACCGAACGGGTATTGGGATAAGCAAAGCTGTCCGTACCACTGTTCCAAACGGAATTCGCACCCTTGAAGTCAGGATCCAGACCGGAATATCCGGTAATAGTAATCAAGTTGCTACCGGTAGCAAACAGACGGAGTTTCTCAACGCCCAAGTTGGTCAGCCACTTCTGCTTGAAATTATAACCGATAGAGATATTCTTCATACGGAAGTAAGAACCATTCTCCAGGAAACGGTCGGCATCACGCGAGTTGCGGAAGTCACCGTAAATGATACGTGGGGTATTGGAGTTAGGATTCACCTGATAAGGCTCTTCGCCCTTCTCAAAGCGGATATAGTTGGAGTTGTCTGCAAACAGACGTCCTTGCCAACGGGATACGTTGTATATCTTATTGCCAAATTGACCGTTCCACATCATACTGAAATCGAAGTTCTTCCACTCTGCATTCAATACCAACGACATTTGCATCTTGGCCCATGGACTACCACAATAATCACGGTCAATATCAGTAATTTGACCGTCATCATTTAAATCAAGATACTTAACGTCTCCCAATTGCGGACGTTTCCCTTCAATCATGATCGGTGTACCGGCAGGTACTTTATCTTCATTAGGTCCCGGTACATGGTTACCTTTCGTCACATAATTGTCTATTTCCTCTTGTGTCCGGAAGATGCCGTCTGTTTTTCTCAGATAGAATTCGGCCAACGACCTTCCCGGCTCTGTTCTGGCTTGACCGGAATCAATAAAGTTTCTTTCCGACCCATCCCGTCCCAAGCTCAGAACTTCGTTATCCATCGTAGTCACATTCAGTAAAGCGCTGTACTTAAAGCCTGAAATCTGGTCTTTCCAACCAAATGTAAACTCGAAGCCCTTGTTGCGCAAGCTGGCAGCATTTTTCCACGGAGAGCCTCCTTGATTACCGGTAGAAATGGCAATCGGAGTCTCAGCCAATACGTCACTGGTTTTTGAATTATAATATTCCGCACTGACAGTCAGGCGTTGGTTCAGGAAACTGGCATCAAAACCTACATTCACCGTTTCTTTTGTTTCCCAAACAAGACCTGCATTCACCAGTTTCACCTGAGTAGAACCCGGAACAATAGCACCACCGAATACAGTTACAATACTCTGGTTGATAGTTCCGATATAATCCCAATCACCAATGGAAGAGTTACCAAGACGACCCCAGTTACCTCTAATTTTCAAGTCATTAATCCAAGGCACATCAAAGAATTCCTCCTTTGAAATTCTCCAGGCACCGGAGAATGAGGGGAAATTGCCCCAGCGGTTTTCCTTAGCCAAGCGAGAAGTACCGTCACGACGGAAAGTGGCAGTCAGATAGTATTTATCATCATAAACGTAGTTTGCACGTCCCAAATAAGAAATCATCGCATTCTCGCTGATGCTGTTTGAATTCTGCTGATTGCTCTGTCCTGCATTCAAAACTGTAAAGTAATCGCCGTTACCCGTCATCGGAAAGTTCAGACGGGAAGCCCACAAACCTTCCCACTCATGGTGCTGGTAAGTAGTACCGACCACGGCATCCACATGATGCTTACCAAAATCCTTATTGAAGTTCAACGTGTGCTCAATCAACATGTTGTAGGTGTTGTCACGTGCCTTCTGGCTTTCCGGATCACGGTGTTCCTGATTCTGAGTCCAGTTACCTTCTCCACGGAACCATGAGTTCTCATAGAAATAAAGGTCAATACCACCATTGAATTTATAAGAAAGGAATTCGAAAGGCTTGAATTCCAACCATAAAGAACCATTCAAACGATTCTGGCGGAAATGACGGTATTCCAAATCTTCACGGGCAATCGGGTTCACACCAAAAGTATTGTATTTGGCAGCATCACCATAGCCATATCCACCCGGATTATTCTCATCATAGATAGGAATAGTAGGCATCATACGCAAAAAGTCATTGTAGGTATTGGTCTGGTTCGGGTCTGTGTTTGTGAGTGAATAAGCCAAGTTTTCACCAAAAGAGAACCAGCCCTTTTTACCTTGTGTATTGACACGGAAGCTATAACGGTCGAAAGTATTTCCATAAGAAACGCCGTCATTGTTATAGTAGCCGGCTGATACAAAATAACTACCGGAGTCACCGCCACCGGAGAGTGATACGTTGTAGTCCTGCACCAATGCGGTCTTCAACACTTCATCCTGCCAGTTGGTATCATACTGTGAGTGTTTCTGAGTGCTGTTTACAGTAGCAATGCCATCTTTGATAGCTTCATTATAGGCAATATCATTATACTTGATATATTCTGCCGCATTCATCAAATCAAATTTCGGGCTCCATTCCAATGTTTCCTTTACGCTTACATTCACCTTCATGGGACCTTTCGTACCCTTCTTGGTAGTAACGATAATCACACCATTGGCAGCACGCGAACCGTAGATGGCAGCAGCAGAAGCGTCCTTCAGAATCTGGATGGATTCTGCATCTGCAGGGTTGAAGTCAACTCCCGGATCTGTAATCATACCATCAATTACCCACAACGGAGAGTTATTACTCAAAGAACCGACACCGCGAATTTCAATAGAGGCATCTTCGCCCGCCCTACCGCTACTGCGTACGTTAATACCGGTTGCCAAACCCTGCATCTGGCTGACCAGTGTTCCTGCAGCGCTTTTCTTCATTTCCTTGGTATCAACAACGGCAACCGCTCCAGTCAAGTCGGACTTCTTCACGGTCTGATAACCGATGACAACCACTTCTTCCAGTGCTTTCGAATCATCTTTCATCACCACGCGCAAGGCAGTTCCCTTATAGACAACTTCCTGCGTAAGCATACCGATATAAGAGAAAACGAGTGTACTTCCTTTTTTTCCACTCACTGAGAAATTACCGTCAATATCGGTAATGGCACCCGTGGTAGTACCCTTCACCAATACATTCACGCCCACCAAAGGCTCACTATTTGCATCCGTCACCGTTCCCGTTATGGTCACATCTTGTGAATAAGCGGTAGCTGCAAACACAACAAAGAATAAGAATAAGATTTTCTTGATCATTTTTTATAGAATTAGATTTTAAAACTATGCGGAAACTAACGCCCGCTTTTTAAATACACCGCAGAAAGTGATTAGTCACTTCTGCCAATCATAGAACATTGATTAGGATTTGTTACGTCATAGGCATAGGGGTCATAGTATTATAAATTGTTGGCTTTCGGATGCAAATATATCCGCATAAAGCTAAAATTAATGCAAATATCGCTTCAATCTATGCAATTATAAATCCAAAAAATGCCCCTGAGAGACACCTCAGGGGCATTTGATTGGATTGTTATATTTAGCAAGCATTCCATGCTATCATTTCACGAAGTCTTTGGGCAGAATACCAAATTGTTTTTGGAAGCACTTGGTAAAATAGGAAGGAGTATTGAAGCCGGTCATATAGCAAACCTCATTGATTTTACACTCTCCTTCCTTTAAAAGCTGCGCCGCTTTCTTCAACCGCTCCAGACGGATGTAGTCATTGGGAGTCATATCCAATATGCCCTTTATCTTCCGGTTCAGGCTCGACCGGCTCATGTTCAGCAGGCTTGCCATATCATCCAGGCAGAAATCCGGATTCTGCATATTGGCAACCACCACTTCCTTCAATGTTTTAAGGAAAGATTCATCTGCCTTTGTCATTGCCATACTGCCCGTCTGCACAAAGGGAGAATTGACAAAAGAAGCCCGTAGCTTCTCACGGTTGTTCAGCAGATTGGCCACACAAACTTTCAGATATTCCACGGAGAAAGGTTTCTCTATATATACGTCAGCCCCCAGCTTCATTCCCTCTATTTTGGCTTGAAGAGTCGTCTTCGCCGTAAGCAGGATAATCGGTATATGGCTATAGTCAAGCTCGGACTTCAGATGCTCGCACAGCTCCAATCCATCCATCTCGGGCATCATAATGTCTGAAATGACAAGATTTACAGTATGTTCCTTCAACACCTTCAAAGCTTCCACCCCATTCACGGCAGTCAGCACACGATATTCCGAAGAGAGCTGTTTCACAACAAATGCCTGCATTTCCAAACTGTCTTCCACCACCAAAAGAGTATACCGGTGCTGTTCCAAGGCAGTACCTGCACCACTTTCCTCAGAGGATTCCCCGCCCGTTACCGGTTCTTTATGCTCCATAGCCACCGTCTGCTCGTGCTTCAGCGGAAGTGACAGCAAGAAACAGTTGTTCTCCATCGAATCTTCCATGCACAACGTACCCTCATGGAGTTCGGCCAATGAACGGGCAAGTGCAAGCCCGATACCGGTGCCGGGCACAGAGCGCAAGGTACCGGTTTTATACTGGATGAACGGCTTGAAAATCTCCTCGCGCATCTCTACCGGAATGACAAGGCCGTCATTGCATACGGAAAGCAGCAGCCTTTCACCTTCCGAGTACAGCCTGATGCGTATATAGGTCTCCGAATACTTTATCGCATTGGTCAGCAGATTGCTGATAATCTTGGTAAGCCCTTCCCTATCAACCGAAGCATACAAGCTTTCGGGAGTCTCTATACTCAATGCCAGCCCCCTTTCACGTGCCAAAGGCTTGAAACGCTTATACGTCTTTTGTAAGAGCTCAGACACGTCACATTCCACAAAATTCAATTGGAAGCCTTGTGTCTCCGTCTTCCGGAAGTCCAGCAACTGGTTCACCAAATCAAGCAGTCGGTTGGTGTTCAGTTCCATGGTCTCCAAATCATCCCTGATGTCATCCGAAACAGAACGGGAAGCCAATACATTCTCGAGCGGACTCTTTATCAGTGTAAGCGGTGTACGTATCTCATGCGCCACATTCGTGAAGAAGTCTATCTTCGCAGTATACAACTCCCGCTCCTTTTCCCGCTCAAACTTGTCCATAGCCTGCTGATGCTTCTGCCGGGTCTGTTTTCTGAAATAGATGATTACAGCAGCCAGTGAGCATAACGCCAATACCGTATAACCGGCATATGCCCAGGTGGAGAGATAGAAAGGAGGACGGATATGGATGTCGAGCACACGTTCCGTAGCGTTCCACTTGCCATCGCTGTTGGAACCTTTTATACGCAACGTATAGCTTCCATAAGGAAGGTTTGAATAGTTGATGATGGAATTCCGTCCTACCGTATACCAGTCGCGGTCAAAACCTTCCAACTTATATTCAAGACTGTTCATTTCGGGTGCTTGATAACTTAAAGCCGCAACCTGGAAAGAAAAGGAGTTCTGGTCGGCATCCAGTTCTATTTCATCCGCATAGGTGATGCTCTTCTCCAAAGGAGAATCCGGACTGTCCACCGAAAGCCGTTTATTGAACAGAAAGAAGTCTGTAATCACCACGGGAGGGAGGAAAGTGTTCTCCACAAAGGTTTCCGGGTCAAAGGCTATGAATCCGTTGATACTTCCCAAATAGATGCGTCCCTTCTTGTCAATGTAACCGGACTGGAAATTAAATTGGTTGCTCAGCAGCCCGTTTGCCGTGGTATAGACATGTTTGCTCTCCGTATCGGGATTGAAGCAGACCAGACCATAATTGGAAGTAATCCATAAGTTACCCCGCTTATCCTCGACCATCTTGTAGATAGTGTTGCTCGGAAATCCTTTCGACATGTCATAACGGGTAAAATTGTCCGTTTCCGGATTGTAGCGGCAAAAGCCCTCACCCAGCGTCATGAACCACAGACGCTTCCTGCTGTCTTCGTAGATACTGATTACCTTATTGTAGGGAAGAGAGGTCGAATCATTCTCATTAGACAGATAATTCCTCCACTGCTGGCTTCTTACATTGTAGCAGAACACTCCATTGGAGAAAGTAGCAAACCACAGATTTCCGTTGAAGTCCTCCAGAATGTTATAAGTAAACATATTCTTCAGCTGAGGAATCCGGGTAAAGTCATCTGTAGAGCGATTGTACTTCAACAGACCGGACGTGGTGCCTATCCACACGTCTCCCGTAGTGGTCCTGCAAATGGTAAAGGCGTCATTGGCGACCATGGAATTCTCACTCTCACCCTTGGCATAATGTTTCACCTGCCTGGTCCGAAGATTCACCCGGTTCAGACCACCGGAGAACGTACCCACCCACAAATCATCCCCGTCCAGGCAAAGGCCGTGGACATTCTGATAAATGGCCGGATGCTCAAAAGGCTCTATCTTTCCGTTTTCCGGATTGTAATTGAACAAGCCTTTGTCTTCGGTACCTATCCACAAGGTGCCATCATTACTTTCACAGATTTCCCGTACACGACGGCCGAAATGCCTGAGATTGTCTCTCGGATAGAATTTCTCGAAATAAGTCCACTGATAAGGACAATAATTCACTCCACCGAAATAAGAACCTATCCACATGCCGTTCTCCTTGTCGCAACAGAGCGAATAAATGGCATTGTCCGACAATGCATACGAATCATCCTGGTCGGGAACGGTCAAATGGGTAATCTTGTCATTCGTCAGATTGTAAATATACAAGCCGGACTCTGCGCCCACCCACAGCTCGTTGTCAGATTTGAACTGCAAAGCCCTCACATAGGTGTTCAGCAGTTTCCGCGTCTTGCCTGTAGTCTGATTTATCTCTGTCAACCCGTTCAGCGAAGCGATATACACGCAGTTATGGGGTCCGCTGACCTGCCAGTTGATAATATCATTCTTGAAAATCTCATTTCCTTCCGCGTCCTTGAAAGGCTGCAGAGGAGTTTCAAAGTCAGCTTTCGTATAGTAAAGATTATCCGCATACAAGGCCAGCCAACACGTATTCCCATTCAGCCAAAAGCGGGTTACATTGGGCAGTCCCGAATCGTGCAGATGGTTCAGCAGCCTCCCTTCATCCGGTTTATAGCAGAACAACCCCTGGTTTTCTACCGATATCCAGATATTATCGTCCTCGTCACTTCCAATCATGGTGACGAAATCCCTGATGATACTGCCGTTATCACTGGCCTCATCGAAAGCGGTAAAGGAATCCAGTACCGGGTCGTAAATAAAGACTCCCCCATCGGTACCAATCCAGATATTTCCCCGGCGGTCCTCGTAGAGCGCAGTTATGAAGTTCTTTCCTAAACCGGAGTTCTCTTTCTTGTAAATACGGAAAGACAATCCGTCATAACGGTTCAGACCGTCCTTGGTTCCGAACCACATAAAGCCTTTCCTATCCTGCAAAATCTGATACACGGTGTTCTGCGAAAGACCGTTCCGGATATCCATCGTTCTGAAATAGTAATGAACAGCATCCTGCGCACAGACCGGCAATACCGCCCATAGGCACAGACTAAGGAAAAGCTTTATAATCAATCGTTTCATAACAACATTTTTAATGTACAATTTACCATTTACAAAGTACAATTTAACTATGCAGATGACAGCGCAGCCAAATTGTACTTTGTAAATGGTAAATTGTAAATGCCCCTATTTCTTAAGTGAATTGCAGATACGTGTATTTATCTCTTTCACGCGTTTCTCATCCAGCTTTATCACCTTGCGGTCGTAAGTCATCAGACCGTTCACTTCCACCTCCACATCCGTGGTCTGTGTATAGACGGCTGCCGAGAAACCTCTTTTTATCATCTGATACAGCATATCGGCATATTTCACGTACTCATCAGTCACTTCTTTGGAAGAGTTGAACTGAACATATCCCCAGTTGCGGTTCGGTTCCCAGATATGGTCTTTCAAGACAAGGCCGATGCCGCCATACTCACCCAAAACCGTGGCACGCTGTGCATCATACAGATACATCTCCGGTTGGGGATAGTTGTGGAGGTCGAGCATGTCACCGCAAGTATAATGGTTACCGCCACTTGCCGGATTCACCAGACGGGTCGGGTCATACTGTTTCGTCCATTCGGCTATCTCTACCGTCTTGAACTGCCCCCAGGCTTCGTTGAACGGTACCCATGTACCGATACACGGATAAGAGTAGAGACAATCCATTATTTCCTTCCATTCCTTGTGATAATAGGCTTCGGATTCGGCGGAGCGTTTCAGTTCTGTTCCGTCGAAATAGCGGCGGTTCTGCCATTCCGGATTACGGTCACCGCTCGGCATATCCTGCCATACGATGATACCCAAACGGTCACAATGTGTGTACCAACGTGCCGGTTCCACCTTGATATGCTTGCGAATCATATTGAAACCGAAATCTTTCGTCTTCTGTACATCATACAGCAAAGCCTCGTCTGTGGGAGCTGTATACAGTCCGTCGGGCCACCAACCCTGGTCCAGCGGTCCAAACTGGAACAAAGCCTCGTTATTTAGTTCCAGGCGTACGATGCCATCCGCGTCACGACGGGTGGAGTACTTACGCATGGCAGCATAGCTGTCCACCTTATCCACTACCTTGCCTCCGCTTTTCAGAGTCACTTTCAGCGTATAGAGGAAGGGGGAATCCGGACTCCACAACTTGGCATTCCGGGGCATGGACACCTCCACCGGCTCTGCATTGATACTTTTGCCGGTGGCTACCAGTTGATTGCCGTCATACACATTCACTTCCACAAAGTCGGAAGGACATGCACTATTCAATTCAGCCTTCACTGTCAACAGATTACGGTCAATATCGGGAGTGATACGGAGGTTCTTGATATGTTTTCCGGCAACCGGCTCCATCCATACCGTCTGCCAGATACCGCTTACGGGAGTGTACCAGATACCTTCCGGATTGCTGACCTGCTTTCCACGGGGTTGAGGTCCTTTATCCGTTGGGTCCCAAACTTTTACGACCAACTGATTATTGCCTTTGCCAGAAAGGGCGGCAGTAATATCGAAAGAGAACGGAGTAAATCCCCCCGTATGGCTGCCTACTTTCACATCATTCACCCATACATCCGTTTTCCAGTCGACAGCGCCAAAGTGCAACAGCACTTGTTTTCCCTTCCAGGCAGAAGGAATTTCAAAACTGCGCTGGTAGACCAGTTCCTGGTTTTCATTGATTCTTTTTCCAACTCCGGACAAGGAGGATTCGATGGCAAAAGGAACAAGTATCTGCCCTTCGAACTCTGCCGGAAGATGCTCACCTTTATTTATAACGGCATAATTCCACAGTCCGTTCAAGTTCTTCCAGTCACTCCGTTCCATGATGGGACGAGGATATTCGGGCAACACATTCGCGGGATTGATCTGGGATGCCCAGTCCGTTTTGATTTTATCACCTGCCGGCTTCCATTGCGCCGAGCTTCCGATTGCAAACAACGTCAAGAATGACGATATGAGGAAAAATCTTCTCATAGTATTATAACTTTTTATTGGTTTCTACGAAAGCAAAGATAAGCCGATTCAGAAAAAAAGAATAGAAATTTCGAACCAATAAATAGTATTTTTGTGGAATATCAAGGTATTACCATCTCATTTTATCAAAGAAATTCATCAAAGGCACCTTTTTCCGCTTTTCTTGCCACGCCTATGACAAGGTTTTGCCTTCCCATTGGCAAGACTTTGCCACCGCGTTGGCAAAACTTTGCCATAGGCGTGGCAAAAGTTTGCCAAGGCAGTGACAACTTGTTGGCAAAATACCTCCCTGATATACAAGGAGTAGCAAACAATAGACAGCAGGGAATGACTAATATCCCGGATTCTGCTGGTTCTCCAATGCCGGATTGGCATTTATCTCATCCTGCGAAATAGGAAGCACAATCTTCTCGAAAGTACGGTCGATTGTTTTTCCACGGTGACTCACCGGAATATCTTGAAAATCGTCGTTGAATTCGATGGTTCTGCCCATACGCATCATGTCGAAGAAGCGTTGTCCTTCACCAAAAAGCTCCTTGCTGCGCTCGTCCAGAATCATATCATCGGTAATGGTAGCGGCAGTGGCCGGTGCCAGTCCGGGAGAACGCCTGCGGATTTCATTCAGGTAACCGGCGGCGGCATCTGCGCCTGCTTCCTGCTTCGTGGAGTGCAAGGCTGCTTCGGCGGCAATCAGATATATCTCGGAAAGACGGATTATCTTGATATTGACGGCTGTATTGGTTGCCTTGCCGTCACCTGCCAGAGTGGTACTGCCCATATACTTGTAGCAGGCTCCCTTGCGTTCAATCTCATTGTCCACCCAGTATTCATCGTTGTCCATGATTCCCCAACGCACATCCGTCTCGTCTTCACCCAGACGGTTCAAGAAATAATCGCTGGCAAGATACCAGCCCATGGCATTCTTCAACTGTCCGTAGCGCATCAGGTAAAAGCCCAAAGAAGAAGTTCCCAGGTCTGATTCCTCAGTGGTGATGCCCAGCTCAAAGATGGACTCGGAACCAAACTGCTTGCTCCAGGAAGCCGTCCAATCGGCAGGCTCATACAGTTTGTACACACCGCTTTCTATAATCTCCCGGGCAGCGTTCAAAGCACCGTCATAATCTTCCATATAGAGTTTCACACGCGCTTGCAGGGCTATGTTGGTGTAATAGTCCGCATATCCGCTCTGCTTTGTCTTCTTCTTGGCAAGCAGGGCCGCCCCGTCCGACAAGTCCTGCAGAATCTGGCGATAGTTCTCCTCCACAGTAGCACGGGTGGGCTGGGCGTTCACCGTAAGCGGCTCGGTTACATTGGGAACTCCATAAGAGGTCTTGTTGTAATTGTAAGGAAGCCCGTAGAGACGGACCAAATCGAAATAGAACAGCGCCCTCAGAGTCAACGCCTGCCCTTTGGCTTCGGAAAAGTCTTCCATACTGCCCGATTCTTCCAGCTTCTCAATGTTGCTCAACAAGGTGTTGACCTGCAGAATGCAGTAATATCCACGGCTCCAGAAACCGGAATAAGTATTGCTGTTGGAAGTGTGGTTGAACGTATAGAATGCATCCAGTCCGCGTCCGGCAGCAAAAATCGTGAGGTCACCGCCCTTGGCATCACCGTACATAAAAAGGTTTCTGCCGTAATAGGACGATGAGGTCATCGCACTCATCACACCGTTGATAACCACCTGCGCATCGGCTACCGTACCGACAGCACCTTCTGCATTTCCGGAGTTGGTGGGCTGCATATCCAGAAAATCGTCACACGAAGTGAATGTAAAGGCACCAAGTATCACAAGTGCCAATAAATGATATATCTTTTTCATTGTTAGTTCCTCCAGTTCATTAAAATTTCAATTCAACGCCAACGACAAATGTTTTTCCGATAGGGGTTTCCCAACCACGTGTGCCGTATTCGCTCACTTCGGGGTCTGCCTCCTTGTATTTGGCTATTGTCCAAAGGTTGCTGGCAGTGAAGAAAAGGCGGGCATTCTCGATGAAAGCCTTGCGGGTCATGGCTTTGGGCAGCGTATAGGCCAATGAGAGATTCTTCAAGCGCAGATAACTGGCATTGAACAAGTGGCGGCTGCTGTATTGTTGCGGGTCATCGAGGTCTACACCTTCGATACGGGGCTCTGTACCGTTCGTATGGTCTGGCGTCCAAAGGTTGTTGTAGTAGCTTTTAGCACGGATACGCTCCCAATAATAACCGTCGTCGGCCACATCCATGTAGGCTCCATCGTACAAGTCTCCTCCTATCTTATAGGTAAAGCCCAACGAAAGGGCTATGCCTTTGTAGGAGACCGAGGTATTGATGCCCCCATACACTTTGGGAACGGCATTGCCGATGATGGTGTAGTTGGCATTGTTATAGTCATAAGTAGCTCCGCGCCCGTTATACTCAAAATCTCCGGCCTTGCCATTCTTGGGGTCATTTACATAGTAGACGTTCTTGCCGTTGGTCTTGTCCACACCTGCCCATTCGTATCCATAGAAAGCCAGCGTGGACTGACCTTCCCGGTATACATATTGCGCACGGCTGTCGCTACTGGTGGGGTCGTACCAGATAATGTCCGCACCGCCATACAACTCTTTCACCTCAGAACGGAGGAAGGTTGCGTTGGCACCGGCACTCCATAACCATCCTTTACTATCAATGATGTCACCACTCAACTCCACCTCTACCCCATGGTTGTTGATGCATCCTACGTTCCGCAACGTAGAGGAAAATCCCGTAACCATCGAAATGGGAACATCCTGGAGCAGGTTCTTCGAATCACGGTTGAAGTATTCCACCGTACCGCGCAGACGCTGGCCGAAGAAGCCGAAGTCGATACCCACATTCGTGTTGTAGCTCGTCTCCCAAGACAGCTTGTCATTGGTGACGGTAGTGATTGTACCGCCCGGGTTACCCATGTACTTACTGGTATAGCTCATCAAGCTCATATAGCCGTAATTGTCCGAAGGCAGCGTACCGTTAATACCATAAGAGGCACGTATACGCAGGTTGCTCAGGAAAGAATATTTGCTCATAAAACCCTCGCGCATGATGTTCCACGCTCCTGCCACTGACCAGAAGTTTCCCCAACGTTCCTGCTTGCTGAGCCGGGAAGAACCGTCGCGGCGGTAAGAACCGGAAATGAAGTAGCGTTCATCGTAATTATAATCCAACTTGGAGAGCACGGACACCATCGAGTTTCCCCAGGAATATCCGGCAGAAGTCTGCGTTCCGGCAGTAGAAACTGTATGAATGGTGCTGACCGCAAGATTGCTTCCTGTGGCACGCACATAGTCTGTCTTGTGCTTCGCCGCTTCGAATCCCACCATGGTGCCAACTGTGTGTTTGTCGAAGGTGCCGGTATAATTGGCGGTAGTGGAGGTAACCATCTTCTCGTATGTAGTACGGTATTCGTTGACATTCCCATTGTCTGCCGAGCCTTTATAGTGATTGGCACTGTAATAGATATGGTCTTTTACAGTAGTATTGTCGTAAGAGTAGATAGAACGAAGGTCCAGGCCCGGCATCAGATGCAGGGTGAGCGTCTCCGCAGCCATGATTTTGGTACTGGTAGAACCGTTCTCCCACTCTTTGTCATAATAAATCCCATTGTTGGCGTAGCTACCGTAACGTTCGGTCCAGAGCTCGCCGGTCTTGTAATCAGTGGGCCAGTAGAGTCCCCACAGCAAGTTACGGGTCTGCATGAAGTAATTGCTGCCCGTGTTGCGTGTATCATTATAACCGCTTTTCTTGGTACGCGCCAGGCTGGCATTGGTGGTCAGTTCAAGGAATTTCCCCACCTTCTGGGTGAGGTTCAGGCGACCGGAAACACGGTCGAAGCTGTTCATCTTCAAACGTCCTTCGTCCTGGGTATAGGAAAGGGAAGTGTAATAGTTGGTATTCTGCGTAGCACCGCTGACGGACATATCGTAGGTCTGGTAAATGGCGGTACAGAAATATGCCTTGTCCCAATCGTAGTATTTGCCTCCACGCCCGGAGTTGTCGTACTCAAGGATATTGACGTTCTCGTAAGCTCCCGTACCATTTGTGGTAAATTGGTAGCCATGTTTGTTGAAACGGCTGTTCAACTGGCCTATGGCATAGGCTGCCGCCTTTTCGTCCGTTTCGCCCTTACCGCTTGTACGGGCATCGTGAAATACGGTGTAGAGCATATTCACATTCTCCTGTACGCTGGCCGTTTCATAGTTGTCCGTTGCCCAGCAGGGCGTGAAGCCCACTTCGGCTTTCAGCGTCACCACCGGCTTGCCAATCTGTCCTTTTTTGGTAGTAATCAGAATGACGCCGTTTGCCGCACGCGACCCATAAAGCGAGCTGGCCGCCGCATCTTTCAATACAGAAATAGATTCGATGTCTTCCGGGTTCAACGTATTCATGATGTTGTTGGTAGAATAGAGCTCACCGCTCATCTGCCCCGTATTGCCCGAAGAGACCGGAACACCGTCCACTACATACAACGGTTCATTCCCGGCATTCATAGAACCTATGCCACGGATGCGGATGGCCGGTGCGGAACCCGCCTGGCCGGAATTATTCGTCAGTTGCAAGCCCGCCACTTTACCGTTCAACGCGTTTTCAAAGCTGGTCGTCGGAATGTCTTTCAGCGCATCCGCTTTCACTAAAGAAGCCGAACCTGCATAGCTGCTCTTTTTGGCCGTGCCGTAAGCCACCACCATCACTTCATCCAACAGTTCCGAATCCGATTTCAGCACCACCTTCATAGCAGGCTTTATGGCAGCTTCTACTTTCTGCATACCTACAAAAGAGACAATCACTGTCTTTGCCGTGCCCGGCACATTCAAGATTGTAAATTTACCTTCGATATCGGTCACGGCCCCCAGCGTTGTGCCCTTCACCAATACCGATGCCCCAATAATCGGCTCATTGTTGTCCTCGGCAAATACTGTTCCCGAGACCGTAGACGTCTGAGCCATCACTCCCGCCCCCATAACCAGGCAGACAATGATTAACAAGAAGAATTTCTTTCTCATGCTTCTCTTCCTTAAAATTAGTCAATCAAAACACTTTTTAATATCCAAACGTTGCAAAGGTATGTATCTTTTTCAAAAAGAAAAGTAATAGTATTCAAAAAGCTTCATTTTGATTGTATTTTAAGCTAAACACAAGCAATATGTCTATAGCCTAAGCATTCCAAGCAATAAGTATGATACTGGATACGGAAATATAAGCAATGCCAAAGAAGATATATCCGGATTTTAAGATATGACACGTCCCGGCATACAACTTTTTTCGTAACTTTGCACAGTTTTAAAATACACTGAACGAATGGAGTTTAAGTATGACGTTATTGTAATCGGCGCCGGACACGCAGGATGCGAAGCCGCTGCCGCTGCTGCAAACCTGGGTTCGAAGACTTGTCTTATCACAATGGATATGAACAAAATCGGACAGATGAGTTGTAACCCGGCAGTGGGAGGCATCGCCAAAGGACAGATAGTACGCGAAATAGACGCCTTGGGAGGATATATGGGATTGGTGACAGACCAGACAGCCATACAGTTCCGTATACTGAACCGTTCCAAAGGTCCCGCTATGTGGAGCCCGCGCGCACAGTGCGACCGCAACAAATTTATCTGGGCATGGAGAGAAATTCTGGAAAATATCCCCAACCTGCATATCTGGCAGGATACCGTGCAGGAAATCCTCGTTGAAAACGGTGAAATTACGGGAGTAGTAACACTATGGGGAGTAACGTTCCATACCAAATGTGTAGTACTCACCGCAGGAACTTTCCTCAACGGACTGATGCACGTGGGACGTACCATGCTCCCGGGTGGACGTATGGCAGAACCTGCATCCTACCAATTAACCGAGTCCATCGCCAAACACGGCATCACCTTCGGACGCATGAAGACGGGAACCCCCGTACGTATAGACGGACGCAGCGTGCACTATGAGGACATGGAAATTCAGGATGGAGAATGTGACTTCCACAAGTTCTCGTTCATGGATACTCATGTACGCCATTTGAAACAGCTCCCTTGCTGGACTTGTTTCACCAATGAAGAGGTACACCGGATTCTGCAGGAAGGGCTGCCGGATTCTCCCCTTTTCAACGGACAAATCCAAAGTATCGGCCCACGTTATTGCCCCAGTATAGAAACCAAGATTGTGACTTTCCCCGACAAACCGCAGCACCAGCTTTTCCTGGAGCCCGAAGGGGAAACAACCCAAGAGCTCTACTTGAATGGATTCTCTTCTTCATTGCCCATGAATATCCAGATTGCAGCATTGAAAAAGATACCGGCGTTCAGAGACCTCGTCATCTACCGCCCGGGCTATGCCATCGAATACGACTTCTTTGACCCCACCCAACTGAAACATACGCTGGAAACGAAGAATATAAAGAATCTGTTCTTTGCCGGACAAGTAAACGGAACAACCGGTTACGAGGAAGCAGCTGGACAAGGAATCATGGCAGGTATCAACGCCCACATCAATTGCCACGGCGGAGAACCGTTCACCCTTGCAAGGGATGAAGCATATATCGGCGTTTTAATCGATGACTTGGTAACAAAAGGTGTGGACGAGCCTTACCGTATGTTTACTTCCCGTGCCGAATATCGCATCCTGCTCCGTATGGATGATGCGGACATGCGACTCACGGAAAAAGCCTGGAAGCTGGGACTCGCCAAGGAAGAGCGGTACAAGCTGCTGACAGAAAAACGTGAAGCCGTGAACCGAATTATAGACTTCGCGCGGAATTACTCGATGAAACCGGCATTAATCAATCCGGTATTGGAGCAGCTCGGCACAACTCCACTGCGCCAGGGATGCAAATTGATAGATTTGATAAACCGTCCGCAGATAACGATTGAGAACATTGCCGAACACGTCAGTGCCTTTAAACGAGAACTGGATAAAATATCCGATAGAAAGGAAGAAATTGTAGAAGCTGCAGAAATACTCATCAAGTACGAGGGATACATCGGACGCGAACGGATTATTGCGGATAAATTGGCAAGATTGGAAAGCATCAAGATAAAAGGTAAGTTTGACTATAATTCCATTCAATCCCTTTCTACCGAAGCTAGACAGAAGCTGATGAAGATAGATCCGGAAACAATAGCCCAAGCGAGTCGGATTCCGGGAGTATCTCCAAGCGACATCAACGTGCTACTGGTACTTTGCGGACGATAGAGCGCAAAGTTCCACGTGAAACAAAGAATTCAATAAACGTATTAAATAAACTGATTATGAGCAAAGAAACTCTTACCAAAAGCATCCGGGAAATACCCGACTTCCCCATTCCGGGAATTCTATTCTACGATGTAACTACCTTGTTCAAGGAGCCTACCGCCTTGCAGGAACTCTCGGACACACTATACGAGATGTATAAAGACAAAGGCATCACCAAAGTAGTGGGTATAGAATCAAGAGGATTCATTATGGGCCCCATTCTCGCCACCAGACTGGGGGCAGGCTTCGTACCTATCCGCAAGCCGGGAAAGCTTCCTGCAGAAACCATTGAAGAAAGCTATGATAAAGAATATGGCAAAGACACCGTGCAGATGCACAAGGATGCCATCAATGAAGACGATGTAGTATTGCTACACGACGACTTGCTGGCAACCGGTGGAACAATGGAAGCCGCCTGCAAACTGGTGAAACAGATGAACCCCAAGAAAGTGTATGTAAACTTCATCATCGAGCTGAAAGAGCTTCATGGCAAGGATGTGTTTGGAGATGATGTGGAAGTGGAGGCTGTGCTGTCGCTTTAGCCATTTCATATTTCACCACAGATTACACAGATTAACACAGATTATTTATCCACCACAAAACACAGTTTTATCGAATAGAAATCTGCGCTAATCTGTGTAATCTGTGGTGAAACGTCGGTATTATGGAAGAACTCAGAACTAACGACTACCTCAAAGGGATTGTATCCAACCTTCCCGAAAGTCCCGGTATTTACCAATATCTGAATACCGAAGGGACTATTATATATGTAGGAAAGGCAAAGAATCTGAAGCGAAGAGTGTCTTCCTACTTCAACCGGGAGCACGAACCGGGAAAGACGAGGGTGCTGGTCAGCAAGATTGCAGATATCCGATATATCGTGGTGAATACGGAAGAAGACGCGCTATTGCTGGAAAACAATCTTATCAAGAAATACAAGCCTCGCTACAACGTACTGTTGAAAGACGACAAGACGTATCCCAGCATCTGCGTGCAGAACGAATACTTTCCACGCGTATTCAGAACCCGGAAGATAATCCGTAACGGTTCCTCCTATTATGGCCCTTACAGCCATATACCTTCCATGTACGCATTACTCGACCTCATCAAGCATCTGTACCCTTTGCGTACATGCCACCTGAACCTCTCTCCGGAAAACATACGTGCCGGAAAGTTCAATGTTTGCCTGGAATACCACATCAAGAACTGTGCAGGACCTTGCATCGGGAAGCAAAGCCAGGAAGAGTATCTGAAAAACATCGCTGAAATCAAGGAAATACTCAAAGGGAATACCCAGGAGATAGAACGGATGCTTTTCCAGCAAATGCAGGAACTGGCAGCCGAAATGAAGTTTGAAGAAGCACAGAAGATAAAGAAGAAATACCTGCTGCTGGAAAACTACCGGGCGAAATCGGAAGTGGTAAGCAACGTGCTGCACAATATCGACGTGTTCTCCATCGAAGAAGACAGCGATGAAAAGTCCGCTTTCGTCAACTACCTGCACATTACGAACGGTGCCATCAACCAGGCTTTCACCTTTGAATACAAGAAACGATTGAATGAGAGCAAAGAAGAACTGCTCTCTCTCGGCATCATCGAAATGCGGGAAAGATACAAGAGCCTTTCTCGTGAAATCATCGTGCCTTTTGAGCTGGATATGGAGCTGAAAGATGTCGTCTTTACCATCCCGCAACGGGGAGACAAAAAGAAACTGCTGGAACTCTCCATCCTCAATGTGAAGCAGTACAAAGCCGACCGCCTGAAGCAAGCCGAAAAGCTGAATCCGGAGCAACGGACCGTGCGCCTGCTGAAAGAAATACAGCAAGAGCTGCACCTGGACCGCCTGCCCATGCAGATAGAATGTTTCGACAACTCCAACATCCAGGGTTCCGACCCCGTGGCCGGGTGCGTGGTCTTCGTCAAGGGGAAACCTTCCAAGAAGGATTACCGCAAGTACAATATCAAGACCGTAGAGGGACCGGATGACTATGCCTCCATGAAAGAGGTCGTAAAACGGCGCTATCAGCGCGCTATAGAAGAGAAAGCACCCCTGCCCGACCTTCTTATCACCGACGGCGGAAAAGGGCAAATGAGCGCCGTAAAAGAGGCGATAGACGAGCTTGGCCTGAACATCCCCATCGCCGGACTTGCCAAAGATGGCAAACACCGCACTTCCGAGCTATTGTATGGCTACCCTCCCCAGACCATCGGATTGAAACAGAACACCCCCCTCTTCCGACTGCTGACGCAGATTCAAGATGAAGTGCACCGCTTCGCCATTACCTTCCACCGCGACAAGCGCAGCAAACGGCAGATTGCCTCTGCACTGGACGAGATAAAAGGCATCGGCGAAAAGACGAAAAGCGCATTGCTCAAGGAGTTCAAAAGCGTGAAGCGTATCCGCGAAGCATCTGCCGAGGAGCTTGCCGCCGTGGTGGGAGAAGCGAAAGCCAAAATCATCCAGACCTATTTCTCAGAGAAATAATAACTGATAAATCCGTCTGTAAAGCCATGCACACAACGAATTAATTCGTAACTTTGTTCCCTCAAAAAGACAAGAATAACATGAGAGTAGTGATACAACGTGCCGGACACGCTTCCGTCACCATCAACGGAACCTGCAAAGCCTCCATTGGAAAGGGCCTCATGATACTCGTAGGCATCGAAGAATCCGATGGAAAAGAAGATATCGACTGGCTTTGCAAGAAGATAGTCAACCTGCGCATTTTCGATGACGAAAACGGCGTAATGAACAAATCCATTCTTGAAGCAGACGGCGAGATACTGGTTATCAGCCAGTTCACCCTCCACGCCTCCACCAAGAAAGGCAACCGTCCCTCCTACATACGGGCAGCACGGCCGGAAATATCCGTCCCGCTGTACGAACAATTCTGCCGGGAACTGAGTTTAGCATTAGGTAAAGAAATAGGTACCGGCGAATTTGGTGCCGATATGAAAGTAGAACTGATGAACGATGGTCCCGTGACCATCTGTATAGATACAAAAAACAAGGAATAATGACGTTAGAAGAAGCACAGAAACAAGTGGATTCCTGGATAAAGGAATACGGAGTGCGCTATTTCAGCGAACTCACCAATATGGCGATACTGACCGAAGAAGTGGGCGAACTCGCCCGCGTCATGGCACGCAAGTATGGCGACCAATCCTTCAAGAAAGGAGAAAAAGACAATCTCGACGATGAGATGGCAGATGTTCTTTGGGTACTTCTCTGCCTTGCGAACCAGACCGGAGTGAACCTGACAGACGCCTTCTGCCGCAACTTCGAGAAGAAAACCAGACGTGACCAGACAAGACATATCAATAATCCTAAATTGAAAAACCATGGAGAAGAATGAGCCTACCCAGAGTAAGTATGACGCCGCCCTGGCAAAGTACAACACCCAACTGGATGATGCAGAAATAGCTGCACAAGCTGCCAGAATCATTGCAGAGAAAGTACCGGCAAACAATACACCGGAGGTAAAGAAATTCCTGTTCAACTGCATTGACCTTACCACCCTGAAGAGTGAAGACAGCGATGAAAGCGTCATGAAATTCACCCAGAAAGTGAATAAATTCGACGAAGAGTTCCCCGACCTGAAGAATGTGGCAGCCATCTGTGTATACCCCAATTTTGCAGAAGTCGTAAAAGACACGCTGGAAGTGGAAGATGTAAAAATAGCTTGTGTATCAGCAGGTTTCCCCTCCTCCCAGACTTTCATTGAAGTGAAAGTGGCAGAAACTGCCATGGCACTGATGGAAGGCGCCGATGAAATAGACATCGTTATTTCGGTGGGCAAGTTCCTGGCGGGAGACTATGAAGGCATGTGCGAGGAGATACAAGAACTCAAAGCAACCTGCAAAGAGCACCACATGAAGGTAATCCTCGAAACCGGAGCTTTGAAGACGGCTTCGAACATCAAAAAAGCATCCATCCTTTCCATGTATTCGGGTGCCGATTTCATCAAGACTTCCACCGGCAAGCAGCAGCCTGCCGCCACGCCGGAGGCCGCCCTGGTTATGTGCCAGGCCATCAAGGAATATCACGAGCTGACGGGTATCAAGGTAGGCTTTAAGCCCGCAGGAGGAATCAACTGCGTGAACGATGCACTGATTTATTACACCATCGTCAAGGAAGTGCTCGGCGAAGAATGGCTGAACAACGAACTGTTCCGCTTGGGAACCAGTCGTCTTGCCAACCTGCTGCTTTCGGAAATCAAGGGCGAGGAAATGAAATTCTTTTAAGAGGAAGCTGCATTTACCTATAAATAAAGCCTGATGGAGTGGGTTCCATCAGGCTTTCTCATATTATCAACTGGAAACAGTCCGTCATTTTTCCCGTTCTACCACATAATCCAGATACCCGGCTAGCGCTACTTTTACCTCCGTATCGGGCAAAGAAGCCAGCAAAGAAAGAGCCTTTTCCTTATAGTCATACATCACTTGCGAAGCATACTCTATACCACCATTCTGCTTGGTAAATTCGATTAAATGGGCTATTTCGCCAGGCGTTGCCTCCCCATTCTTTATCTTTACGGCAATTTCTTCCGCTGTTTTATCCTTCACGGTATTGAGCACATGAAGCGCAGGCAGAGTCAACTTCCCCTCCACCATATCATTTCCGGTAGGTTTGCCTATTTCCTTGCTCTCGGAGTAATCGAAAATATCATCCTTTATCTGAAAACAAAGCCCGATATATTCACCGAACAGACGCGCAGATTCCGCCTTTTCATCGCTGGCTCCCACCGAGAGAGCGCCCGCCTTCGTACAAGCTGCAAAGAGCACGGCCGTCTTCTTGCGGATAACGTCGAAATAGACTTCCTCGGAGAAATGGAGATTGCTGACGTTGGAAAGCTGCAGAAGTTCACCATCTGCCAAATCCTGCCCCAGGCAGGAGACGATGTCGATAATGTCATGGTTACGGGTCATGCCCACTTGCACCAACGCTGTTGCAAGCAGATAATCGCCTGCCAGTACGGCTACTTTATTATTGAAAATGGCATTAACGGAGAGTTGTCCACGGCGTTCAGTACTTTCGTCCACTACATCATCGTGCACAAGGCTGGCATTATGAAGAAGTTCCAACGCAACCGCAGCATGCAGGGTTGCAGGACATACCTTGCCAAAAAGCTTCGCAGCCAGAAGCACCAGAATGGGGCGCATCATCTTCCCGTTCTTCTGCCGGATATGCGCAATTACGCTGTTCAGCAAAAGGTTGGAACTGGAGAGGGTACTTTCAAAAAGCTTCTTGAAGTCCTCCAATTCCTCAGAAATCGGAGATTTTATCAATGATGAGTTGTCCATGCATCGCTATTTGCCTACAAAAATAGTAATAAAACGGTTAATACGGTATTTTTTTGTACTTTTACCATGAAAAAAAGGATTAAATGTATGAATTCAATCGATAAACTGTTTTTGCTCGATGCCTATGCACTGATATATCGAGCCTATTACGCGTTCATCAAGAACCCGAGAATCAATTCAAAAGGATTCAACACTTCGGCCATTCTGGGCTTTGTAAACACCCTGGAAGAAGTGCTCAAAAAAGAGAATCCCACACACATAGGAGTAGCCTTCGACCCGTCGGGCCCCACCTTCCGCCACGAGGCCTACGAGCAATACAAGGCACAGCGCGAGGAGACACCCGAGGCCATCCGCCTTTCCGTACCTATTATAAAGGACATCATCCGCGCCTACCGCATTCCCATCCTCGAAGTATCCGGCTACGAAGCCGACGACGTGATAGGCACGCTCGCCACCGAAGCCGGACGGCAGGGCATCACCACCTATATGATGACTCCCGACAAGGACTACGGGCAACTGGTATCGGACCGCGTCTTCATGTACCGCCCCAAGCACACCGGCGGATTCGAAGTGATGGGTACCGAAGAAGTAAAAACCAAGTTCAACATACAGACCACCGAGCAGGTCATCGACATGCTGGGACTGATGGGTGATGCTTCCGACAACATCCCCGGCTGTCCGGGTGTGGGCGAGAAAACCGCACAGAAACTGATTGCCGAATTCGGCAGTATCGAAAACCTGCTGGAACATACCGACCAGCTGAAAGGCGCACTGAAAACGAAAGTGGAAACCAACCGCGAGATGATAACCTTCTCCAAATTCCTTGCCACCATCAAAACAGATGTTCCCATTCAGCTCGACATGGATTCGCTCGTCCGCGAAGAACCGAACGAAGAGGAACTCCGCAAGATTTTCGAGGAGTTGGAATTCCGCACACTCATCGATCGGGTACTCAAAAAGGGAAGCGGCAATTCGTCCTCCCCTACTCCAACCTCTCCGGTACCCGACCTCTTTGCCGGGACTCTGTTTGCCCAGCCGCAAACCTCCACTCCCGAAAACAGCGCCCCGATTCAAGGCGATTTGTTTGCAAATTTTGCGGGCGAGGGGACGGGCGTTTCTGAAAATTCAAACCTGACGCGGTTAGAAATGCTCGATGTAGACTACCAACTCATTGATACAGAAGATAAAAGAGCAGAAATTATTCAAAAGTTACTTACAAGCGAAATTCTCTCAATAGATACCGAGACTACCGGAACCGAGCCAATGGACGCCGAACTTGTAGGAATGAGCTTCAGCGATGCCGAAAACCGTGCATACTACGTACCCGTTCCCGCCGAACGAGAGGAAGTCTTAAAAATTGTAAACGAGTTCCGTCCCCTCTTCGAAAACGAGAAATCCATGAAGGTGGGACAAAATATCAAGTACGATATGATTATCCTCCAAAATTACGGCGTCCAGGTGAAAGGCAAACTTTTCGACACCATGCTTGCCCACTACGTGCTTCAACCCGAACTGCGACACAACATGGACTATCTGGCGGAAATCTACCTGCACTACCAGACCATCCACATCGATGAGCTAATTGGAGCGCGAGGCAAAAACCAAAAGAACATGCGCGACCTTCCACCCGAAGATGTCTACCGTTATGCCTGCGAGGATGCGGACGTCACCCTCAAACTGAAAAACGTGCTGGAAAAGGAACTGAAGGAGCAAGGTGCCGAACATCTGTTCTACGAAATAGAGATGCCGCTCGTCCCCGTACTTGTCAATATAGAGAGCAACGGAGTGCTGCTCGACACGGAAGCCTTGAAGCAATCGTCCCAACACTTCACCGTCCGTCTGCAGGAGATTGAGAAGGAAATCTACGAGATGGCTGGCGAGACATTCAACATCAGCTCCGCCAAGCAGGTAGGCGAAGTGCTGTTCGACAAGCTGAAAATCGTGGAGAAGGCCAAAAAGACCAAGACCGGACAATACGTCACTTCCGAAGAGGTGCTGCAGAGCTACCGCAGCAAGCACGACATCATCGGAAAGATACTGGAATACCGCGGACTGAAGAAACTACTGAGCACCTATATAGATGCCCTACCCCAGCTCATCAACCCGCGCACGGGTCGCATACACACCTCCTTCAACCAGGCGGTGACCGCTACCGGACGCCTCAGCTCCAGCAATCCCAACCTGCAGAACATCCCCATCCGCGACGAAGACGGAAAGGAAATCCGCAAGGCGTTCATCCCCGACACCGGCTGCGAGTTCTTCTCTGCCGACTACTCGCAGATAGAGCTGCGCATCATGGCACACCTCAGCGAAGATAAGAACATGATAGACGCCTTCCTCAGCGGACACGACATCCACGCCGCCACCGCTGCCAAGATATATAAAATAGATATAAACGACGTAACCGCCGACATGCGCCGCAAGGCAAAAACGGCAAACTTCGGCATCATCTACGGCATCTCCGTCTTCGGGCTTGCCGAACGCATGGGCGTTTCTCGCCAGGAAGCCAAAGAGCTGATAGACGGCTACTTTGAAACCTACCCACAAGTGAAGGAGTATATGGACAAAAGCATCCAGGTGGCACGCGAGAACGGCTATGTGGAAACCATCTTCCACCGCAAGCGCTTCCTGCCGGACATCAACTCAAGAAACGGGGTGGTACGGGGCTATGCCGAACGGAATGCCATCAACGCTCCCATCCAGGGAAGTGCTGCCGACATTATCAAAGTAGCCATGTCGCTCATCTACCGGCGCCTTCAAAGTAACAATCTGAAAGCAAAGATGATTTTACAGGTCCATGACGAACTGAATTTCAGCGTTCCCGAGGCAGAAAAAGAGATTATACAAAAAATTGTAATCGAAGAGATGGAACGGGCATATCGCATGCTGGTACCCTTGAAAGCCGATTTCGGGTGGGGAAAGAACTGGCTGGAAGCGCACTAATCCGCTCGATAACTTTATTTAACTTACAATCAGAAAGCAACAGAAGCAATCGCTTTAAAATACAGTTTGCTCATCAGAATATCCGACATCTTTGCTGCCGGATATTTTTTATTCACTAACCGCTCCAAAAAGAAAGCATACTATTCTTGTTGCTTTTGACAATTTGATAAAATATTAGCCATATATTTTATTTATGTCAATTATATGCGTACCTTTGCACCGCTTTTAAGAAAGATATGATAGAAAATAGTAAGTAATACTCTAAAAAACATAAATCATGAAAACTTTAAAAACTTTGATTTTATTCTCTTTTCTTTTTGTGTGTGGAATGAATGCGTCAGCAGACAACAAAAGTAACCTTATTTACAATTCGGAAGAAGTAAATGGAATGAAAGTTGCCGAAACTGTTTACAAGATGGACGGCAGTACGCTTGCCAACTATATGAAGTACAATTATAAATACGATGACCAAAAGCGTATAACAGAAAGCGAAGCGTTGAAATGGAATGCCGTAAAAAACGCATGGACTCATGACATGTGCATCCGCTATGCCTATGAAGGTAAATCCATAACTACTACTTATTATAAATGGAGCAATAAAAAGAATACCTATATTCTTATCCCTGAAATGACAATAACAATGGATAATCCCGATATGTAATCCATTCATTTTCTCTCATAAATATACTCTAATAACTAATAATAACCCAAAACCTTTTCATAAACTGAGGAAGGTGTGTCAAAATGCACCCCTTCTTTCTTTTACGCACAAAGCCCCGACTTTCACAAGCTGGGGCTTTGTTATTACCTAAAGATTCTGTAT
>OGDE01000592.1_pt1 | contig 28808 bp, 22 predicted proteins | sample 1570321 | NCBI WGS metagenome assembly OGDE01 (sample SAMEA2581976, study PRJEB24529) | metagenome | biome: Human gut stool | place: China | collected 2011 | reverse complement strand
CAGAAGCGTCATCTCGGGATGCAGGGCGGCAAGCCTGTCAAGCTCGCGCGCACTCTCGGCATCACTTGCGTCGTCGACGACGATGACGGGAAGCTTCAAGGGCGCAAGGCCCTCAAGCACGCCCCCGAGGGTGAGCCCGTGGTTGCGGCTCGGAATGATGACGACGGGACGAAAGTCTGACATGACGCCGTCCGTCACCTGAAAATGAACGCAATGCGTCCGCGACTTGCGGGCACGACCTCGCCGTCCTTCTCCTTTTCAAGGGAGAACGACGCGCCGAGACCGTCCTCGGCGGGCTTGAAGGCAAGCTTCACGAGGAGCGCGTCACCCGGACGCAGGGGCACCGTGAACTTCATCTGGGGAATGGAGGCGATGCGCAGGGGCCTCCCGGCCCATTCGGCTGCCAGCGTCTCGACGAGGTTGAGCTGCACGACGCCGGGCAGAATGGCCAGACACGGAAAGTGCCCGTCGAAGACGGACATGCCCTCGCTCAGCACGAGGCGGGCCTCGATCGAGGATTCGGTTCGGGAGAGCACCTCCAGGGCGCCCTTCAGTTCGTCAGCCATGTGTTGTCTCCTTGTGTTCGAAGAGTTCGGCAAGCATCGGCACGACCACCTTGCCCTGGGCGTCCGTCGGCCAGTCGGCGACATGGCGCCAGAGGCGCGGACGCGCGAGCGGATCGAGCCTCCCGGCGAGCGCCGCCGTCGTCTCGATGCGGTTGGGACAGCGCCCCCGCCAGCCCGGCGACGTGCGCTCGCAGACGACGGCGCCGATCACGGTGCGGCCCGCCTGCTTCACAGAAAGCGCTCGGATCTCAAGCCCCAGAGCTTCCTTCACCACGCGTTCGATTTCGGTGAGCGAGAGTCGGATCTCACCGATCTTGACGATGCGGTCGCGACGGCCGAGCAGCCTGAAGACCTTGTCGGAGGACATCTCCAGACGGTCGTCGAGCAGGATGCTGCCTTGGGGAAGAAGCGGCGTGGCAAGCCTCCAGCCCTGCTCCGTCACCTCAAGTCCGCCCTCGTCGATGAGCCTCCAGTCGGGGTTCATGCGTCCCGCGTCGTGCCTTCTCGAGGCGACGACGCCCGTTTCGGTGCTGCCGTAGATTTCGTGCACACTGACCTCCGCCCAGGCGTGCATGCGAGAGAGCGCCTCGTCGTCGAGCACGCCCGCGGCCGTCAGGCAGAAGGCGATGCGGGGGCGTTCGAGCGCCGTGTCGAGCATCCTCATGAAGGTGGGCGTCGTCACGAGCGCGACGGGACGGTCGAATTCGAGAAGCTGTTCCTGATAGACCGTGCGGGCGTCGGCGACGGGCGTGCCCGTCGTCATCGCCATCCAGACGGCGAAGGTGAGGCCGTAGAGATGCCTCGGATCCACCGTGGCGGCGATCACGGCGCCCTCGAGATGACGACCGAAAAGCCTTTGCGTGATCACGGCCTCGCGGCTCATGAGGCCGACGGTCTTTTCAATGCGCTTGGGCGTGCCCGAAGAGCCCGACGTGAAGAGTACGAGCGGCCTTTCCGCCTCGGGCGCCCTGAGTTCGGAAGCCGGGCACGGATTCTCGGCGAAGTCCGCGACGAGCGCGGGCTTCGGGAACGACCTATGCGACTCCGTCGTGAGGACGGCGTCGTATTCGTCTGCGAGCGTCTCGTGCATGGCACCGCGGCCCGCAAAGAGCACGGGCACGCAGCCCCTCCAGAGGACGGCCGAGAGGAGCACCGCGAAGTCGTGCGGCGCATCGGCGTCAACGGCGATGCGCGAGCCCGCAGGCATGTCTGCGAGTGCGGCGGCAGCGGCCGAGACCCTGCGCGCCAGTTCGGCGCGGGTCGTCACGGCACCGTCCGCATGGACTGCGGCGGGCGCCTCAGGGCGGCCTTCGAGCCAGCCTGCGACGGGAGAGCGCTTGGCATCAGACATGCTTGACAAGCTTCCTGTAGAGATATTCGCCGCCCATGAGGCAGCCGATGGCAACGTAGCTCAGCCCCCCCGTTCCAGAGGGCCCAGAGCGTCAGGTCGTCCGCGAGGATCGTTGCGACGGCGATGCTGCCGTTGACGACGAAGAAGCCGCACCAGACGGCCGTCACGCGTCGCGTGTAGGCGACGCCTTCGGGCGGCAGGGGCTTGCCGCGCAGGCCGAGGCGCGCCAGACGCTCGACGACGGGCATGCCCGAAAAGAGCGAGGCGCCGAAGACGGAGAGGAGCGAGGCGTTGACGAGGACGGGATACCAGAGCATCCAGTCGGCCTCGTCGAGAAGGGCCGCCAGGCCCACGAGCACGAGCCCCGCGGCCGAAAGCAGGCGGCCGCTGCGGGCGGTCTCGCCGCGCCCAGCGAGGGCGAGCGCGAGCCTCACGCCGAGCACGCAGGCGGTGCCCGCGAGTAGCAGCGTCATCAGGCCGTTCGTCACGGCGTAAAGGACGAAAAACGGCCAGACCGCCATGACGGCGGCCGTGACCGCATTGAGAATCGTGCCCGTCATCAGGCGCGCCACTTAATTGGCGGCTTCGCCGTTCTGCTGCGAGAAGTCGTAGATGACGTCGACGACGTCGCCCACCGTGCGCACGGACTTGAAGGCCTCGGGCTTGATGCGCTTGCCGATCATGTTCTGCAGGTGCACGATCATGTCGACGGCGTCGATGCTGTCAAGGTCGAGGTCCTCGACGAGGCGGCTTTCGCGGGTGACGCCTTCGGTGTCAACCTCGAAGAGATCGCCCATCACGCGGACGATTTCGTCAAACAGTTCTTCCTTGGTGTAGGTCTTCTCCATTTCTTACTTCTCCTCGGTGCGGTTTTCGCGGATGAAGGCGGCCAGCGAGGCGACGCTGCGGAAGTGTGCGCGCACCTCCTCCGTTTCGCCCGAGAGCGAGACGCCGAAACGCTTCTTGACGGCAAGGCCGAGCTCGAGGGCGTCGATGGAGTCCAGACCAAGGCCTTCGCCAAAGAGCGGAGCGTCCGTCTCGATGTCTTCAGGGGTCATGTCTTCAAGGTTGAGGGCCTCGATGATGAGGGCCTTGACTTCGTTTTCCAGATTGTTCATCAGTTCTTCATCCGTTGAATGAGGGATTGGTTCGCAAGCGCCGTCGCTTTCTGCGCAGCGCGTCAATTCTGCCGGCGGCCGCGCGCCTTTCCTTCGATCTCGTCCTCGCGGCCCGCGGCCTTGAGGAGTTCGCGGCGCATCGCCTCGGTGAGCCTGCGGCTCGCCAGTGAGTAGCCGTCCTCGCCTTCCCTCAGGTAGTCCTTCGGATCGATCATGCCCTCGAAGGTCAGGCGGATCGACGGGCGAACGGCGGGAATCTCGTACCACTGCGTGTCCTTGTTGAGCCACGCGTGGGAGCTCCTGATGTGCACGACGGCGAGCCTGCATCCCGTGCGCAGGGCCGCATGGGCGACGCCGCGCTTCAACTTCATCGGGACGCCCGCGCGCGTGCGCGTGCCCTCGGGGAAGATCAGGATGTTCTCGCCGGCCTCAAGCCTGCGGGTGATCTCCTCAAGCGTTTCCAGAGAACCGTCGTTCGACATGTAGTCGGCCGCACGGATCACGTGCTTGAGGAAGAAATTATGCCTGAGCGAGGCCTTCACGAGACAGTCCATCTCGGGGAGCATCGAGGCCGTGAGGACGTAGTCGAGAATCGTCGGATGGTTGGCGATGATGATCGTTCCCCTGAGGGAGCGCATCTGTGCGAGCGACCCGCGCTCAATCATCATGACACCAAGGCGATCCATCGTCCGCGCATAGAAGTCGAAGCTCCTCGCGATCATCGCGCGGGCCTTGAGGCGGCGCGCCACGGGATCTCCGACCGTGAGCCTCAGATAGGGAAAGTACGTCATCGAGAGGCCCAGGCCCCCGAGTCCGAAGATCACCCAACAGAGCCCCGTCTTGAGACGGCGCCACTCGAAGGCGAGCCTGCCTTCGGTGCGTTCGGCCTTTTCCTGCGTCACGGCGGCCTCCATCACGCACGCTCCCACTCGAAGCGGGTGGCGGCGCCCGACGTGACGAACGCGGACCTTTCTGACGCAAGGCCTGCGGCGAGCTGGAGAGAAGCGGGAAGCACGGGCTCGGCCTGCTTCAGGGAACGCGGCGTCATCATGACGCCCGCGCCTTTCTTCAGGAGCCAGGCGGTGGCGTAGAGCGCATCGCAGGGGCGCGACTCGAACGCATCAAGAAGCGCCTCGGGCTGACGGTCGTCGAAGTCGACGACCGCCACGCAGTCCATGCCGTCGGCGAGCATGCCCGCCGCCTCGACGAGCGCCATGTGAAAGCTTTCGGCGCCTCGAGGCGGGCGCGTGCACGCGTCCCTCGATCGTGAACATGCCTGCGGCGGCGTTGTGGACCGACATCATGAAGTCCGTGGGTGACGGCGGCTCGCCCGCCGAAAACGCGTCGAGGATCTTCACGCCCCTCACGGTCTCGCCGTGGCGGCTTGAGAAGATCCAGGCCTTCGCCTCGCCCGCGCCCTCAAGTGCAAGGGCGGCCTCGCAGGCAAGCCTTGCGCCCGGACTCATGCGGCGCGCCTTCATCATCGGAAGTCGCTTCGTGAAGGCGAGCGGCGCGTTGGGAAGCCCCTCGGGCATGCCGGGGAGCGCAGACTGCGCCCATGCGCGGAGGTCCTCGTCGGAGGAGAGCCCCTGCGCGAACACCACGTGGGAGGCGATGTCGAAGTCCGTCATCATCAGGCCTTCTTCTTGCGGCAGACGAGGAGCGTGTGCTCCATGCCGAGGCCGTCGTGGACGCGTTCGATCTCGAAGCCCGCGGCCTCGACGAACCCCTCGAACTCGTCGTAGGGATAGAAGCGGCTCGTGCCGTTGGCGAGCGCCGTGAAGTAGAGCGACATCGCCGCAAGGCAGGCGTCGGCCACGGGGAACGGCTGACGGCCGATGAGCGGCTCAAGAATATAGAGGACCGCATCGTCCTCCATCGCGGCATGCGCCTTCTTCAGAATGGAGACGATCTGCGACGGGGAGAAGCAGTCGAGGAACTGGCTCATCCACCAGGCCTTCGTGCCCGTCTTCGGGAACTGCTGGTCGGAGAGGACGTTCATCGGATGCGTGGTGACGCGGGAGGCGAGGCCTTCTTCGGCCATCACGCGATCGACGGTCTCGCACTGCTCGGGCAGGTCGATGACGGCCACGCGGATGTCACTGCGCCAGGCGCAGCAGGAGCGGGCCCACTTGCCGGTGTTGCCGCCGACGTCCGTGATCGAGTCGATCCCGTCGGTGAAGACGAGCGGAAGCGCCTTGGGATAGGCCTCGTCGGAATAATGGTGGTCGAATTCGAACCAGCTCTCCTTCGCACGGCCCGGCAGCTTCTGGATGCCGGGATAGATCGTCGGCCAGTCGCCGAAGACCTTGAGGCCTGCGGGGCGGGACTCCCTGAAGGAGTCGGTGAGGCCCGCGAGGCCCTCGTAGCAGACGTCGCGCGTGAAGCGGAAGTTGATGCCCACGTGCAGGTCGTTGACAAAGAAGATGCCCGTGTTCGTGAGCGAGAAGCGGCCTTCATCCGACCGCTGCGCCACGCCGAATCGCACGGCGACCTCAAGGAGCGCCCTGGCGGCGTAGTCGCAGCAGGGCGACTTTTCACAGAGCGCCTCGAGGGTGAGGCCTTCGGGGCCAGCCTCGTCGAGCGCCTTCATCAACCCGAGGTCCGTCATGGCGCAGAGCGCCTGGAAGACGAAGGGAGAGACGGCAAGACGATGGGCCTCGTTGAGGGCGTCAAGGGCCGGCGTGCGGCGGGTCTTTTTGATGGACTCATTCATCATTGTGTTCTATGGGCTCTCTGACAACAACTCTGCCAGCAACGACACGGGAAAGCGTCTCCAAGAGTGACACGCTTTCCCTCAGGATTTTTTGTAGCAAACAGAATTCTACCTGATCCCCGAGTACTCATGAATTGTTCCTCCGCCTGCATCACTGACCCAAAGTTTGCGGACTTGATCGCACTCAAACACAAGCACAAGCACATCGACTTTCGGCCAGAAACGCCTCTCAAAAGCTAAACAGCCAAAAGCGCGAAGAAACTGACATACTCTGCCTCAAAGATGGGCGCCAACGAGCAGAAGTCACATTCCTCTCGCCCCAGACCCTCGCCATCACCATCAGAGCATCCGGCAATCTGTCTCAAGATTCTCACAACTTGATCAGCAACAGAATCAGAAGAAGGCAACCGGATTGACATCAAGAGCCGACTGTCTTTTTTTCATGATAAAATTATGGAATATCTTACTCTCCGTCTTCTGCACACAGTCAAAACGGAAAGAGCAAAACAATACGGGCAAGCATCTCTCATTAGTCGGCCCCGTCCCGTACTTGAACTCATTCTTAACGTATCGAGAAAACCCAAATGAAACGTGCCATTCCGATTCTCGTGTTATCCAGCGCTTTATTAACGGGCTGCGGCAGCTATACAGACCCTGGTTACTCCTACACTAATGTCAGCCCCAACGAAACCAGCGTAAGGGCAAAAATCATTGCCGGCGCTCGTGCCGGACGTTGGGATGTATGCGACCTTGACGAAAACAGCCTGAGGCTCACCAAGGACTTCAAAAAATACCAAGTCGGAATCATTGCGGCTTATTCTGAAGAAAATAACGCCTACGAACTTGAGCTGATTCCCGAGCTAACAACCTTGACGGATGAAAACGGTAAGGTTCATCCCAAAATGAACAAAATTCTGAGAAAGGTTGACCGGACAATTCAGAAGTCATCCAGCGCCAACGCTAATATCAACAGCGACCTCATCAAGTGTTCCTACGTTTCCACTTACAGACCCTCATCCGGAAGTCTCTTGTTCAGAAACAACACCAGTACGGAACTGACTTGGATTGGTGAGCCGACAAAAATTCCGTTCAACTCAAAGTTCAAGGTTGTCGCCCTCCGTGACTCGACTAAGGTGCCTGACGTTTTTGTGAAGTCGATCGAAGAGCGTCTCTCCGACGCCCTGGTTGAACAAGGGAGATACACGCCGACAGAGGAGGCTTTCACGATTGAGATTCACCTTAGCCAGTTCGACTCATCCACCAAGGGAGCTGCAGTTGACTTCATGATCGGCACGGGCGACCAAAAAATGAAGGCCCGAGCAATCTTCAAGGATCCGTCAGGTAAAGAGATTTGCTATGTTGATATTTACACTCGCCTCTTTACGGGAGGACTGGCCTTTATTGCAAAAGCGTCAAACAAGGTTACGCTTTTAATCAAGGAAGCCGTGATGGGTCATCTGGAGAAAGACATACTCGAATAGTAGTCTCTTCCCCCGAAAAACAAGAGCGGGACAATTGAATCGTCCCGCTCTTGTTTTATTGCCCAAAGCCTGCCGAATACATCCAATCTGAAACAGAGAGGCTTGCCTAAGCTTCAAGGCACATCCTTTCCCTGAAGTAGACGCCCCAAGGAACAGACTTGCAGATTCCCCAAGACGCCTGAGATTCTTTCGGCATATCTGCCAAAGAACCTCCGCTTGTCCTGCCGCACTGTCTCGTCTGCACTTCTCGTGGCTTTGGCCAAACGCACATCTCGAGTGTTCCCGCGCGCTTCAGTACAATGTGGTGTTTAGATTCCGAAATCCGTTTCCGGCCGGGCGATTCTCCGGACGGCAGCCAAGACAATTCCGATGATAGCCACCGAAGCACAGCGCGAAGCAATCGACAGTCTTCTCACCTTCATTGAAGAGGCCACGAGCCTCAGGCAGACGGCCGCAAGGCACCTCTCGAGGTGCGGCAGGCTTCTCAGGCTCCCCGAGCTCGAGGCGGCCGTACCGGGGCTCGTTGCGGGCGACCCGACGGGCTCCGACGCCGACCTCGTCTGCCGCATCGAAAAGCTCGAGATGCCGCCGTGCCCGCCGATTCCCGAGTCTCTCGCCCCGTACGCGACGGGCGACTGGCGCGCCCCCGAATGGACGCCCGACTGGAAGGCCCTGCCCGATCCGGCCGAGCATCCTGAGTCGGCCGAACTCTACGAGACTCTCGCCGACTGGCTCAGGATCCGCGGCTCCTGGCTGGAGGCCAGAGGCGAGATTCTTCCCAACCATGCGCTCTTCGAGCGCCTGCAGGATCTGAGGGACCATCTCTCCGAGTCGAACCTTCGCGACGAGTGCGTGATCGGCACGGCCGTCTTCACGTCGAACCCCGACGTCACGCGCGCGAAGAACCCCGTGCGCTGGCCGCTCCTCGTGCAGCCGCTCGTCATCGAGCTCGGCTCGAGCCGCCGCAACCTGCCCGTGATCGAAGTGCGCAGAAACGGCGACGAGGACCCGAGGCTCCTTGCCGAAATCCTCGCGCCCTTTGCCGAGGACGGCGTCGACCTCAAGGCCGCCTCGCGCTTTGAGGAATGGCTCGAGGATGCGGGTGCGGACGCGAACCTTGCGGGCGACGAGTCGCTTTCCGAGGCGCTCGAAAAGTTCGCCGCAAGCCTTCACCCAGACTGCCGCTTCGTACCCGCAGAAGAAGAACTCCCCGAGGACGCGGGTGAAAAACCCGCCTTCACGCTCGAGGCGAGTCCCGTCATTCTTATTCAGCCGCGTCCGAGCGGCGTTCGCAGTGCGATCCGCAGCATCAGGAAGGACATCGCCGAACACCGCGACGTGCCCGCGCACCTGATGGAGATCGTCTGTCCCGACGTCTTCCCGACGCTCGCCTCGGGCCTCACGCCCACGCTTTCGCTCGAAGCCAAACTCGCCGCGACGGCGGGCGAGGACCCCGACGTACTTCTCGCCAAGCCCGCGAACCCCGAGCAGCTCGCAATCGCGCACGAGGTCGAACACAACAACGTCGTGCTCGTGCAGGGCCCTCCCGGCACAGGCAAGACCCACACCATCGCGAACCTTCTCGGCCACTTCCTCTCGCAGGGCAAGCGCGTGCTCGTCACGAGCCACACGACGAAGGCGCTCTCGGTCGTCAAGGACCTCCTGCCCAAGGAGATCCAGCCGCTCTGCGTCACGATGCTCGGCGACAGGAAGGACCTCGAGCAGACCTCGTCCGAACTCATCACGCGCCTCACCCGCCTCAACGTCGAGGACCTCGAGGCGCGCATCAGGGCGCTCGGCCTTGAACGTCATCGACTCGGCACCGCGCTCGCCGACCGTCGCCGCCGCATCTTCGAGCAACGCAGGATCGAGCACGAGGCCGTCGAATTCAACGGCCGCCGCTACACGCTCACCGAAATAGCGAAGTTCCTGCGCGAGGCCGAGCGCTTGCAGGCGCTCATTCCGGGCGAAGTGGCCGAAGGCCCGATGCCGCTCTCCTTCCGGGAGCTTCTTGAACTCTACGGCACGAACGGCCGGTGGGACGCCGAGACGGCCCGCGACCTCTCGGGCCTGCTCCCCGGATTCGAGCTTCTGCCCGACGCCGACACGATGCGCGGCATGAACCGCCGCTGGCGCGACGTGCTCGCCGAGGATGCGGGCGACGTCACGATCGACGAGCGCAGGAGCGCCTCGGGCGAAAGGCTCCACGCCTTCATGAAGGGCGGCGAGACGCTTCTCGTCGCGCCCGAGTCGGGCATCTCCGCGCTCACGCCCGCGATGGATCTTTCGCCACTTACCGAAACGGACGAAATGAAGCGCCTTGCGCTCTCGCTCGGCCTTGCGGACGAAGGGTGCCGCGAGGCCTTCGAGCAGCTCGAGCGCGAGCTCGCGGCCGCAAACGAACTTGCTCTCGCCGTCGACCGCGCCTCGCTTCTTGACAACCGCACCGTCGTCATCCCCGACGCCATCGACGCCGACGCCGCCATGAAGGCCGCCGAATGGTTCACAGCCAACGATCCCGACGGCAGCACGGGCTTCCTCGGCCGCCTCTTCAACAAGGAGGCCCGCGAGGCCGCCGATGCACTTGCCGGCGTCGAAGTGAACGGCTCGCGCCCTGCCTCGAAGGAGGCCTTCGAAGCCGTCGCGCTGCACGCGCGCCTCAAGGCCGCCGTGAAGACCGTCGCCCGCACCTGGGACAGCCTTGCCGAACGCGCGGACGCACCCGCCTTCGCCACTTACGGCAACAACGCCGTGCGCACGCTCTTCACGCGCTACGGCACGTCGCTATCCGACACCTGCATCTGGTGGCGCAGGGTCTTCGTTCCCTATATTGAAGGGCTTCTTTCCGCCGGCATCGAAGCCGAGGGCATGAAGGAGCTCCTTGAATCCGCCGACCCGCTCGAGGCGGCCCGCAGGTTTGCGACCGACGTGCTCGCGCCCGTGCACACGGCCCGTCACCGCGAGGCCGAGCTTCATGCGCTTCGCGAATGGCAGGCGACCGAGAGCCAGAAGCTCTATGCGGCCGCACCTGCCTGCGCGACCGCAAGGCGCCTTGCCGCCGCAACGCTCGTCGATCCCGACGCCTGGGAGCTTGAGGCCGAGCGCCTCAGGAAGCTTCTTGAGGACCAGCCGCTCTTTGCCCGCCGCACCGAGCTTCTTGAAAGGCTTCGCGCCGCCGCGCCCGAGTGGGCGAACGCGCTCGAGGCGGGCGAGCCCGGCTTCACGACCTCGAACCCATCGCCCGAAATCACGAACGCCTGGCTCTACCGCCAGCTCGAGCGCATCTACACGCGCGCGACCGCCGCGGACCTCGATGCACTGCAGTCCGACGCCGAGCGTCTGTGCGCCGACCTTCGCGAGGCGACGGCCCAGCTCGCCGTCGCCAAGGCCTGGCTTGCCGTCAAGTCGAGGCTCTCGAACGGTCCCGCGCTCTCGAACCTCTTCTCGCTTGCCGCCTACATGAAGCGCGCCGTCGGCCGCGGCCGCAAGAGCGCCGCCTGGAGGCGCGAGGTCAACAGGCTTCTGCCCGCCTGCCAGCAGGCCGTGCCCGTCTGGATCATGATGATCCAGGACGCGCTCCTCAACTTCAGCACCGCCTCGAAGTTCGACGTGATCGTCGTCGACGAGGCGAGCCAGGCCGACATGACGGCGCTGCCGCTCCTCTATATGGGCAAGAAGGTGATCGTCGTGGGCGACGACCGCCAGGTGACGCCGCTCTCCGTGGGCACGAGCGAGGCCGCCGTCGACGCGCTCTGCGCCCGTCATCTTGAAGGCCGCGTCAAGGAGCCCAAGCTCTACGACTCGAGGCTCTCGCTCTACGGCCTCGTGCAGAGCATGGCCTTCCCCGCGCACATGCTCGTCGAGCACTTCCGCTCCGTGCCCGAAATCATCGGCTGGTGCAGCCGCCTTTCCTACAACGGCACGATCAGGCCGCTTCGCGACGCCTCGTCCTCGAGCCTCAAGCCCGCGGTGGTGCCCTGGCGCACCCGCGGCACGGCGGGCGACAACGGCGTCAACGAAGAGGAGGCCCAGGCCGTCATCCGCCTGCTTCGTGCGATGATCCATGATCCCGCCTACGACGGCAAGACCTTCGGCATCATCCCGATGCGAAGCGTGCACGGCGCGCAGGTCAACCGCATCCGCCGCCTGCTCGTCGAGAACTTCGACCCGCGCGAGATCGAGCGCCGCCGCATCCACTGCGGCATTTCGGCCGAATTCCAGGGCGACGAGCGCGACGTCGTGATCCTCTCGCTCGTTGACTCCGCCGCGCCCGGGCTTCCCCTCAGGAAGGAGACCGACGGCGCCGACGGCATGATGAAGAAGCGCTGGAACGTGGCCGTCTCCCGCGCCCGCGACCAGCTCTGGCTCGTGCACTCCTTTGACCCCGCCGCGCAGCTCAAGCCCGACGACCTGCGCCGCTCGCTCTTCGACTGGGCCGACGGCGTCATGTCGGGCACGATCGGCGCGGCCGAGCCCTTCGACCTGCCGGATCCCGAATTCACGGGTCAGGTGCTCCGTGCGCTGCGAAAGCGCGGCTACCGCGTCGAGGCGGGCCACGATGCGGGCGCCTGGCGCCTCGACATGGTCGTGCGTGCGCGCGGCCGCGCCGCCGCCATCGAGTGCGACGGCTCGGGCCGCGAGGACGAGGACGCCATCCGCCGCGACATGGAGCGCCAGACCGTGCTTGAGCGCGCGGGCTGGAAGTTCGTGCGCGTGCGCAGCGCCGACTGGTTCCGTCGCCCCGAAAAGACGCTCGAGCGCGTCTGCGAGGCCCTCGCCGCCCTGGGCATCGCGCCCGAGCCCGAGGACTGCGCCCCGCAGAAGGACCTGCTTCTTGCACACGTGAGGGCCAACGTCGAGCGCCTCGAAGCCGGACTCGACATGATCGTCTTCGACAAGGAGGACGAGGACCCCGTGCCGCCCGTCGCCCCCGTGACGCCCGCCGACCTCGCGCCCGACGACGCCGAACCCGTCGTCACCGCCCCCGTGCAGTTCGAGGCCCCGCTCATGCCCGTCGAGGTCGAGAAGGCCGACATCATGCTCATCCCCGAGATGGAGATGAGGGACGCGGTGCGCATCTCACTCCCGACGCTCTCCGACGTCTTCGACGACGAGCCCGCCGCCGAAACGGATGCCGAGACGGAAGGCGAGGCTCAAAACGAGCCCGTGGCCGAGTCCTGCGGCGACCCGCACCACACGCCCGTCACCTTCATGGAGGTGATCCGCGACGGCCTGATGGACCGAGGCGTCAATCCCGTCCTTCAGACGACGCCCAACGACGCCACCATGACGATCGGCGGACGCACGCTCCTGCGCGCCACCTTCTGGAGCGGCCGCGCCGACGTGCTCGTGCCCGCCTTCGACGACGTCAAGCCCCGCACGTGCGCGGGCTGCCGCCTCGTGCACAACGGCGCCTGGCGCATGTGGTCGCTCGCCGAAGCCGACCTCACGCAGCGCTTCGTGCAGGACTTCGTCGTCTTCATCGCCCGAACGGCCGAAGCCCTCCGATGACGGACCGGTGAAAAACCGCAAGTGACCCGCCGCCCGCAGGAGAAACGCCTCTCCCGCGGGCGGTTTTGCATCGAACCCCGCCGTCTCCCTACGCCTGCAGGCTTATCACGGCGCGCGTCGTCCATGCGCAGCACGCCCTCGTGATGCCGCAGGCGAAACCGCGAGCGCCGGGGTCCCCGCGACGCCTCCGCCCTTCCTCCCCGCCCCGCCGTCAAAAGGCCTCTCCCTCAACGAGAAGGATCAGGTTTTCCGTCTTCTGCCGTCAACTTTCGGCAAAATCACTTGATTAGTCGGCTATCTTCTTCGAACAACCGGAACTGACGATCCGTTCATACCTGTGGGATTGCAGAGGACACTACTGAGACTGCGCGCCGTTTTACAGCGCGAAAGTCCCGAAAACCTCGTCTTCCCCTCGAGCAGTAGCGATCCCAATGATGAAGCACGCGTCAGAAACATCGGAAAAAGCGCTCGAAAATTGAAGAATCTTTACGTTCGGCGCCGTTTCGATTTGGTACAATCCTGAACGTTCGTTCAGAAGGTTTGCTAGAATTCTGAACAGCCGTTCAGTCATTTCTGAACAGGTGTTCAGGAAAGAGTCCCGCAACACGGCACTTTCCGACGACCTGATACAACCGTTTTCGACAAAAACCAGAAGGTACATTGACATGTTGTCAACGCACAAAACCATCACCCTGGCGCTGATGTGCGCCCTGGCTTCCACGACCGTGCTCACCGGCTGCAAGGACGGCGCCCAGCAGGGTCAGGCCACCCAGAGGCAGATGCCTCCGACGGAAGTCACCTACGTGACGGCCAAGACGACCGACCAGACGCTTCAGACGACCCTGACGGGCCGCACCAGCGCCTACTATGAAGCCGAGGTTCGCCCGCAGGTCAACGGCGTCCTCGTCAAGAAGCTCTTCAAGGACGGCTCCGAAGTCAAGGCCGGCCAGCAGCTCTATCAGATCGACGACGCCCCCTACGTCGCCGCGCTCAAGTCCGCAGAAGCCTCGCTCGGCCAGGCCAATGCCAACCTTGTGAAGGCCCGCGCCGACGCGAAGCGCTCCTCCGAGCTCGTCAAGATCAACGCCGTCTCGAAGCAGTCCGACGACGCCGCCCAGGCCGCGCTCAAGTCCGCCGTCGCCAACCAGAAGGCCGCCGAGGCCGCCGTGGCGACCGCAAAGGTCAACATGCAGTACACGAAGGTGCTCTCCCCGATCTCGGGCCGCATCTCCCGCTCCGAATTCACGGAAGGCGCGCTGATGGCCGCCTACCAGGCCACGCCGCTCACGCGCGTGCAGCAGCTCGACCCGATCTACGTCGACGTGACGCAGAAGGCCGACGACCTGATGCGCATCCGCCGCGACATCGCCTCCGGCGTGCTCAAGTCCGGCGACAACCAGAGCGCCCGCGTTCAGCTCGTCTTTGACGACGGCTCCGTCTACCCGCACGAGGGCGAGCTGACGTTCACCGACGTCACCGTCAACGAATCCACCGGCATGGTCAACGTCCGCGCCGTGTTCCCGAACCCGGACAAGGTTCTTCTCCCCGGCCTCTACGTCCGCGCCAACCTCGTCGAGGGCGTGCGTCCCGACTCCATCGTCATTCCGATGCAGTGCGTGATGCGCGACGCCAAGGGCAACGCCTCGGTCTGGGTGATCGACGCCGAGAACAAGATCGCCACCCGCAAGATCACGGCCTCCCGCTCGATCGGCACGAGCTGGCTCGTCGAGTCCGGCCTCAAGGCCGGCGACCGCGTCGTCTTCGAGGGTTTCCAGCGCACCCGCGCCGGCGCCACCGTTTCGCCCAAGGAGGCCGACGCCTCCAAGATGCTCGACAAGACGGGCAAGTCCCTCTACTAATACGGACTGAGGCAGAAAACCATGTTCTCACGCTTTTTCATTGAGAGGCCCGTCTTCTCGTGGGTGATCGCCATCGTGATCATGCTCGCGGGCGCTCTCTCCATCCTCAGGCTGCCGATCAGCCAGTTCCCGCAGATCGCGCCTCCGCAGGTAAGCATCTCCGCCACCTATCCGGGCGCCTCCGCCGAGACGATCGAAAACACCGTCACGCAGATCATCGAGCAGAACCTCACCGGTCTTGACGGCTACCTCTACATGTCGTCGACGTCCGACTCGACGGGCCGCGTGTCCATCACGGTGACCTTCGAGGCCGGCACGAACCCCGACATGGCTCAGGTTCAGGTCCAGAACAAGATCCAGACGGCCCTGACCACGCTTCCGCAGGTCGTGCAGCAGATGGGCGTCACCATTCAGAAGACGTCCGCCAACTTCCTGATGGTCGTGGGCTTCATCTCCAAGGACCACAGCATGAACGCCTCCGACTTGGGCGACTACCTCGTCGCCCATGTTCAGGAGCCGCTCTCGCGCGTGCAGGGCGTCGGTGAAGCCGAAGTGTTCGGCTCCGAATACGCCATGCGCATCTGGCTCGACCCGAGCAAGATGGTGAAGTACAAGCTCAACCCGAGCGAAGTCAAGGCCGCCATCTCGGCCCAGAACGCCCAGGTCTCCGCCGGCGGCATCGCCCAGCAACCGACCGACGGCAAGCAGCTCTTCACGGCCACCATCTCGTCGGCAAGCTTGCTGCAGACGCCTGAGGAATTCCGCAACATCCTCCTCAAGACGACCGAGGACGGCGCCAAGGTCTACCTGCGCGACGTCGCTGAAGTCGCCGTCGGCCAGCAGACCTACATGGCCTTCGCCACCTACGACGACTATCCGGCCTCCGGCATGGCCATCAAGCTCGCTTCGGGCGCCAACGCCATCGCCACGCAGAAGGCCGTGCTCGAACGCGTCGAGGAACTCAAGCCGAGCTTCCCCGAAGGCATGGAAGTCGTGATTCCGTTCGACACGACGCCGTTCGTCTCCGCAGCTCTCAAGGGCGTGATCAAGACGCTCTTTGAAGCCATCGTGCTCGTCGTCGTGGTGATGTACCTCTTCCTGCAGAACTTCCGCGCGACGCTCATCCCGACGATCGCCGTGCCGGTCGTGCTTCTGGGCACGTTCGGCGCGCTCTTCGCCTGCGGCTTCTCCATCAACATGCTGACGATGTTCGCCATGGTGCTCGCCATCGGCCTGCTGGTGGACGACGCCATCGTGGTCGTGGAGAACGTCGAGCGCGTGATGCGCGAGGACGGCACCGACCCGAAGACCGCCACCATCAAGTCGATGGGCGAAATCCAGTCGGCCCTCGTGGGCATCGCCATGGTCCTTTCGGCCGTGTTCGTGCCGATGGCCTTCTTCGGCGGCTCCACGGGCGTCATCTACCGCCAGTTCTCGGTGACCATCGTCTCAGCCATGGCGCTTTCCGTCGTCGTCGCCCTGACACTGACGCCGGCCCTCTGCGCCACGATGCTCAAGCCGGTCAACCATGAGGAGCACCACGGCAAGGGCGGCTTCTTCGGCTGGTTCAACCGCAGCTTCGACGCCTTCACGCAGTCCGTCAAGGCCCTCATCGCCAAGTCGATCCACGGCTGGAGCGTCATGCTCGTCGCCTACGCCGCCGTCGTCGGCCTGATGGTCTGGGGCTTCAAGGCGCTGCCAACCTCGTTCATGCCGCAGGAAGACCAGGGCGTCCTCATGATGATGTCCCAGCTCCCCGACGGCGCGACGCTCGAGCGCACCGACCTTGAGATGAAGAAGATCCAGCAGACGTTCGCCAAGACCGAAGCCAAGTCCGTCGAGTCCGTCTTCGTGGTCCGCGGCTTCTCCTTCGCGGGTACGGGCCAGAACATGGCTCTGGGCTTCCTGAAGCTTCGCGACTGGAGCGAGCGCACGACGCCCGACACGTCGGTCGCCGCCATCCAGGGCCGCACCATGGGCATCCTCATGGGTCACCCGGACTTCAAGCAGGCCAGCACCTTCGTCTTCCCGCTTCCGCCGGTTCCCGAACTCGGCGTGGCCGACGGCTTCGACCTCTACATCCAGGACAACACGGGCGGCACGCACGACAAGCTCATGCAGTACATGGGCCAGTTCCTGATGAAGGCCAACGCCGACCCGCGTCTGACGATGGTCCGCCACAACGGCATGGCCGACACGACGCAGTTGAAGCTCGTGCTCGACTATGAAAAGCTCTCGGCCCTAAACCTCAGCATCAGCGAAGTCAACTCCGCCATCTCGACCGTCCTCTCCGGCTCCTACGTCAACGACTACATGGACCGCGGCCGCGTCAAGCAGGTCTGGGTCATGGGCAACACGGGCTCGCGCATGCAGCCCGAAGACATCCTCGGCTGGCACGTTCGCAATGCCAACGGCGAGATGGTGCCCATCGGCACGTTCGCCAAGTTCGAATGGACCTACGGCAGCCCGCGTCTCGAACGCTTCAACGGCCTTCCCGCCGTGAACATCCAGGGCAACCCGCGTGCGGGCGTCTCCTCCGGTCAGGCTATGGCCGCCATTGAGGAAATCGCCAAGGAAGTCTTCCCCGCCGGCTACGAAATCGCCTGGAACGGCGTTTCGTACCAGGAAAAGGCCGCAGGCAACCAGGGTCCCGCGCTCTTCGCGCTCTCGATCCTCGTGGTGTTCCTCTGCCTTGCCGCCCTTTATGAAAGCTGGTCCGTCCCGATCGCGGTGCTCCTCGTGGTGCCCTGCGGCGTCGTGGGCGCCCTCGGCCTCACCGGCGCGCTCGGCATGTCCAACGACATCTACTTCCAGGTCGGCCTTCTCACGACGATCGGTCTGGTGAGCAAGAACGCCATTCTGATTGTGGAATTCGCCAAGGAGTACATGGAACAGGGCAAGGATGCGATCCACGCCGCCGAAGAGGCCGTGCGTGTCCGCCTGCGTCCGATTCTCATGACCTCCCTCGCCTTCGGTCTCGGCGTGCTCCCGCTCGCCATGGCCCACGGCGCAGGCGCCGGCGCCCAGAACGCCATCGGCGTGGGCGTGCTCGGCGGCATGCTCGCAGGCACCTTCCTCTGCATCGCCTTCGTCCCGGTCTTCTACGTGCTCGTCGACCGCTTCCTCGGCGGCAAGAAGCGCCACGAAAAGAACCAGATCCAGCAGGCCTGATGCAGGTGACTGACATCACGACACATTGAAATCTCAGGGCGGCGGGCCTCACCCGCTCCGCCGCCCTCACGGAACAAACATCATGTCCACGACGATTTTCAAGATCCTTCCCCTCTGCGCGGCCCTCGCCCTGACAGGCTGCGTCAACCTCGCCCCGGACCACGAGCGTCCCGCCGCGCCCGTCGAACAGGCGTGGCCCACGGGCGAAGCCTACGACGCCGCCTCCGTGCGCAGCGAAGCCCTGCCCGCATGGCAGGCCTTCTTCACGGACGAGCGCCTTCGCAAGGTGATCGATCTCGCCCTCAAGGAAAACCGCGACCTCCGCGTCTCGGCCCTCAACATTGAAAAGGCCCGCGCCCTCTACGGCGTGCAGCGCTCCGAGCTCTTCCCGACCGTCGCCGCCGCCGCTAGCAACGCAGGCAAGCACACCCCGGCAAGCGTCGCCGGCACGAGCACGACGACCCACACCTACACGGCCCAGCTCGCCATGACGAGCTATGAGCTCGACTTCTTCGGCCGCGTGCGCAACCTCAACGAACAGGCCCTGCAGGCCTACCTCGCCTCCGAGGACGCCCGCCGCTCCGCCCAGAGCGCCCTGATCGCCCAGGTCGCCTCCGGCTGGCTTGCGCTCGGCGCCGACCGCGCCCAACTCGAGCTCCAGAAGGAGACCCTCGCAAGCCAGGAGGAAAGCTTCCGCCTCATCGAGGAAAGCTACAGGCTCGGCGCCGCGAGCAGGCTCGACTATGAGCAGGCCCGCACGACGGTCACGGCCGCCCGCGCCCAGATCGCGTCCTACATCCGCGCCGTCGCGCAGGACAAGAACGCCCTCGACCTTCTCTGCGGCACCACCGTCCCCGAGGATCTGCTCCCTGCGGGTCTCGCCACCGGCGTCACGCAGACGGCCGTCCTCCCCGCCGGCCTTCCCTCCGAAGTGCTCCTCAAGCGTCCCGACATCGCTGCGAGCGAACGTGACCTGATCAGCGCCGAAGCCAACATCGGCGTCGCCCGAGCCGCCTTCTTCCCGAGCGTCTCGATCACCGCCGGCGCAGGCACCACGGGCATGCAGCTCTCGAACCTCTTCGACGCGCACACGGGCTTCTGGTCCTTCACGCCCTCCGTGAACCTTCCGATCTTCACGGGCGGCCGCAACGTCGCCACCCTTGAAGCCGCCAAGGTCGGCCAGAAGATCGCCGTCGCGAACTACGAAAAGGCCATTCAGACCGCCTTCAGGGAAGTCTCCGACGCCCTCGCCACCGAAGGCACGATGGACCGTGAACTCACGGCCCGCCGCGAATACGCCGAGGCCGCCACCAAGGCCTGGGAACTCTCCGACGCCAGCTACAAGGCGGGCGCCATCTCCTACAACGACGTTCTGACGAGCCAGCGCGCCATGGTCGGCGCCAAGCAGGCCCTCATCGGCGCCGAACTCTCCAAGTCGATGAGCGCCATCACCCTCTACAAGGTGCTCGGCGGCGGCACGACCGTAGCCGAAGCGCAGCCGGCCGACAAGGCCGACAAGGAGTAATCCATGGCCAAAGTGACATTCACCATTCACAAGGCGGGCAAGCACCAGCGCCACTCACGCCGCAACCAGATACTCGACGCCGCCCAACGCTGCTTCAAGAAGCAGGGCTTCCACAAGACGACCCTGCGCGACATCGCGCAGGAGTTCGGGATGAGCGCCGGCCACATCTACAACTACTTCAGCAACAAGGAAGCGATCATCGAGGCGCTCGTCGAACTGCGCACGCAGGAGTTCCTCGACATGATCGACACCGACAAGTTCGCCGACCTGCCGCCCGAAGAGCGCATGGACAAGGAGCTCGGCCAGGTAGTCGACGCCTACCTCAACCTCGACAACACGTCGCTCTCCATCGCGATCATGAACGAGGCCCTCATCAACCCGAAGGTCTATGAAATCGTCGTGGCCGCCGCGAGCAAGGTCCGCAACCACATCGTCGAGGCTCAGCTCCTCGCGATGAAGGAGGAGCGCCGCTACGCACCGCCCTACGAAGTGATCGAGAGCCGCTGCATGACCATCCGCGCCATGCTCGAAGGCCTGCGCCTCGCGCACATCTTCACGCCCGAAATGGACGTGCCGCTCGTGCGTGAGATGGCCATCAAGCGCATCAAGCAGATCCTCGCGCTCGATGAGGCCGAGGACCAGGCCGCAGCATCCGCCGAGGCCAAGCTCAGGGCCGAAGCCATGGCCTGCGCCTACTATCCGGTCTCCGAAAAACCTGAGGCCTGAGGCCTGAAGCCTGAAGCTTCTAAATAAAATCGGGAGTCTCCGCAACGGAGGCTCCCGATTTTTTCACTCTCATTTTCATGCGTCCCTCAGTCTTCCCGAGAGACGCATTTGAACGCCCTCTTTACGGCAGTCTCGACACGGCATCCGCCATCATGTCCCAGAAACGCGCGAGGTCAAGCTCGAGCGCGGCGTGGGTGTGACAGCCCTCGGGGGCCGTCCTGCGGAAGTCGGCGACGGTCATGCCGCGGGTGCGCGTGCCCGTGAGTTCGACGCTGATGGGCACGGGGACGTACCTGACGACCGTCGGGTCGAGCACGCACGCGATGGCGCACGGATCGTGCAGCGGCGCGTCGCCGAAGCCGCGCACGCGGCGGTAGCGGACGTTGAAGGCCGTGAGGATTTCAGCGAGGAGCTTCGCGGAGGCCGTCGGGATCGCGGCGATGCGGGCGACCTGCTCCTCGCTCACACGGGCCTGATAGGTGAGGTCGAGCCCGACCATCACGACCTTCCACTTTTCCTTGAAGACGATGTCGGCCGCCTCGGGGTCGGTGCCGATGTTGAATTCGGAGTACGGGCCGTGGTTGCCCGTGTGCACGGCGCCGCCCATGAGGACGACCTCCTTGACGCGCTCGACAATCCTGGGCTCCAAGCGCGCGGCAAGCGCAATGTTGGTGAGCGGCCCCGTCGGCACGAGCGTCACCGTCCCTGCGGGGCGGCTCATCACGGTGTCGATGATCACCTGCACGGCATGCCTCGGATCCGTCTTGAGCACGATCTCCTCGGGGAGCGTCGCGTCGTCAAGGCCCGTCTCGCCGTGGATTTCGGCCGCCACTTCGGGCTCGATCATCAGGGGACGCGTGGCGCCCGCCGCGATGGGAACGTCGTGAAGGCCCGCCACCTGCGCGATGGCCAGCGCGTTGCGGGTCACCTTGGCAATCGACTGATTGCCCGCCACGACCGTGATCGCGAGGATGTTCACGTTCGGATTGCCTGCGGCGAGCAGGATGGCGGCCGCGTCGTCGTAGCCGGGGTCGCAGTCGAGGATGATGTCGATCTTCTGGTTTTCGGTGCTCATGTTGCGTGCTCCTTGCGTTCGGAATGTTCGGCTGCGAAGATTGCCGGGCTTCAGACGGCGAGCGCCTCGACCTCGGACCTTCTCGGAATTGAGGTGGCGGCGCCCTCGCGCGTCACCGAGATGGCGGAGGCCTTCGCGGCGCGGTTCATGGCGGTCCTCAAGTCCTCGCCCGCGGCAAGCGCGGCCACGGCATACCCCGCGAACGTGTCGCCCGCGCCCGTCGTGTCGACGGCCTTCATCTTCACGGCCGGCACGAAGAAGGGCTCGGCACCGGGCACACGGCCGCAGGCGCCCCTGCTGCCGAGTGTGAGGATGAGGTTCACGTCAGGATACCTGCGCTCGAGAAGCGCCATCAGGCCGGCGGCCTCAACGCCTTCGGCCTCGTCGGCCAGAAAGCCCCTCGCCTCGGTCTCGTTGACGATGAGCGCGTAGAGCCTTTCGAGCGGCGCCTTGAGAAGCGAAGCGTCGAAGGGAGACGGATTGAGGACGGTGCGCAGACCACGTTCGAGCGCAGCTTCGATAAGGCCCGCAGTGTCGGGGAGCTCGTTCTGCAGCATCACGATGTCGTCCTTCTCGCAGGCGTCGAGCGCAAGCAGCATGCTCTCCACCGTCACGCGGCCGTTGGTGCCGGGATAGTAGAGGATGCCGTTCTCGCCGTCCTCCGTCACCTGGATGAAGGTGTGGCCGCTCGCCTCGGACTCGTGCACGGCCAGCATCGAGACGTCGACGCCTTCGCCCTTGAGCACTTCAAGAAGCATACCGCCGTCGGCACCCACGCAACCCGCATGGAGGACCGTCGCTCCCGCGCGAGCAAGCGCCACCGACTGGTTGAGACCCTTGCCACCCGCATGCACGGCGCGGTGCGAGGCCGCAAGCGTCTCGCCGGGACGCACGAAGTGGTCGACGCGGTAGACGTAGTCAAGGTTGAGAGAGCCGATGTTGAGGACTGCCATGTTCGATGCCGTCATTGAAGTGTTGGAACGGACCCGCCGCACACCGATGCGGGCGCGGGAGCTTCGGTGACACGCATTTTAGACCAGAGCTACCCTCATGAGAAAAAGCTTTCAAATTGATGAAAACGGCTCGGGCGCAAGCCCCCTCAGGCAGACTGCATTCTAGGAGTGCGTACGCCAGACGCCCTTGCGCCAGTAATGCCACAGCACGATGCCCGCCGTGATGTAGTAGATCCAGTCCGCGGTCCAGACGACGGCGACGTTCGTCGTGAGGCGCGTGATCGTGAAGACGTAGCAGAGATAGACGGCCGAGGCGGCGATGGTCGCGACCGAGCTCTCCCAGGTTCGGCCGATGCCGCCCATCACGAAGAGCAGATACATCGCGGGCACGGCCGTGAGGAAGGAGCCGAGCATCACGTAGAAGGTCGCGTTCGCCGCCGAGATCACGCCCTCGATGCTCGTGAAGACCCCGAGCACGGCCGAGGGGAACACGGCGGCGAGCAGCATGACGGGCAGCATCGAAACGGCGCAGAGCACGAGGCCGCGTCGCACGAGGCCCAGCACCTCGTCCTCCCTGCCCTCGCCGATCAGGTTTGCAGCGACGGCGCCGCACGTCGAGCCGAAGGCGTGGATGAATAGGAAGAGCGTCGAGCAGATCTGGCGCACGATGTTCGAGACCGCCAGAGGCTCCTCACCGAGATGCTCGACCGCGAGGAAGAAGAGAAGCCACGCAAAGAACGCAAAGGCCTCCTGCACCATCAGCCAGCGCCCGAGCCTGAAGAGCGAGCGCTGCAGCGCGCCGTCCCAGGAGAAGCTCCCGAAGAGCGCATACTTCCCGTGGTCCACGCGAAGGAGTACGTAGCCGAGCAGGAACACGAGGCAGACCGCCTCCGAAATCGTCGAGGCAATGGCCGCGCCCGCAATGCCCATCGCGGGCATGGGACCTGCGCCGAAGATGAGCACGTAGTTGAGGACGAAGTTCGAGGCGACCATGACGAGCGAGCTCGCCGTCAGGACGCCGGGCCTGAGCGTCGCGATGAAGAACGCACGCAAAAGCGCGCAGGCAAACGCAAAGGGCAGGCCCCAGACGCGCCAGTAGAGATACGTGTCGGCCGCCTCAGCCACCGCCGCCGACTCGCAGGCCGTATCGAGAAAAGGCTTGGCCGCAAGGTCGGAGAGCACGATGAGGACCGCCGCGAGCCCCGTGAGAAAGAGTACCCCGGAGCGGAACGACCGCCCGATCTCCGCCCAGGCCTTCTCGCCGTTCTTCCTGCTCATGTGCGCCTGCACGCCGAAGCCGTACCCCATGCCGAACATCATGAGCATGAGGAAGAAGACGCCCGCGAGCGCTGCGGCGCCGAGCTCCACTTCGCCGACACGCCCGAGAAAGGCGACGTCGGTCATGCCGATGAGCTGCTCGAGCAGGAAGCTCAGCATCAGCGGAACGGCCATGCGGAAGATGGTGCCGCTCGAATAGATGCGGCGGCGTTCGATTTCGAAGGACATGTGCAGAAAGACTGAAGAGGCCCGAAACGCAGGCCCTGAACTGAAAGTGCCGTATTTTAGCGACTTGCAGGCTTCTTTTCAGCGTGCCCGCGAGCGCCAAAAAGTCAGGCCGCCCGTCCGAAGACAGGCGCTCCTCATCCTTTTTTAGGCTCTTACTCGTTGATGTTCGGGCCACTCATAAAGAAGGTCCACCGGTCGGGCTCTTTCTTTCCTATCGATCAACCTGAGCTCCCACTCCAGATCCTGAAGCACTTCCTTCGCAATCTCGTCCTCGGGATTCTTCGCCACTCGTTCCTTGTAGCGCTCGATCGTTTCCTCGATATCCTGTCGGTACGTAATCCCTTCCATTATGAATTCCCTCAAGATCGTCCATGAAAACGACGCGGATATCGCAGCCATGCTGCCGGGCAATCCTCACGCCATCGGTGCTCCCGATCTCTTCGTCGAGAGCTCTGCCCGGTCCTGCGTCGGACGGGTGCCGCAATCTGAGTATAGGACTTGACGCCCTGACCGACGACCTCAATTCGGGCGGGCCAGATACCGTAAATTCACTCATGCTCTATGCCGTCCGTCAACATATGAACACATAAACATATGCACAGAGAAGCATAAGTGGATAATGGTCTTGACCCTCGAGAGGTCGTTGAATCGGACACGGGCGTGTCGGTGATCGGCCTCTCTCTGAAAAAAAAGGAGAAAGACCATGTCCAAACAAGTTTTGCTTGATCGTCGCGGCTTCCTGCGCGGCGGCGCATCCGTCGCCATGGCGGCGGTTCTCGGATCCTCTGAAACGTTGGCGGCTGAAGCCGGTGAAAAGCCGAAGATTCGTCCGCTCGAAGGCAAAATGGATTATGAGTCCATTCGCAAGCGCGCCCGTGAAATGATGATGCCGCGCTGCTACGTCTGTCCTGAATGCAACGGCAGGGGGCCCTGCGTCGGTCAGGTTCCCGGTTTCGGCGGCATGGGCGCAAGCCGAGGCTTCCAGGCCAACTATGACTCTCTCGCCGCAGTGCAGCTCAACAGCCGTGTGATCCACGGAGTGCATGTGCCCGACACGTCCATCGACTTCTTCGGGACGAAGATCTCCATGCCGGCCGTTGCCGCGCCGACGGGCGGCACCACCTACAACATGGGCGGCAAGCTCACCGAAAAGGAATTCGTCACTGCCATTTGCGGCGGCTGCACGAAGGCCGGCACGCTCGGCGCCGTGGCGGACGGCATCGGTGATCCGCTCCCCGTCTTCGAGGAACGTCTTCAGACGCTCAAGTCCCTCGGCTACAAGGCCATCGTCGGTCTCAAGCCGCGTCTCAACAAGGACATCATCGAACGCATGAAGCTTGCCGAACAGGCCGGTGTCGTCGCGCTCACGATCGACCTTGACAGTGCAGGCCGAGCCGCTCGCGCCACGAAGGGCCAGACTGTCGAACCCAAGACCTTCGAACAGTTGAAGGAACTCGTCAGTGCCTCGCCGCTTCCGCTTCTTTTCAAGGGCATCATGACGCCTGACGAAGCCGAACTGTGCGTTCAGGCGGGCGCCGCCGGCATCGTCGTCTCCAATCACGGCGGCCGTACGCTCGCCGACACTCCGGGGACGGCAGCCGTGCTCCCGCGCATCGCCGACAAGGTCAACGGTCGCTGCTACATCATGGTGGACGGCACGGTTGCCCGAGGTACCGACGTCGAGAAGTATCTGGCGCTCGGCGCCCAGTGCACGCTCGTCGGCCGTCACTTCGTCCGTGCTGCTCATGGCGGTCTCGAAGACGGCGTTGCGCTCTTTGCCAACAAGATCAAGAGCGAACTCGCGGTCGCGATGGTTCTCACCGGCGCACAGCGCATCTCCGACATCAATCGCAAGATGATCGTCATTCCGCCTGAGTACCTTGCTTGAGGCGAGAGCCTCATGATGCTCCCGGCGTCTGAGACGCCTCGGAGCATCTCACGCCTGGCAACGCCCGGTCCTTCGATCGGGCGTTTGCTTTTGAAGCGCAAGGCGGGCAATATCAAGGCATCAGCTTAAGGGCCGTACTCCATGTATTCAGTTGAATTCGCTTATAACATCGTGCCGTCCGACGAGGCCGGGCAGGGACTCTCCAACCTTCTCATCCGTCAGCTTGCCGCGATCGAAAGCGGCAAGGGACTTCAGCAGGCCGCCCGCAGCCTTGGCGTCTCCTACCGCTATTTCTGGGGGCAGATCGAGATCTGGGAGGAGAGATTCGGACAGAAGCTCGTCATTCGTGAACAAGGCAAACGCGCGCGACTCTCGCCGCTTGGCCAGAAGCTTCTCTGGGCGGAGCGAACCGTTATGGCGAACTACGCCGTTCAAATGGAGAAGATGCGGACCGAGCTCAACGCTGCTTTTGCCGCAGCCTGCAACCCTGATGCGGACATCGTGACCATTGCCGGCTGCTTCGATCCATGGCTCGCGACCTTGCCCGCCTTTCTCTTTCCTTCTCATCTCATCGCGGACCTGCAGTTCAGTACCAGCGTCTCGGGGCTCCGGGCTCTGGCAGACGAGAAGTGCGATTTCGCCGGCTTCAACTTTCCCCGCGGCGCCGGCAGAGAGAGTGAAGCGGCCCGTACCTTCGCTCCTCTCATCGATCCCGAAGCCATGTGCCTCTGTCGATTTGCCTCCCGCACTCAGGGACTGGCCGTGGCACCCGGAAATCCCCTTCGCATCTCCTCCATCCGGGATGTCTTGCGCGACGGCCTTCAATATGCAGGCCGCGCTGTCGGTACCGGGACCGAAGTCCTTTTGAGAGATTTGTGTGCTCAGGCGGATCTGGATCCGGCAGGATTGCACCGCGTTTCGACGGAGGTGTCGCATCGCGCCGTCGCGATGGCCGTCGCTGCAGGACGTGCGGACGCGGGCCTCTGCGTAGAAAACGCTGCACGGCAGGCCGGCGCCGACTTTCTGCCTTTGACCGTTGAGGACTACTTTCTGGCTTGGAGAAGAGAATCGGCGCCTGCACATCTCGACAAGGTACTCAGCACACTCTCCTCGGATGAGTGGCGAAGCACTGTCATCCGATTCGCCGGTGTTTCGGGCATCAATTGCGGAGAGCCGGTCGATTGCCGTACTGAGTTTGGTTGGTGGGGATGAGAGCGGGCGTGATCGCTTGCAGGTGCAAACGGGACGAGAGAAAGCCGGATGCCCGTCAGATAAAGCCTCAAGCCGTCAATAACGGGAGGCCGTCAGACGAGCAGCGGTTGAGGGACAATTTCAGCGGGTGAACGCCTTGCCGATGACAAAACCGAGACCAACGCCCAGAAGGTCCGGAATCGTGAACACAAAAGCGCCGAAGACAAAGGCGCAAATCACACCGATGATCGTGCCGGTGGCAAGTCCCTCTCTTCCTCCGATGAGTGCTCCGAGGATGGGCGGAAGGCAGTGAAGCAATGCAATGATGACTACCATGATGGGATACCTCAAGAAGGGATGGTGCGGGCAAAGCCCGGCCTGTGTGCTTCGGAGCCTTTGGAGACCAGCCGATTGACCTGAGGTTTCGAACAGTCATGTTTTAGGTGGCGATATCGAAGGATGGCTCGCGTGTGACAGCAGGCAGGAGCGTGCTCGACTATGCATGTTGTTTTCGAATCGCATAGATCTCATGGAGGGAACTAGCGAAATCTTTTTCATTATAGGATGCCGTGCATGGAATGACTTTGCCGGACACCACACGGTACGGATCGATCCCTCACTGAAAATCGATGGATGAGAGTCGGGAATGGATTTTCATCTCCTCCGGGCAGGGCCATGCGAAGTTGCCCGCGAGCGCCAAAAAGTCAGGGCGCCCGTCCGAAGACAGGCGCCCCTCATCCTTTTTTTTAGTCAAGCCCGTGCAGGGCGCGGCTTATTTCTGAGCCGGCTCCCACTTGCAGCGGACCGGCGAGACGATTTCACCCGTCTTCTTCATCGCCGCAAAGGCCTTGTCGACCGCCTTGCGGTCAAGACCCGTAAGTTCGGCGACCTTGCCGGCATTGAGCGGTTCGCCCGCCTTGCGCATGGCTTCGAGAATGACGTCCTTGTCTTCCATTTCTGTCTTCCTTTGACTTCGTAGGGTTCGGGGCGGCACACCGCCCCCTCTGTCAGCTCATTGTCCCAGACTTTCGGAAGGGCTGTCCCGATTGACATAGTGTTTTACAAACACTCCTCATGATATTGATGACATCAATTTGAACGATTGAACGGCCCTATTCCTGAGCATCCGCCGCGTCCATCCGCGAACCGACGGTCCGCCTCCATCGTCATCAAAACGTCATGTCCATGTCGTCTTCGTGAAGCACAAGGTCTTCAGAATCTCACGGCGACGGCGAACGTCGTGCGGCCCGCGCCTTCAGTTCGTTTTCTCCGGTGCCGGAGCCTCAGCGTGAGTCGTCACCGCATTCAGACCTTTGTTTTCGGACTCCGTGCGGAGTCCGGCGCGGGACTCTCCCTTCATTCGTCATTCGGAGCTCCGCGCGTTGCTGCAGGAAATGTAAATGTTCAAGATCCGCAAGACCGCCGCCCTCGCGGCCCTCTTCTGTTCCAGCGTCCTCAACGCCTGGGCCTCGGCCGATCACATGGTGATCGCGATGCCGCAGATTCCGACCATCATCGAGCCGCAGGGCATCAACAACAACGCGATCGACCGCTATGTCGGCAACGTCTTCGAGACGCTCCTCAAGGCGGACCAGAAGACGGGCGAGCTCAAGCCGGGACTTGCCGAATCGTGGTGCCGCCTCTCACCCGACACGGTCGAGTTCAAGCTGCGCTCCGGCGTCAGGTTCCACGACGGCACGCCGCTCACGGCCGATGACGTCGTCTTCACGTTCGGGCCCGAGCGCTTCTCAGGCGAAAAGGCGCCGGGCCGCGCCGTCGCCTGGGAATTCCTCGGCAACCTCAAGGAAGTGGTCAAGGTCGACGACCTCACCGTTCGCGTCACCATGAAGGCGCCCGACCCGATGATCGAGCGCCGCTTCTCCGCGCGCACCTCCGAGATCATCTCCGAGGACGGCTGGAAGGCTGCGGGCGGCTGGGAGAAGTGGCTCAAGGCGCCCGTGGGCACGGGTCCCTACAGGATCGCCTCCTTCAAGACCGGCAACCGTCTTGAGCTCACGCGCTTCGACGGCTACTGGGGCAAGACGGCACCCGCCGCCAAGGTGAGCTTCGTCGAGGTGCCCGAACTCTCCGCCCGCGTCGCGGGCCTTCGCTCGGGCGAATTCGACCTCATCACCGAAGTCCCGCCGGATCAGGTGAAGCCTCTTTCCGCC
>OGDE01000558.1_pt1 | contig 30265 bp, 27 predicted proteins | sample 1570321 | NCBI WGS metagenome assembly OGDE01 (sample SAMEA2581976, study PRJEB24529) | metagenome | biome: Human gut stool | place: China | collected 2011 | reverse complement strand
GATCCTGTGATTTTGCGCTCGTTTTACTACTTAATCCCTGTGCAAGAAGGGATTTAAGAACTTATCCACTGGATCATCTTGAATAACTTGAGATTGACTGACTTCGTCAGCCCCGCTTGACCCCACCCATGTGTGCCACATGGATGGGGAATGCGCGGGGAATCCGTTCAAGTGTCCTGTGGATTGAAGGCCGGCCCGCCGCGGCGGGCCGGCCGTGTCACGACAGTATATCGGCTCGCACCGCAAGCGCCTGCGCCGCAGAGGCTCTCAGCTCAAAAAAACTTGCAAGCGGATGTATGCGGAGCCTTCATCGGGCCATCACGTCGAGAATGCCCGCGAGCTGCTCGTCGTACCAAGGATTGAAGGTGAGCTTCGCGCAGTTGCGCCCGTCGCCCGGCTGATGGCGCTCGCCCGAATACCAGATCTCGGCGCCTTCCTCGCAGGCCTTGGATTCGGCCTTCGACTGACCGTTCCAGCAGAGGCGCTCCGCCCCCGATTCGCCGTACATGGGATTGTCGGGACGATACGTCATGGACATGTGCGAGAAGCTCGCGATGCGCTTCTCGGGCACCACTTCGGGCAGGATGCGCACGTGCGCCGAAAGTCCCCTTGCGAACCTCTCCTCGCCGTACCAGAAGATGCGGGTCCTCGGATTCGGGAAGGCGCGGTCGAACCTCGCGAGCAGGTCCTCCGTCTCGACGAGTCCGTCGTGCTCCGCGAGCATCACGGCCGCCGGACCGCTCCAGGGCTTCTTCTCAAGGCGCTCAAGCACGTCGTCCGCCCGCACCATCGTGTCGTGGAAGGCCGCAAAGCCCTTCATCGGCACCACGAAGTACTGGAACGGATTGCGCCCGCCGTTGGGACGGCTCTCAGGCGTCACGAGCCAGTCCCTGAAGTTCGAGACGAAGGACGCCGCCCAAGCGAACGGCGGCCTCACCTCGACCGCGGGCGAGAAGAGCACGAAGCCCTTCGTCCTGCCGGGGTTCGCGTCAGCGTAGTCGAGCACAAGGTTGCACCCCGTCGAATAGCCGCCGAGCCACATCTCGTCGACCTCCCTCGAAAGGATGTCGGCCTGCTCCTGCACGACGCGCCGCCAGTCGTCCGCCGTCGCGGGCATCATGTCGGCGGGCTGCGTGCCGCAGCCGGGCAGAAGCACCGTCCTCACCAGAATGCCGTTCGCCGCAAGCGACTGCGCAATGTCGGAGAAGGACCAGGGCGAGTCGCCGAGCCCGTGCACGAGCAGGATCCCGCGCCCGTCGGAATGCTCGGGGCGGTACTCCTTCGGCAGGTTCGCCTCGAGCTCCATCTTCCTGCCCTCGTCCGTGTCGAGCACGAAGCTGCGGTTGGCGCCGATCCACGCCTTTGCGTCGGCCGCATACTGCGCGAAGCTCGTCTGGCCGAGCGGCATAACGTGCCTCTGCGCGTCCTCGAGCGACGGTGCGGCACAGCTCGTGACGGAAAGCAGAATCGAGGCGGCGAGGATTCCGGAACGGACGAACATGAAGGACTCCTGAAAACGGGTGGGTGAGGACACTTTCTCACGTTCAGCCTGAAACCTCAAGTGCACGCCAGACCCCTGCACGCGCATGTGCCGCAGCGGGTCTGCGACGCCGCACGTCCGCCCCGTCCTCGACACGCTCCTCAACGTGCGCAGACGTCCTCAAAAAATCCTCGACCCGGCGCGCCTTAATCGGTACAATGCGGGGTTTGCTTTTTTTCAACCAACACCAAGAAAGATATCCAACCAGAGACGCCATTATGAAAACGATCGAAAAGCCGAAGATGACCTGTCTGCAGCTCACGATGGCCGTGATGCTCAACATGCTCGGATCCTCCATCATCCTGATGCCGACGAAGCTCGCTGAAGTCGGCACGATGTCCATCCTGGCCTGGCTCGTCACCATCAGCGGTGCGACCACCATTGCCTACGTCTTTGCCAAATGCGGCATGTTCAGCAAGAAGAGCGGCGGCATCGGCGGCTACGCCGCCTATGCCTTCGGCAAGTCCGGAAGCTTCATTGCGAACTTCAGCTACGGCGTCTCGCTCATCATTGCGAACCTCACAATCGCCATTTCGATCGTCGGCTATCTGATGGTGCTCTTCGAGTGGAACCTCACCCCGCTCGAAATGGGTATTGCAAGCATCATCGTGATCTGGCTCTGCTCGCTGCCCAACATCCGCGGCGCGCGCTTCATCGGCCAGCTCTCGCACTTCTCGAGCTACGGCATCCTGATTCCGATCCTGATCCTCACCGTGATCGGCTGGAACTGGTTCTCGGTCGACCGCTACATCGGCGCCTGGAACCCGCAGAACCTCTCGCTCTTCGACGGCATCTCCGCAGGCATCTCCATGACGCTCTGGGGCTTCCTCGGCCTTGAGACCGCCAGCGCGAACTCCGAGGCCGTGGAGGATCCCGAAAAGTCGGTCCCGCGCGCCATGGTGCTCGCCACGCTCGGCGCCGGCACCGTCTACGTGCTCGCCAACAACATCAGCTTCGGCATCGTCGACAACGAGCTCCTCTCGCACTCGACCGCACCCTTCGGCCTCGTCTTCGCCACGATGTTCAGCCCCGAAATCGGCAAGTTCGTCATGGCCCTGATGGCGCTCGCCTGCGCGGGCTGCCTCACGAGTTGGCAGTTCACGATCGCCGAGGTCTTCCGCGTCTCCGCCCGCGAGGAATACTTCCCGAAGCTCTTCGCCAAGGTCACCCGCCTCAACGTGCCCGTGATCGGCATGGTCGTGATCCTGCTCCTGCAGTCCCTAGCCGCGCTCCTCACGATCGACCCGCGCCTCGAGCAGCAGTTCTACATCCTGAAGGACCTCGCCGTCGTGACGAACCTCGTCCCGTACCTGCTCGCCTTCGCCGCCGCCAACGTCATCGTGCACCGCGAGCCCGCAGACCCGAAGACTGCCTCTCGCATCACCATCGTCGCAACCATCGCCTCGGTCTACTCGCTCTACGCGCTTTACGCCTGCGGCGAGAGCGCCATGATGTGGGGCGCCCTCACGACCTTCGCGGGCATCTGGCTCTACGGCTTTGCCGCAAAGTCCCTTGAGATCAAGGGCCGCCTGCGCGGCGAAGAATAAGCCTCACCGCCTTCGGGTCCATCCCGCAACCGTCAATGCAACTCGGGCGTGTCTCCCTTCGGAGACACGCCCGAGTTCTTTTCCGCCTCTTTGGCATCCCTTCATCAGAACGCCGCGTTCTCGGCCATCGGCCTCACGCGCATGATCGCCTCATTGAGGCTCTTTGCGTCAGCGGGCTTCTGAAGGATGTGCGGCAGCGACGAGGGCACCACGCGGCCCCTCTCGCGGCGCTTCCTGTACTCGCCCTCGATCAGGTCGACCGCAACGGCCGTGAGCATCACGGTGGGCACGGGGCGCTTCATGTGCGCCTCGATCATGCCCGCCGCCTCGAGTCCCGTGGGCTTCTCGGCCCCGAGGTTGTAGTCGCTCACGAGCGCGATCACATTTTCGGTCTCAGCGGCGAGCCTGTAGAACTCCTCGCAGGGCTCGCCCGCATCGATCACCTCGGCTCCCCAGCTCTCGAGCATGCTCTTGAGGGCATCGCACACGAAGCGATTGTCCTCGAGAAGCAGGATCCTGCCCTTGAGGGCCCTGATCTCGCCGCCGATCGGCACGGCCTTCTCGAAGCGGTCGGCCTGCTCGGACTCGTCGATGCTGAAGGCGAGACGAAAGACGCTGCCTCGGCCCGGCTTCGAGCCGAGCGTAAGCTCAAGCCCGAGCTGTCTTGCGATGCCGCGCACGATCGAGAGCCCCAGGCCATAGCCCGAGCCCGGCGCCGCACGGCCCGCAGCTCCGCGATAGAAGGTGCCGAAGATGCGGCTCCTGTCCTCGGCCGAGATGCCGGGACCGCAGTCGTAGACGCCGATCACGAGGCGGCTCTCCACCCGTCGCGCGCCGAGCACGATCTCGGGCACGCGGGCCTTCGCGGGATCGGAGTACGCGACAGCGTTGCTCACCAGATTCTTGAGGGCGCGCTTGACCATCGTGACGTCCGTAAGGATCGTCACGGGAGGCGCCGAGACGCGAAGCCTCAGGCCCTTCTTTTCCGCGATCGGACGGCACTCCTCGGCGAGCTCCTCGAGAAGCTCGCGCACGCTTACATGCTCGGGATGGAGCTCCATCTGCCCGAACTCCATGCGCGTGACGGTGAGAACCTGCTCGACCAGGGTCGAGATGGCCGAAATCGAGAGTGCAAGCTGCTTGACGACGGGCACGGTCTGAGGCGTCGCCCGGCGTCCGAGAATGTCGATGTAGATCCCCATGGCCTGAAGCGGCTGGCGGATGTCGTGATTGGCGGCCGCAAAGAACTTCGAGCGGCGCTCGCTCTCCTCCTCGGTCTGCCTGCGCGCCTTCTCCGCGCGCGCGATCTCGATCCTGAGGCGCTCGACGAGACGCTCATTCTGGGCGGCCGTGATGATCGAGTTGACGACCATTTCGTTAAGCTTCCTGCCCGAATAGAGAATGAAGACCGTCGTGACGAGAATGATGAGCGCAATGAGGGTCTGGCTCACGCCGAACTGCACGGCGCCCGCCACGATGACGGGCGTGAGCGAGCAGAGCGTGAAGGCCGAGAGCGACGGCAGCCAGCAGGAGTAGACGGGCCAGCTTGCGAACGTCACGGCCACGATGGTCGCGACCGTGATCATCTGGTGCGCCCCCTGGAAGGGGACCATCAGCGTGGGCCCCGCTACGCCCCAGATGATGCCTGCCGAGACGGCGAGCGCCGTCCAGCGGCGGATCCACTTGCGAATGTTGGCCTCGCGGTTCGCGTCACGCCAGAAAAGACGCACGTAGCGAAGCGACAGCCAGATCTGAATGAGGCCGCAGCAGAACCACACGGTGAGAAACACCTCGCTCACGCCGCTCTGCCAGTAGACGGCCGTGAGCGACGCCATGCCCGTGAACTGTGCCGTGAGGGCAACGGGAAAGAGCTTGAGGCTCGAGAGAATGAGCTTGGCGAGCGTGCCCGCCGTGATGTGGTGCACCGTGCTCGTCATGAAGAAGGCGCGCAGAAAGCGCCAGGTCTGCTCGCGGATCGGAAAGAAATTCATGGCGCGGCCTCCAGCGACACCCGTCCCTCATGCGACGAAAGCCTCACCCGCATCCCGACGGGAAGCGAGAGCTTCCTGTGAAGGTGCCCGAAGGGACAGCCCGTCACGAAGGGAAGCCCCGTGCGAGCCCGCATGAAGTCGAGCGCATGCGAGAGCCTGAAGTCGCCTTCCCAGCCTGCGGGCCTGTCCGCGCCCTGCAGGTCGCAGACGACGACCGCCTGCTGACGCCTCAGGATCCCCGCCATGTCGAGCGTGAGCAGCATGCGCTCGATCCTGTAGGCGGGCTCGGCCACGTCCTCGATGAAGAGAATGCCGTTTTCAACCTGAGGCATCCAGGGCGTGCCCGCCAGCGAGGCGATCATCGCCAGATTGCCACCCCAGAGGACGCCCTCGGCATCTGCATCGTCCGTGTCGTCCGACTGCCACGTCGATGCGAAGGGCCTGCGACCGACGACGGCCAGAAGCCCCTCGATCGTGAGGGGATCAGGATCAATCAAGTCCCTGAGCGTCGGGCCCTGCCAGCTCGTGCGGCCCGTCCTTGCCAGAAGCGCGAGCTCGAAGGCCGTCACGTCCGAAAAGCCGACGAAGGGCGTAGACGCGGCACCGATCCGCTCCCAGTCGAGCATGTCGAGAATGCGTCCGCACCCATAGCCGCCGCGCATCGCCATGACGAGATCCGCATCGAGCTCTGTGAGCGCACAGGTCAGATCCCCGGCCCTGACGGCGTCGGGACCTGCAAAGCGCGCCTCCTCGAGATACGTGCCCTCAAGTTCGCGCACGCGAAAGCCGAGCGCTTCGGCGGCCGAGAACGCCCGGCGCCTGAGCGCCCAGTCAATGCCGCCCTCGTTCGTCACCCACTGTCGTGACGGCGCCGCGACGGCAAGCGTCAGTCCCTCGAAGGGCCTTGCGGAATCGGTCATCGGGCTTCTCCTTCGCCTTCCCTTTCGTTTTCCTTCGCGCCGCGGCGCGCGGCGAAGAAATCGGCGAGTAGCGTCTTCGCCTCCTGCGCCATGACGCCGCGCCTCACCCACGGGCGGTGGTTGACGCCGGGCAGCTCGAAGAGCGAGAGTGCGCCGCCCACGGCGCCCATGCGCTCGTCGGTCGCGCCGAAGACGATGCGGCCGGGTCTTGCCTGCACGATCGCGCCCGCGCACATCGGGCAGGGCTCGAGCGTGACGTAGAGCGTCGTCTCGGCAAGCCTGTGGTTCTTCATGACGCGGGCGCCCTCGCGCAGCACGAGCATTTCGGCGTGCGCCGTCGGATCGCCGTTGCGAAGCGTGCGGTTGCCCGCACACGCGATGATCCTGCCGTCCGCAACAAGCACGGCGCCCACGGGCACCTCGCCCGCCTGCTCGGCGGCCCTCGCCTCGGCGAGCGCCTCGGTCATGAAACGGCGGTCGGCCTCGTCGTCGACGGGTGGCTCTCCGCTGTTGACAGCGCGGTTCTTCGCCTGCAGCGCCTCGCGCGTTCGGGCGCGTCGTGCGGCAAGGATCGCCGCGGCGGTCTCGAGCTCGTCGGTGAGCCTTGCGGCCGTCACGTTCGGGCGCGGCGCGAGTCCGTTGGCAAAGCCTTCGAACGTCTTCTCAAGAAGGCTCGACTCAAGGGCGGCGGCAACAAGTCCCTCGGGCGTTTCGTTCATCCAGGCGCCGGGCCCCGCAAGAAAGCGCTCTGCGGATGCGCGAACCGCCGCCTCGTCCGCCGCCTTCGGCAGAAAGAGGAGCCACGCGCCCGTGACGATGCGCAGATTGTCGGAGGAGGCCTTCGCGAGGCTCGCGATCGTGCTGCCCCTGCGGATGGAGAGCGCGCTGAACGCCTCGATGTCGGCGATGGAATAGTCCCTGACGATGAGAGAGTACATCTTCGGTCTCACCTTTTTTCGTGTCGAATATTGACGGGAAAGCGCCCGCTGAGGAGCGCGCGCGTAGAATGTTCCCGATTTGAAGAAAGTCCGTTTGGAACCTCATCACAAGGATTCATGATCGTGAAGAACAAGCTTGTTGCGGGCGCCCTGGCGCTCTCCCTTTTTGCGACTCCCATTGTAGCGGTTCAGGCCGCCTCCACTTCGGACACAAGCGAAGCGCTTGCCGAGTGTCTCTACAAGCACGCCACCGCGAGCGACAAGCAGGTCCTCGTGCAGTGGGCCTACGTCACGCTCTCGAAGACCTCCGCCGCCAAGCAGATCCAGACGATTCCGTCGGCCAAGGTGAAGAACATCGAGTCGAGCGCCCAGAAGGCGCTGACGAACCTCGTCGTCGGCCGCTGCTCCTCGCCCGCCGTCAAGGTCCTCATGAAGAATCCCAAGAACGGCCTGCAGGAGACCATGACGCTGCTCGCGGGCAAGCTCGTCAACGCCGAAATCGAGCGCCGCGCCTCGCCCATCCTCTCGCTCACGATGACCGACCTGATGGGCCTCAGGAAGTAGGCCCCGGTCCCGCACATCGAGAAAAACGGCGAAAAGTCCGTCCTCCCGGCGGGCTTTTCCGCATTGACGAACGGGCGTCGACGCCCGATACTTGATTATTTCCGCCCAATCTCTGGAGATCCCGCATGCGCAAGCTCTGCCTCGTTCCCGCTCTTCTTCTGGCCGCCGCCAGCGCCTCGGCTGAAACGCCGGTCAAGCTCTGGAACGACTACGTCTACAACCAGCCCGTCGAGAGCGTGAAGGCCGAAGCCGGGATCTTCGACTGCTCGCAGCGCGGCCAGCAGATGTTCTGCCGCGCCAACGTCGAATTTGCGGGCCACAAGGACTGGGGCGAGGTGTTCTTCTTCACGAACGGCCGCCTCAAGGCCGTCTCGCTCTTCGCGCCGATCTCCCGCGCCCACTTCACCGATGCGGCCGCCGCCGTGCGCAAGACGGGCATGACGCCCGCCGTCCTCACGGACCACGAGGACAAGGTCGCCTTCGACTTCTTCCAGGCCAAGCTTCAGGCGAAGTCCATGGCCTCCATCGACCGCGAGCTCGCCACGAAGGAAACCGAGCTTCTCAAGGGCAAGAAGGTGGGCTACGTCTTCATCGACGCCAAGACGCTCCTTGAAAGCGTCAAGAGCGGCAACGTCACCAATGCCGCCCAGTTCTTCCAGATCCACGCCCCGCGCACCCTGCGCACCACCGAGATCCTGCTCGACGAACAGGGCGTTGCCGTGAGCTTCCGCGCCCCGATGGCCGTCCAGGACGAGACGGGCAAGAGCATGCTCGAAGAAAAGAAGTCCAAATAAGCCCGACTTTCCGGCACACGCGACACGAAAGGCCGGTCTCCGCTGCGGAGGACCGGCCTTTCTTCATTTTTCAGAGTCTGCCTCGGGACTCTTACTTCGCCTCGGCGGCCTTTTCGCGGCTCGCGTGGCGGGCGCGCAGCACGTCGATCACGTCGGCGAGCTCGAGGTCCGCGTCGGCGAGGAGCACGAGCAGGTGATAGACGAGGTCGGCGGCCTCGTTCCTGAGTTCCTCCCTGTCGTGCACGGTAGCGGCGAGCGCCGTCTCGACGCCCTCTTCGCCCACCTTCTGCGCGATGCGCTTGGTGCCGCGGGCGTAGAGGCTGGCGGTGTAGGACGTGGCCGGATCGGCGTTGCGGCGGCTCTCTAGGAGCACCTCCAGATCGCGCAGGAAGTTCCACTTGTGCTCGACAGGCGAGAAGCAGCTCGGCGTGCCGCGGTGGCAGGTCGGGCCGTCGGGATTGACGAGCACGAGGAGCGCGTCGCTGTCGCAGTCCGTGCCGATGTCGACGAGGTGCAGCCAGTTGCCGCTCGTCTCGCCCTTGGTCCAGAGGCGGCCCTTGGTGCGGGACCAGAACGTGACCTTCTTCGTCTCGAGGGTCTTTTCAAGCGCCTCGGGGTTCATGCAGCCGAGCATGAGCACCCGGCCCGAGCAGGCGTCCTGCACGACGGCCGGAATCAGTCCGCCGGTCTTCTCCCAGTCGAGCGCCTTGATGTCTTCGTTGGTCAGCATGTTCTCACCTCAATGTTGTTCTCGCGGAGATAGTTCTTCAGGTCTCCGATGTTGATGATCTTCTTGTGGAAGACGGAGGCGGCAAGCGCTCCGTCGACCTTCGCGTCTCGGAAGGCCTCGAGGAAGTGGACGGGCTCGCCCGCGCCGCCGCTCGCGATGAGCGGCACGCGGCAGACCGAGCGCACGGCGGCGAGCTGCCTGAGGTCGTAGCCGCGGCGCACGCCGTCCTGGTTCATCATGTTGAGCACGATCTCGCCCGCGCCGCGCTTCTGCACCTCCTCGACCCAGTCGAGGGTGCTCCACTGCGTGACGCGCGTCTTCTTTTCGTCGCCCGTGAACTGGTTGACGCGGTATTCGTCCGAACCTTCCTCATGACGGGAGTCGATCCCGACCACGACGCACTGCACGCCGAAGCGGTCCGCAAGACGGGAGATGAGGTCCGGGTCGGCGAGCGCCGGCGAGTTGACGGAGATCTTGTCGGCGCCGTAGGCGAGAAGCCTGCCGGCGTCCTCGACCGTGCGGATGCCGCCCGCGACGCAGAACGGGATGTCGATCGCCTCGGCGACGCGGCTGATCCAGCTCTTGTCGACGACGCGGCCGTCGGACGAGGCGGTGATGTCGTAGAAGACGAGCTCGTCGGCGCCCTCTTCGGCATAGCGCTTTGCGAGCGGCACGATTTCGCCCACGACCTCGTGGCCGCGGAACTTGACGCCCTTGACGACGACGCCGTCCTTCACGTCAAGACAGGGGATTATGCGTTTGGCCAGCATTCGATAGCCTCTTCAACGGTAAAGCGTCCCTCGAGAAGCGCGCGGCCGACGATGACGCCGGAGGCGCCCGTCGTGCTGACCGCACGGATGTCGTCCAGCCCGCCGATGCCGCCCGAGGCCTGGAAGCCGATGGCGGGGAAGGCCTTCGAAAGGTCCGCGTAGAGCGCGGCGTTGGAACCCGAGAGGGTGCCGTCGCGCGAGATGTCGGTGGTGAGCACGTGGCGCAGGCCCGCAGGCTCGAAGACGCGGATCAGATCCTCGATTACGACGCCCGAGTCCTCCTGCCAGCCGCTCACGGCGATGTTGCGGCGGCCTGCCGCGTCGATGCGCACGTCGAGCGCGAGCACGATGCGCTCGGCGCCGAAGGTCTTCATCCAGCGAAGAACCTCCTCCGTGCACCTCACGGCGGTGGAGCCCACTACGACGCGGGTGGCGCCCGCATCAAGAAGAGCCCTCACATCCTCCTCGCTCCTGACGCCACCGCCCGTCTGCACAGGCACGGAGAGATTCGAAAGAAGGTGCCTGAGAAGCGGGATCTGGCGCTTGGCCGGATCCTTCGCACCCGTCAGATCCACGATGTGCAGGAGCTTCGCCCCTGCGGCCTCGTAGGCCTGAAGGCGCTCGAGGGGATCGTCGCCGTAGCTTCGCTCGGCGCCGTAGTCGCCCTGGTGCAGCCGCACGACGCGGCCGTCGATGAGGTCGATGGCGGGGATGATCATGCTTCGATTCCCAGGAAGTTTGCAATCAGGCGTGCGCCGGCGCGGCCGGAGCGTTCCGGATGGAACTGCACGCCCATGAAGTTTTCGTGTGCCGCAGCTGCCGTGAACTCCTCGCCGTACGTGCAGCGGGCGGTCGTGCAGGCGCCCGTGGGCATTGCGTAGCTGTGCACGAAGTAGAACCAGTCGCCGGCCTCGATGCCCCTGAAGAGGAGTCTCGCATGAGGCGTGTCCTCGGGATAGACCCTGTTCCAGCCCATGTGCGGCAGCGGCAGGCCGTCGGCCCTGAGGGCTCGGACGTCGGCATCGATGAGGCCGAGCAGGTCCACGCCGTCCGTCTCCTCGCTGCGGCGTCCGAGAATCTGTTCGCCGAGGCAGATGCCGAGCACGGGCTGCGTCGCCTCGCGGATGAGGTCCGCAAGGCCGCGCTCCTCGATGGCGGCCATCGCGGCTCGGGCCGTGCCCACGCCGGGCAGGAAGATGCGGTCGGCGGCGCGGATCTCGGCCGCCTCGCGCGTAATGATGGGCTCGACGCCGAGCCTCTTCACCGCAAAGGCGAGCGAAGAGAGGTTGGCGACGCCCGTATCAAGAATGACGGCACGCATCAGAGCACCCCCTTGGAGGACGGCAGGTCGCTCCCCTCAATTTTCACAGCGTCGCGCAACGTGCGCCCAAACGCCTTGAAGAGTCCCTCGGCCACGTGGTGGTCGTTCCTGCCCTGCGCCTTGAGGTTGAGCGTCACGCCCATCGTCTGGGCGAGCGAGCGGAAGAAGTGCTCGACCATCTCGGTGGACATGTCGCCCACCTTGTGGTGCTTGAACTTCGCCTTGAAGGTTAGGTACGGCCTGCCAGAGATGTCGAGCGCGCAGCGCGCGAGCGTCTCGTCCATCGGCAGCAGGAAGCCGAAGCGGCGGATGCCGCGCTTGTCGCCGAGCGCCTCCTTGAGCGCCTCGCCGAGCGCAAGGCCGACGTCCTCGATCGTGTGGTGGTCGTCGATCTCAAGGTCGCCCACCGCACGCACGTGCAGTCTGATGCCGCCGTGCACGGCGATCTGCGTGAGCATGTGGTCGAAGAAACCCACGCCCGTGTTGATTTCATTCTTGCCCGAGCGATCGAGCCAGGCTTCGACGACGATGCGGGTCTCCTTCGTGTTGCGCTCGACGCGGGCGTGACGGGCGGACTTCGCCGCATTCTCGATCTCGTCGGCGATCTCGGCCCAGCTGCGGCCGTCGGGCCCGACGCGAAGGCCCCTGAGGCCCATGTTGTCGGCGAGCTTCATGTCGGTCTCGCGGTCACCGATCACGTAGCAGTTCGCGACGTCAAGCACGCCGTCCTTGAGGTACTTCTTCACGAGGCCCGTTCCGGGCTTCCTGCACTCACAGCCCTCGCCGGGCATGTGCGGGCAGATGAGCACCTCGTCGAAGCGGGCGCCCTGGCTCTCGAGGATCTGCATCATCAGTTCGTGCGGCCCCGTGAAATCGGCCCTCGGGAAGCTCTTCGTGCCGAGCCCGTCCTGGTTCGAGACCATGACGAGCTTCCAGCCCGCCTCGCGCAGGCGCTTCAGGGCGGGCAGAACGCCCTCGACGAACCTCATCTTCTCGAAGCGGTCGACCTGAAAGTCCTCGGGCTCCTCGAGAATGGTGCCGTCGCGGTCCACAAAGAGAATGCGCTCGTTCATGCGGCCTCCTTCAGAATCTCTTCAAGTTCGGTGAGAAGGCGCTCGTTCTCGTCCTTCGTGCCCACCGTGATGCGGATGCAGTTCTCGAGCGTCGGCTGGCGGCTCTGGTCGCGCAGGATGATGCCGCGGTCGCGCAACGCCGTGAAGACGCGGGCGGCGTCGACGAACCTCACGAGAAGGAAGTTCGAGGCGCTCGGATACACGGCCTCGACGCCATCGAGGTCCTCAAGCGCAACCTCAAGCTCACACTTGCGCATCACGCACTGGGCGGCGCGCCTGTGCATGAGGCTCACGCTCTCGGGCGAGAGCGCCTGCGCGGCGATGTCGGCGCAGGGCACGGGAATCGGATAGGGCGCGATCACCTTCCTCAGCATGCCGATGACGGCGGGCGAGGAAAGCAGGAACCCGCAGCGCAGGCCCGCCAGCGCAAAGGCCTTCGAGAGCGTGCGGATGATCACGACGTGCGGATAGTCCTTGAGAAGCTCGACGGCCGTGTTCGCGGGCGTAAATTCGATGTAGGCCTCGTCGATGACGAGAAGAGCCCTGCCCGCGGTGAGCTCGGCGAGCTTGCGCAGCATGCCCACGGAAATCAGCGTGCCCGTCGGATTGCCGGGCGAGCAGGCGAAGACGAGCTTGACGTCCGTCCTCTCCTCGAGGACCTTCGCGGCCTCGGCCACGTCGGGCAGCCAGCCGCGGTCGGGCGAGGTGACGAGGTTCACGACCTCGGCGCCGTTCGTCTCGGCGGAGACGGCGTACATGCCGTAGGTGGGCGGAAACTGCAGGACGGCGTCCTCGCCGGGGCGGCAGAACGTGCGCACAAGAAGCTCGATGCCTTCGTCTCCGCCTCGCGTCACGAGGATCTGTTCGGGACTCACGCCCGCATAGGCCGCATAGCGTTCGACGACGGCCTCGGGCTGGGGCTCGGGATAGCGGTTGAAGAGCTTCGTCTCGGGCGCCATCGGCTCGGCCTCGGCCGACTCGTTGGCGTTGAGCCAGACTTCGCCCGTCACGCCCGCGGCCTGCATGATGCGGCGCGCGGACTGGTAGGGCGTGAGCTTCTGCACGTCCGGCCGGGCCAGCAGGCCCGGATCGGCGGCGGTTCGTTCACAAAAGACGGCCATGACGGATCACTCCTTCGACTGCTTGATTCGGTCCATGCGCACGAGAACGGCGTTCATGTGCGCGTCGAGCTCTTCGGCGTGCGCAAGAAGCGCGATGGCGGGGCCGAGCTTTTCAAAGCCCTGCGGCGTCATTTCCTGAACGGTCATGCGCTTCGTGAAGTCGGCGAGCCCGAGGCTCGAGTACGTGGCGGCATAGCCGTAGGTCGGAAGAACGTGGTTCGTGCCCGTGGCGTAGTCGCCGCCCGACTCGGGAGACCAGTCGCCCACGAAGACGGAGCCCGCGTTCTGCACGAGCGGCACCAGATCGCGGGCGTTTCGCGTCTGGATGATGAGGTGTTCGGGCGCGTAGCGGTTCGAGACCTCCACGCACGCCTCGAGGTCCTTGACGAGGATGAGGCGGCTCGCAGACAGGGCCTTCGTCGCGATCTCGCGGCGCGGCAGGGCGGCGAGCTGGGAGGCGACCTCGCCCGCAACGGCTTCGGCGAGCTTGCGCGAGGGCGTCACGAGCACCACCTGGCTGTCGGGACCGTGTTCGGCCTGAGAGAGCAGGTCGGCCGCAACGAAGGCCGGATCGGCGCCTTCGTCGGCGATCACGAGCACCTCGGAGGGGCCCGCGGGCATGTCGATGGCGGCGCCGTCGGGACGGCTGCTCACCTGACGCTTGGCCTCGGTCACGTAGGCGTTGCCCGGACCGAAGATCTTGCCCACGCGCGGGATCGTCGCCGTGCCGAAGGCCATCGCGGCCACGGCCTGGGCGCCGCCCACCTGATAGATCTCGTCAATGCCGCAAAGGCGCGCGGCGGCGAGGATCGGATCGGCGATCGGAGGCGGCGAGCAGAGGATGACGCGGCCGCAGCCCGCGATCTTGGCAGGAATGCCGAGCATCAGCACCGTGGAAAAGAGCGGAGCCGTGCCGCCGGGAATGTAGAGGCCCACCGCGCCGATCGGACGCGTGACCTGCTGGCAGACGACGCCGGGCATCGTCTCGACCGTGACGGGCTCAAGCACTTCGGCGCTGTGGAACTTCTCGATGTTGGCGGCGGCCGTCTTCAGAGCGGCCATGAAGTCCTCGGGCAGACGTGCGACGGCGGCGTCGACCTCCTCGGCCGAGACCCTGAAGTCCTTCACCTCGGTGCGGTCGAACTTCGCGGAGAATTCGCGAAGGGCCTCGTCACCGCGCTCGCGCACGGCCTCGAGAATGCCCTCGACCACGGTCTTGATGCGGTCGCCCGCCATCACGGCGGGGCGGCGGAGGATCTCCTCGCGCTCCGTTTCATTGAGCGCACCCCATTCGATCACGTCGTTGAAGTTGAACTGAGACATCTTGACTACTCCATCATTTTTTCAATCGGCAGGACGAGAATCGAGCTGGCGCCGAGCGCCTTGAGCTCTTCCATTGTTTCCCAGAAAAGGCTTTCGCTGCTCACCATGTGAAGGGCCACATGGTCGTCGGACCCCGCAAGCGGCAGGATCGTCGGGTGCTCCGCGCCGGGCAGAAGCGCCGTTACTTCGGCGAGCTTCGCCTTCGGGGCGTGCAGCATGATGTACTTGCATTCGCGGGCCCTTGAGACGCCCTGCATGCGCACGAGAAGCTTCTCGACCAGGGCCTCCTTGTCGGCGTCGAGCGGCTCGCTCTTCGCGATGAGGCAGGCCTTCGAACGGTAGACCACCTCCACTTCGCGCAGGCCGTTCGCTTCAAGCGTCGCGCCCGAGCTCACGAGGTCACAGATCGCGTCGGCCAGCCCCGCGCGCGGTGCCACCTCGACGGAGCCCGTCAGCAGGCATGGCTTGAACGTGAGGCCGCGCTCGTCGAAGCAGCGCTTGAGAAGCTGCGGATAGCTCGTCGCGATGCGGCAGCCGTCAAGGCTCTCAAGCCCCGCCCACTCCTGGTCGGCCGGGATCGCGATCGAGAGGCGGCAGCCGCCAAAGTCGAAGCGGCGCAACATCCTGAAGTCCGTGGACTGGCCCTGGCTGCGGCGTGCAAGAACCGTCTCCTCAAGCACGTTTTCGCCGATGATGCCCAGATCCACGACCCCGTCCATCACGAGGCCGGGAATGTCATCATCCCTGACGCGCAGGATTTCGACCGGCATGTTCTCGGCCATCGCCAGCAGGCGCTGCGCGTGGTAGCGAACCTTGAGTCCGCAGCGTTCAAGAAGATCCTGCGAATCGTCGGAAAGACGTCCCGACTTCTGCATTGCAATCCTCAGACGATTGGTTTCGGTCATTTGCTTCCCTGAAATTTGATTTGATGACTGTTGCTCGCCGAAGCGGAGCTTCGTGTCCAGCCCCTCGACATCCGCACCCCGGATTGTGAAAAAGCCCCCGGAAGGCGTGCTTCCGGGGGCTTTGCTTGATTGTCCTGCTGGAGTCTCACTCCGCACCGCCGAAAGCATGAACCCATCCTCCCGACAGCGTTTCCGCGCCCGAGGGATGTCTTACGTATGGTGGTGATGGCGGCGAAGGAGGGAGAGGTACACTTTTTCGTGCTCCGGCTGTGTTTGTTGCGCTTGAATTCGTTTCCCGTCAGGCATGACTGCGCCTGACTTTCGTCCATTATGGCACGCTGATCCCGCGCATCAAACCCTCCTCAGGCCCTCGCACCAGGAGAATCGCCTTCTCGTGCGAATCATCAGACCTTCTGGGCAGAAGTGCCTAGGACGTTCTCCCTAAAAGTCTCACTTTTTGCGTGAAATCTTTCACTTTCGCACTCAATGCCCCCAAAAACCGAAAACTCACGGAAAAACCGAACGGCCTGCCTCAGCTGTTCGGACGATCGGAAGAAGGACTTAAGAACGGACTTCTCGCCCCGCCGAATAAGGGCATCGGACAGGGCTGCGAGAGGATCGTGCAGGCGGCACGCTTGACGAGCCCCTGCAGGAAAGGCAGAGTATTGGACATGATTCCATGCTCAAGTTCTGTACGAAGATCCGTCCAAATGCTCGAACGCCTTCGCAATCTCGTCCTCGAGGCCCTGCCTGAAGAGGGCCGCATCGAAAACCCGATGCCCTGTCTGGCCCTCACCCGCTTCAACGGGCCGCAGCAAAGCCGCCAGTGTTTCTACCATCCAATGATGACGCTAGGGCTCGGCGGCGAGAAGGAAAGCCTCATCGGCGGACGCCCCGTCGTCTACGGCGCGGGAGAGGCGGTCGTCGTGGCGCTCGACCTTCCCGGCACCTATCAGATCCGGAACGCCTCGCCCGAGCAACCCTTCCTGTCGCTCTCCATTCGTCTTGACCGTGCGATCATCACGGAGCTCCTCACCGAGGCGCCCGAACTCAGGCCCGCCCCGAACGGCCGCGACGCACAGGAGAGCGTGAGTGTGGAGCACCTGCCCGACGAAATTCTCAATGCGCTCGTGCGCTACCTTGAGGCCATGCGAAGCCCGCGCCGTGCGGCGGTTCTCGGGCCCATGATCCTCAAGGAGATCCACTATCTGCTTCTCGAAGGCCCTCAGGGCCGGGTTCTGGCCGACGTCTGCTCGGAGGCCGCGCCGGGATCCCGCATCCTCACGGCCGTTCGCTGGCTTCGCGAGCACTTCGACGAGCCGCTCGACATCGCGACGATTTCGGAGCGCACCGCCATGGCGCCGTCGACCTTCCACCGCCAGTTCAGGGCCGTCACCTCGCTCTCGCCCGTGCAGTACCAGAAGCGCCTGCGCCTTCACGAGGCCCAGCGCCTTATGCTCGTCGAGTCCCTCGGCGTCGAGGCCGCGGCAAGACGCGTGGGCTACGAAAGCTGCTCACAGTTCTCCCGCGAATACAAGCGCCTCTTCGGAGACGCGCCCGCCAGGGACATCAGGGAGAAGTCGGTCGCCGCCTCCGACGCAGGGAAATGCGCCTCCATAATGGAGGCCTGAGGCACGCCTCTCAGGATTGAGAGGATCGGGCAGGAACTTGAGACATCTCGACATCGTCCCGAGGGCGCGTTTTTTCTACCATGACTGCAACGACGGAGCTCAGGCTCCGCCGGCCTCATGGAGAAACATCATGCAAAAGCGCCGTCTTCTCGCCTCCGCCGCCCTTGCCATCACCGCCCTCGGCTGCGGCGCCACCTCACTCAGCAGGACCGCCGGGGCCGCCGAGTCCCCAAAACAGGCGCCCGCCGACAATCGCCGCATCGCCGTCGTCTACTTCACGAAGACGGGCAACACGAAAAGTCTCGCCGAGGCGGTCCGACACATGACGGGCGCGGCGCTCTTTCGCGTCGAGACCGTCGAGCCCTATCCGGAAAGCTATGGTTCCGCCACCGAGATCGTGAAGGACGAGCTCCAGCGCGGCGTCATCCGTCCGATCAGGCCGCTCGCCTTCAATCCCGACGACTACGACGTAGTCGTGCTCGCCACGCCCACGTGGTGGCACCACGCGGCGATGCCGCTGCAGACCTGGATCAGGTCCGTCGACCTCAGCGCCAAGAAGATCCTCACCGCCAACACCCACGGTGGCGGCGGCCTCATGCACACCCGCGAGGACTTCGAGGCGCTGCTCGCAGGCCGCAGGCTCGGCACGCACCTCACGGTCTACGGGGCCGTGCGCCCACAGGACGCAAAGGTCCGCAGCTGGCTCGAGGAAAACGGCTGTCTCTGACGCCCGAAACACAATCACGGACAGGAATCCGACATGGAGAGGATTGAACCTTCCAACAGTGTGAAGATGCCTGCCATGAACTTCGGCGTCTACTGGATCACCGATCCCACGGAATGCGAAGCCGCAGTCCTCAGCGCCTGGCGCGGCATCGACACCGCCGCCTCCTACCTCAACGAGAGGGCCGTCGGCCGCGCCGTCGCTCGCTCGGGCATCCCGTGCTCCGAACTCTTCATCTCCACGAAGCTCTGGGTGCAGGACACTTCAGAAGCGGGCGCCGAGCGCGCCATCAGGCGCTCGCTCGAGCTGCTCAGAACGGACACGATCGACTTGTACCTGATCCATCAGCCTTATGGCGACATTTATGGCGCATGGCGCACGATGGAGCGGTTTTATGAAGCGGGCGACCTGAGGGCGATCGGCGTGAGCAACTTCCAGCCCGACCGCATCACGGACTTTGCGCTCCACCAGCGCATTCGCCCGACGGTCAATCAGATTGAAGTGAATCCGTTCTGCCAGCAGCGGGAGGCCGACGCCGTCAACCGCGTGCTCGGCGTCATGCCCTCGGCATGGGCGCCCTTTGCCGAAGGCAGGGACGGCCTCTTAGAGAATCCCGTGCTCAGGGAGATCGCCGCAGACCGCGGCGCCACGGTCGCGCAGGTGGCGCTTGCGTGGCTTGCCGAACGCGGCATCATCTCGATCTCGAAGACCGTCTCGCCCGCACGCATGGCGGAGAACCTCGCCGCCTCAAACGTGAAGCTCACGCCCGAGGACATGGCGAAAATCGCGACGCTCGACACGGGCACGAGCCGCTTTTTCTCTCATCGAGACCCGAAGATCGTCGAGTGGCTCTGCACTCGAAGGCTGCCTTCTGAGCCGTGAGGCGGGGATTCTCACGGCAGGATCTCAACTGACTGAAACTTCAGTTTCGTTCGCTCAATCCTCAGGCGAGCTCGTCCTCGACCGTCTCGCGCATGACGTAGAGACGGTCGTTCTCCCTGATCTTTTCGGGCACCCTGAAGGTGACGTCGTCGCCCTTGACGGCCTCGGCAGCCTCGGCGTCGTCGACGCGCAGTCCCTCGGGCCTCACGAAGACGGCGCCCGTCGTCGGACCACAGACGAGCAGTTCGTCGCCCGGACGGATCGTCTCCCCGTGGACCGTGAAGCGGCCGACGCCCGCCTTTGCGTAGTAGCCCGTGCACTTGCCGCAGTAGAGCTTCTTCTTCGTCGCGCGCGAGCCGTAGCGGTCGGTGCGCTCGAGCATCGTCGCGCCCTGGTACCAGCCGTCCCAGAACCCGCGGTTGAAGACCGTCGAGAGACGTTCGTCCCAGGACTTCGAGACCTCCTCGCTCCAGCGTCCCTCAAGGATTGCATCGAGCGCCTCGCCGTAGCACTCGACCGCAGTGCGCACGTATTCGGGACCGCGGGCGCGGCCCTCGATCTTGAAGACGGTGACGCCCGCCTTCACCATCAGGTCCAGAAAGGCGATGGTCTTCAGATCCTTCGGGGACATGAAGTAGCCGTTGTCGAGCGCAATCTCCGTGCCGCGCTCGCGGTCGACGGCGATGTAGTCGCGCCTGCAGCTCTGCAGGCACTCGCCCCTGTTGGCGCTCTTGCCTCTCGTGTGCAGGCTCAGCCAGCACTTTCCGCTCACGGCCATGCAGAGCGCGCCGTGGCAGAACATCTCGATGCGCACGGGCCTGCCCGAGGGGCCCTTGATGCCCTCGCGATCGATCGCGGCGCGGATGTCCGCCACCTGACGCAGCGTCAGCTCGCGCGCGAGCACGACGACGTCGGCGAACTGCGCGTAAAAGCGCAGGGCCTCGACGTTCGCGATGTTGAGCTGCGTGGAGAGGTGCACCTCGACGCCGAGCTCCCTGCAGCACTGCATGACCGCAACGTCGGAGGCGATGACGGCCGAGACGCCTGCAGCCTTCGCCGCCGAGACGATCTCGCGCATGGCGGCGAGGTCGCCGTCGTAGATGACGGTGTTGACGGTGAGGTAGCTTTTGGCGCCGTGCTCGCGGCAGAGGGCCGCAATCTCATTCAGGTCGTCGATCGTGAAGCCGCCCGCCGAGTGCGCGCGCATGTTGAGCGCACCGATCCCGAAGTAGACGCTGTCGGCGCCCGCCTGCAGGGCGGCCGCCAGGGTTTCGCGCGAGCCCGCAGGGGCCATGATTTCGAAGTCGGATCTCTGCATGTTGTCTGCCTCGTCGGATGGGAGCTGAAAAACGGTGAAGCGTCGATTCTAGCGGACGCGGCGACCGCACTCGTGCCGCAGAGCCCGCCGTTCCTGCAAAAACTGTTACCTCGACTGAGGAAATCCTAAGTTTCACCCATGTGAATCCTAATTTTCATGGGATACACTGACAATACACAGAAAGAGGACGCCGCGCCGCGCAGCAGAGCGCCGCCCTGCGTCCGCCCCCGACAACGCATGCCATGAGGAACAAGTCATGAAGAAGACCACGCTTGCCGCTCTCCTTTCCGCTGCCGCGATTACCGTCGCCGGCGCCGCCTGGGCCGTTGAAGCCCAGCCCGCCCAGCCTGCTCCCGCTCCCGCCCCCGCCGCCGAAGCGGCCGCCGAGCAGCCCGCCCCGATGGTAGGCATGTCCGACGCCGTCGCCGTCGCCGAAAAGGAATACAAGGCCAAGACCTACCGCGCCAACCTGCGCAACAGCGGCCAGTACGGCCTCGTCTGGGACGTGCACATGGTGAAGGAAGACGAAACGCACGTGCGCGCCTACGTCGATGCGAAGACCGGCAAGGTCGTCGCCGCCGACGTCAAGGGCATTCAGGAACGCCGCCCTGGCCGCGGCATGGGTCCCGGCCCGCGTCCGCAGTGCCCCGTGACGGGCGGCGCCCCGGGCACGAACCCCGACTGTCCGATGGCCGGCGGCTTCCGCCACCCGGGCTTCCACGGCTACCATCACTGGTAACCTCTGCCCAAGCGGCCTGAACCGCCGCTGATATACTCACGCGGGAGGGCCTTCCTCAGGGGAAAGTCCTCCCGTTTTCCGTTTCCGAAACGCACTCAGGGGCGCTTCGCGCGTCCGTCCGCCATCATGCACATCCTTCTTGTCGAAGACGATCCGTTCATTGCCAAGGCCGTCTGCGCGGCGCTCGAAAGCGAGGCGCACGCCGTCACGTGGACCCCGACGGGCCGCGAGGGGCTCGCCGTCATCGCAACCGGCACGCCCGACGCCGTGCTCCTCGATCTGGGACTCCCCGGCATGGACGGCATCGACGTCCTCAAGAGCATCCGCGCCATGACGAAGCCCCTCTGCGACACGCCCGTCATCATCGTGACGGCGAGGGAGGCGCTTGAAAGCCGCCTTGAGGGACTCGATGCAGGGGCGGACGACTACATCCTCAAGCCCTTCCACATGTCGGAGCTCATCGCGCGCCTTCGCGCCGTGGTGCGCCGCCGCTCGCCGCTCGCACCCGACGTGCTGCGCGCAGGCTCCCTCTCGCTCAACACCGTCACCCACGCCTGCAGCGTCGGAAGCGAATCCGTCACGCTCAGCAAGCGCGAGTACGCGCTGCTTGCGGCCCTCATGACGCGACCGGGCGCCATCCTCTCGAGGCGCGCCCTCGAAGAGAAGCTCTATGCGCCGGGCGACGAGCCCGAGAGCAATGCAGTCGAATACCTGATCCACTCGCTTCGCAAGAAGATCGGCGCTTCGGCCATTGAAAACATCCGCGGCCTGGGCTGGCGCGTGCCCGCCGACAAGAACGCCGCACAATAATCCACCGACGGACGTCCCGATGAGCCGCCTGAGCATCCTCCGCACTCTCTGCGCACACTGGCGCACCTCGATCCTCATGCGAACCGTGGCGGTCGCCGCCACGGCGACGGTTGCGCTCACTCTGGTGACCGCCGCCGTCGTCTTTCAGGGCGCCGAAAAGGACGCCCTCGTCGAGCAGGACGCCCGGCTCTCCGACATTGCTGTCGCCATGGCCCGAGGCGAACTCGGAACCGTGCTTCCGCGCGCGCTCACGATGCCGCAGGCCCAGTTCGAGGCCAGACTTGAATCCGACGAGCCCCTGCCCCGCCCGCGCCGCATGCACCGCCACATGATGGCCCACTGCCCGACGGCCGCTTCCGACGATCCGAACGCGCCCCGTCTTATTCCCGCGGGCTCCCCCGTCTACGTGCGCATGCTCAACGACCAGGGACGCGCCAAACGCGCGGTCTTCGACGAACCCGTCGAGGGCGGCCTTACGACCCGCACCATCAAGGGCGAGACCTACCGCATGGCCGTGCTCTTCCTTCCCGGGGGCCGCTACACGGCCGTGGCCGATCCCGTCTCGACGCGCGAGGTCTACGCCCGCAGCGCCGCCATGACGGCCGTGCTCCCGATTCTGATTCTTCTGCCGGTCCTCGTCATCGTGATCGGCCTCACGCTCTGGCGCATGCTCGCGCCGATCCGAAGCGCCGCCCGAGCCGCGGCCGAGCGTCCCGCCACCGACCTCACGCCCCTGCCTTCCGAGGGCGTTCCCGCCGAGGTGAAGCCCTTCGTCGAGGCCGTCAACAGCCTGCTCGGACGCGTGAGTGAAGCGCGCACGCGCGAGCTCCGCTTCACAGCCGATGCTGCGCACGAGCTCCGCTCGCCGCTCACGTCGCTCACGATCGAGGCCGAACACCTCGGCCGCCTCGACCTGCCCGCCGAAGCGCGTCCCGTCGTGGCTCGTCTTGAGTCCGGACTCGAGCGGGCCGTCAAGCAGGTCTCGCAGCTCCTGCAGTTTGCACGCGCGCAGGCGGGCGAGGCTCCTGAAATCCTCAGGCGCGACACGCGTCCCTGGTACCTCTCGGAACTTCTGGGCGAGATTCTCGAGCCCCTGATGAACTGCGCCGCCGACAAGGACCTGCAGTTCGACGTCGAGGGCCTTGACGACGGCGCCGAAGCGCCCGTCGAAGGCGTGAGCCGGGCGGCCCTGCTGGCGATTCTGCGAAACCTTCTTGAAAACGCCTTCCACTACACGCCCGCGGGCGGATCCGTGACGCTTCGCGTCTCGCGCACGCCCGAGCGTCTCGTGATGAGCGTGGCCGACACGGGCCCCGGCATTGCGCCCGAGGAGCGTTCGCGCGTCTTCGATCCCTTCTACCGCGTCACGGGTTCCGGGCTTCCGGGCACGGGCCTCGGCCTTGCGATCGTGAAGACCTACGCCGACATGACGGGCGCCGAGGTGACGCTCGCCGACACGGTGCCGGGCGGCACGCCTCCCGGCCTGACGGCGACGGTCAGCTGTCCTCTGCCGCCCGTCGGTTGATCTCGCGCCTCAGACGGGCGGTCGTGCGGACCGTGTCGACCGTGAAGACGACGACGGCCGTCCAGATCAGCACGAAGCCCGTCATCATCTCGACCGAAAAAGGCTCCCCGAACGCAAAGCGCCCGAGTAGAAAGACGATGGTCGGGCTCACGTACTGGATGATACCCACCGTCGAATAGGGGATGCGGCGCACGCCGGACGCAAAGAGAAGAAGCGGAATCGTCGTGATCGGTCCCGCCAGCAGAAGCAGGGTCTTCACGTCCCAGCCTTCCGTCGCAAAGAGAAGCTCGCCTCTCTCAAGCAGCCAGAACATGTAGCCGAGCGCAAACGGCGCGAGGATCACGTTCTCAAGCGCCATGCCCTCAAGACTTCCCAGAGGCGCGAGCTTTCGGATGAGGCCGTAGAGCGCAAAGCTCGCGGCCAGAACTAGACCGAGGAACGGTGCCGTCCCCGTCGAGATCGTGATGTAGAGGACGCCCGCAGCCGCCAGAGCCACGGCTCCAAGCTGGGCCTTCGAGAGGCGCTCGCCCAGAAAGAGCGCCCCCAGAGCCACCGACATCAGCGGGTTGATGAAGTAGCCCAGCGAGGCCTCGATCGTCTGCCCGCTCACGATCGAATAAACGTAGGTTCCCCAGTTGAGGCCGATGAGAAGCGCGGAGCCCGTGAAGATCGCAAGCGTCCTGGGTTCCTTCACGAGCCCTCTGATCCACTCTCCACGGCGAAGCGCCATCAGGATCGCCGCAGTCACGACGAGCGACCAGACGATTCGGTGCGCAAGAATTTCAAGGGCGCTCACGTCCTGAAGCGCATGGAAATAAAGAGGAAAGAGGCCCCAGAGAAGATAGGCCGCGAGGGTGAAGAGAACGCCGATTCTGTCCATGTGACGCCGTGTTTTTTCTTGTTCGTTAGACCGGTTGTGCGCCAGCGGGCGCCCTTCCTAGTCTACCTTTTCGGCGCGTGCGCGGCCTCAGGCGGAATGACTAGTCCGGCTTTTCATCCTGCCTCATCTCTTCGAAATCCCACCCGCAAGAAGTATTCCAGCCGTACGATCAAAAACTTCGGGCGTCTGGATCTTCTTTTGGAAAACGATCCTAACGCTCTGGAGAAGTTGCGCCTTCAGGCGGAGCAGCTCAATGCGGAACGGGAGACGGCCAAGCAGACAGCGGTTCAGCAACGTTTGACCGAAGCGCCCCGTCAGATGGAGATCAAGGACAATACGAATGCCGACAACATACGGTGATGATCGGCGCCATCCTGTACCGTCAAATCTGGAACAAGCTGAATCTGACCCGAAAATTGCAGGATTTCCAACAAGCAGGCAAAACGCGTCATGACCTGGCGGAGGCGATTTTCTACATGACCGTCGCCCGCAGTCTCATGCCCGACTCCGGATTGGCGCAGTGGAACAAGCACAACACCTTTCTTTACAGTGGAGCCCGCCTTCAGCTCCGCCATCACCTCCGCGCCCTCAACGAGCTGCTGCCTCATAAGCAGGAGCTTCTGGCCTACCTGAATCGCCAGATGGAGAAGCATTTTGACCGCACCGTGAACACGGCACCCTGTGTCGTGACGACCTGCAGGTTCGATGCACGGGACGCCGACACGCTGCGCACGTTCGACTCCGACAGGAACAACAAGGACAATCAGGTTCAGGTGACCATGACCATCCTGATCGATCAAACCGGCATTCCCATCGATTACGATCTGTTTCACGGGGAAGCGAGTGAGCCCGAATCCCTGAGCCTGTTCCTGGATCAGATGACGACGAAGTACGGGATCGGGCAGGTTTTCGTGATGGCCGATCGTGATCCCAACAGCGATACCAGTCTTCAGCAGATTCTCGATCTCGGACCGGAATTCGTCATCAATGTCCAACGAGCGGAAGGAAATCCGAAGGCTGACGAGAATCGAATCGATGCAGGCAGCCTCTTCGACAGGCACGGAGAGATGCGCCACCGCCTCCGGCAGACTGAGGAATGGTTCCGCATATCGAAATCGCTTTTGGAAGCGCATTCAGACTTTCACCGGAAGGAATCCCGCATTGAGGCGCACTGTCTGATCAGCTGTCTGGCGCTCATGCTTCACAGACTTCTGGAGAAAACCGTCAGGGATGCCGGCGAAAACATGACGTCGAAACAGATGGCGGAGGCTCTGGCTTCGGCAGAACTCATGGAGGTCCTGCTGCCTGACGGGCAGACCTTCTACGCCAAGGCGAGAGCCTGCGGGGACTTTGAAAGAATCTGCCGGGCCGTCGGCTTGGGAGTGCTGCCGAGACTGGCAAAGTCGGCTGACCTAAACAACCTCGCCCCTGAAGTGGGAGGGTTTCGATACAGTCGAGGCTTTTCGCCTCGGGGTTGTCCCAGATTTGCTGTTACTCCGACCACGAAATCCTTGCTGACGCAGCCCTTGTACGGCAAGGGTCGGAATCCCCCGCTGTCGGAACCTCCCGAACTCGCGCTCGGTGATGCCTTCTCGGGCTTGAATGACTACAACACCGGCGTCACGCCAGGCTGTTGCTCCGGCTGGAACGGCCTCGCGGATCCGTTCCGGGGCGTGGGTTTCTTTTTCAAGATCTGCGTACAACATGTTCAGACAAGTCGCCGAATCGCGGTCGATCCGGCGATCGTCGTCATCTTCACCCTTCTCACGAACACGATTTGCGTTTCGAGCTGACGAATGAGCGGGGTGTGTCCGGATTGCCTCGTTCGGGCCGGGCATTCCGGGGGCAGCCTGACGAGGCTGCCCGTTGTTTCCGGAATGCTGGATGCTGTCCTGCAGCAGGCAAAAGGCCGCTGCGCCCATGTGGGAAACGCAGCGGCCTCAAGTGCGTCCGAAACGGATGCTCGTCAGGGCATTCGGTTAGAAGGCGTATCTGACGCCGGCATTCCAGCGATACGGCGTCTTGATTTCGCCGCCCGTCACGTATTCAAAGTCGGCGTAGCCGTACAGATTCTTCGTGAAGTTCACGTTCATGCCGAGGCCGAACTCATACCAACCGCCTCCAAAGTCCTGATCGAAGCGATTGGCATCCTTGGCATTGGCCATGCGGGCCGTGGTGGACGTTTCGCCGTCAAGGTCGTAGAGGTAGGAGGCGCGAACGAAAAACGCTCCCATATTGTTCGGGCAGTTGACGCCGGCCTGAAGGCCCACGCGTGCCACGTACGAGTTGATCGAATCCTGTTCGACCGTAACGCCTTCAGACGCGCCGTAGTCTTCGCCGAAGATGTGCGAGGCCGTGAAGGCGACCTGCGGCTCAACGTAGGTCAGGCGGCTGAGCGGGAAGCGGTGTCCGGATTCAACCGTCAGCGCAAGCGCTTGCGTGCTGTAGCGGCCCGAGAGCTTTCGGGTGTCGACGGCGAGGTCGAATTCATTGTGGAGCTTGCCCCACTTGGCCGTCACGTCGATGTAGGCGCCGTTTTCGAAGAGCCAGGTGCTGTAGCCCGTCAGCGTGCCGATGTAGTTTTCGCCCGTGCCGTTCGCAAAGTCTGCGTCTCCAGTCGCATAGGAAAGCGCGCCGCCCGCGAACTGCTTCGTGCCGCCCGAGCCGATCAGGGCGTCGACGCCCGCCTGGATGCCGTAGTACTTGTTGTCGACATGACCGGCTTCGGCTTTGCCGCCGAAGGTGCGCACCCAAGCGCCGGCCGTGCCGTCGCCGCTGCGAAGGTCGCCCATGCGCTGGGCCATGTCGTCGGCGTCGGCACGCCACTGCATCATCGTGATGGCCGTACCTTCGCCAATCGAGACGAGTTGGGTGTTCTTGCGCGAGGACTCCTGCACGAATACGCCATTTTCATCGTTCCGGCCAATGAGGTCGTCCCCGATGAGGCCGCCGGAAAAGGTGACCGTGCCGTTGCCGGCGTAGTTTTTGCCGGTGTTGTAGGCATTGATGACGGCGTCCATGCCCATCTCGTCGGCCAGGGCGCCGGCAATCGTCACGCTGGCGCTGACGTCTTCGGCGGTCGTGAGCTTCGAGCCTTCAAGGGACGTCAGGGTGGCGTTGACCTCATCGGAGGCGGCTTTGATCGTGACGACACCGTTCTTGTTCAATTGGACCGTCCCGCTGCCGCCGATGCTGTTGATCGTCACCTGAGCCGATTCAACCTCGAGGCTCGAGCCCGTGCCTGTCTGAAGGCTGCTGATGGTGCTCGCGGAAGAGCCTTTGGCAATCGTGGCAATCGTGAGCGTTACGCCGTTGCCGATCGTCACGCCGCTGTTCTTGGCGGCCTGACGGGACTCGGACGGGGCAAGCCCGATGGAGTTGACCCTGCTGTTCTTGGTCACCGTCCAGGACGAGGTGCCGTCGAGGGTGACATCAACAGTCGACTTGGCGGTTACGTCGACGCCGCCGATCCAGGAAGAGCCGTCCGTAAGATTAATGGCGTGGTGGTGCTCAACGCACCTATAAATCACTTGCTTCTGTTGAAACTTGGAAAGCCAAAGGTATTGATGATCCTATTGCCTATTTTCAAAAAGAAGTGGATGAACTCAACAAAAATAATAAAAACAAGAATTCTCTTAAGATTTCCGATCATTCTCCTGAACTCTATCTTGGATATTTTCCATTCATATCCATGATGAATAAAATGGATATCAAAAAGTATGTCGACTATTTCAATCTGCATAATTCTTTTGAGTTTGACCTTTACGAACTTCTTTCATCTCTTATCTATGCTCGTCTTGTTAATCCATGCAGTAAGCATAGAACTTTTCATGAGGTCCTTCCTCAACTAAGAGACGGCGTTCACTTTTCTTATGATCAGCTTCTTGATGGTCTTGAATTCATCGGCAATGACTACGGCAAGTTTATCGAAATCTTTAATGAACAGACAAAGAAATTCTATGATATCAATACTTCCAAGACCTACTTTGACTGCAGTAATTTTTATTTTGAAATAGACAGAGAAGATGACTTTAGAAGAAAAGGTCCTTCTAAAGAAAACAGAAAAGATCCCATTGTCGGCTTAGGACTGCTTCTTGATGCTAATCAAATTCCTATTGGCATGGAACTATTTCCTGGCAACGAAAGTGAAAAGCCCATACTGAGAAATGTCATCAAAAAACTGAAGGATAAAAATCAAATCACAGGGAAAACCATCCATGTTGCAGATAAAGGATTGAACTGTGCACAGAATATCGCCTTTTCCAAAGAAAACGGAGATGGCTATCTCTTCTCAAAATCAGTAAAATCCTTACCTGAAAAAGAAAAGACATGGGTACTGTTGGATAATGATGATTGGAAGGATGTAAGAAGCAGAGATGGCACACTGTTATACAGATATAAATCATGTGTCGAAAAATTTCCATACACTTTTGAAATAGATGGTAAAAAGAAAACCCTCTGCTTTACAGAAAAAAGACTTGTTACCTATAATCCAAAACTGGCCTCAAAGAAAAAATATGAAATAGTCAAACAGATTGAAAAAGCAAGAAACCTCTGTTACAGTCAGGCAAAACGATCAGAATATGGAGATTTAGGAAAGTATGTCGATTTCATTGATGAAGACGGAGAGAAAGCCAAGGCCTCAATAAACGAATCAATGATTGAAAAAGAGCTAAAGTTTGCAGGATACAATATGCTTGTTACTTCAGAAAAGGATATGGATGATATTGATATCTATAATACATATCACAATCTATGGAGGATAGAAGAATCCTTCAGAATAATGAAGTCTGATTTAGATGCACGCCCTGTATTTCTTCAAAAAGAAAACAGCATAAAGGGACACTTCCTGATCTGTTATCTTGCCGTACTGTTAGAAAGAATATTCCAGTTTAAGATATTGGATAATCAATACAGCACACATCAAATTATGAAATTCATTAGAAGCTTTAAGGTGGTCAAAGGTGAAAGTAAATATATCAATGTAACGGCATCAAGTGACTTTATAAAAGAATTTGAAAAGATTACAAATCTTCCACTTACAAATTACTATTTGACAGAGCGGCAAATTAGACAGATATTCAATTATAAGATTTAAACGAAAAAGCAATAAAGATTCTATCTTGAATTCCTACTGCTTTTTTACTATCACTATATTTTAATGCTAGATACCAAAGTCAAATCAATATCCAATACCAGAAAATAAAAGGATATCAAGATACAAGAAAGAACATTATGCATCACATAAAAATATTCCTACCAGTCAATTGGTAGGAATGGGGTTTGTCAATAATGCATACATAATTTTAATTATTTTACCTGTCTACTTGACAGGGGCGGTTCAAAACGGCGTGGTTTTCACTGTGGCTATAAGCCTTTGTTACTTGCTCGCGTCTAAAGGCGCTGCTTTCACTTCGTTCAAGCTATTGCTTTTGACTCTCGCTTTCCCTCAAAGGGAATTTTTATTTTGCTTTTTCCTGCGGCTTCTATTTTCTTCTCGAATTCCTTTTTCTTCAAACGGATTCTTATATTCTTTCACACTTAATTTATCCATTGCAATATCATGTTGCTCTTGTTCTCTTATATATTTTGCGACCGTTTAATCATTTAATCCTACTGTACTCACATAATACCCTTCTACCCAAAAATGTCTATTTCCATACTTATATTTCAAATTTGCATGTCTATCAAAAATCATCAATGCTAATTTCCCTTTCAAGTATCCCATGAATGATGACACACTTAACTTTGGTGGTATCATTACTAACATATGTACATGGTCACTCATCAAATGCCCTTCTATTATTTCTACTCCCTTATATCGACAGAGTGTTCTCAATATTTCTCCTATATCTTTCCTTAGTTGATTATATATCACTTTTCGTCTATACTTCGGTGTGAAGACGATGTGCTAAAGAATTTGCTTTTTTAGCCATTATTTCTTATTGCACCACCCGCATAGCAGGTGGTTTTCTATTTTGCACATTTCATGTGCTCAACTGACTGAAGTCATCAATTCTCTTTTCATTCGAATTGTATAAAAAAAGAACTAAAAGTTCTACTTTTAGTTCTTAGAAAATTCCAATAATTCTAAACCTTTATTTTTATCTTGAGCCCATCTTACACCCCAATCATTAGTGAACAATAATAATGGTTGCCCTTTTAAATCTTGAACTTTTCTTGTATCAGATGAAAGATTTAATGATTTTAAATCAGTTC
>OGDE01000499.1_pt1 | contig 32766 bp, 32 predicted proteins | sample 1570321 | NCBI WGS metagenome assembly OGDE01 (sample SAMEA2581976, study PRJEB24529) | metagenome | biome: Human gut stool | place: China | collected 2011 | reverse complement strand
CTGAAAACAAACAGTTCTATTTTTTATATTTCTATACACTTTGTTGGCATGCAATTAACATAACCTGCGAAAATCCGTAACACCCCCCTACAGGCGGCAGTTCATAAGTTAAACTCCGGGATGAGTGCCTATGAGATAACGGCAAAATGCAGTCGTTCACGATGACTTGGCGGTCACAGGATATATTCCATCTGCCGTTCCTTTGTCTTCATCCCCATTTTTTCGTAGAAGTGTTCTGCCGAAGTGTTTCCTGCCCAGACGTTCAGTGTTACCTCATAGCAGCCCTGCTCTTTTGCCTGCTGCTTCACATATTCAAACAGGCTTTCTCCGATGTGCTGTCCCCGTGCCTGCTGATCAACGCACAAATCGTCGATGAATAGCGACTTAAAGGGAATCATGTTCGTGGAAAATGGCTGCTCCTTCACCTGACAGAAGGCGTAGCCCATACACACATCATCCTCGTTCACGGCAACGTAGATGGGTTTATCCTCCTGCTTCAAAAGCTCTGCAAGTTCGCAGACAGTGTATTTGGTGGTGCCGGGAATAAAAATATCCGGACGGATCTCTGCGTGGATCTGCAATACCTGCTCCAACAGTGCAAGAAGTATGGGAATATCTTTTTCCTCTGCCTTACGGATTTTCATTTCAACTTCACTCCTTTACAATTCTGATTCTCAAAATTCATTGATATTGTAATTCTATCATAGTCATACTTTTTATTCTATATAAAATACAATGAAAGAAGTTTTGCTTTGTAAGAAACTTCTTGCAATATTTAGGTGTACCACAATGCGGACATTCTGTATTCTAATTAGAATGAAGTGGAATTGCAGATGCGATTATGTTAGAATCTTAGTGTTAATGAATTTAGCAATATGATATAATATTTCATGTATTCAAACAAAGTAGGAGAGAGGTAAATACACCATGAATTTGAAAAAAGTTCATCACATTGCCATTATTGGGAGCAACTATGAGCAATCAAAGCACTTTTATGTGGATCTGTTAGGATTTTCTATTATTCGGGAAAATTACAGACCAGAACGTGATGATTACAAAATTGATCTTCAACTCGATGGGATAGAATTAGAACTTTTTATCATTAAAAATTGTCCAAAGCGCCCCAGTTATCCAGAGGCTTACGGTCTCAGGCATCTTGCCTTTGCTGTAGACTCGGTCGATAATACCGTAAGAGAATTGAATAAAAAGGGCATTATAACTGAGCCGATCAGATTCGATATTTACACAGGCAAAAAAATGACATTCTTTTATGACCCTGACAATCTACCATTGGAAATTCACGAATAAAGCATTACTTTTCTTTTTCACAGAGCTGTTTGTATATGGTCTCTGCGTCTATGTTATAATACTTCTGTTATGTGAATTTTTAATCTGATTCGCAAAGGAGAAACGCATGGACGTATCATATAACAAATTTTTCAAGATGCTGATTGACCGTAAAATGAAGAAAAAAGACATTTGCGAGCAGGCTGGTATAGCTACCAGTACCATGGCAAAAATGGCGAAGGACGAGAATGAACAATAATTTATACCATGAAAAGTATGACGGGAGCAATGAAGCAGAGGTGTTCCGTCATGAGGTGATCATGGACTTGGTTTTTTGATAAAAAACAATCAGAGCCTTGCATCCGGATCTGTCGAAAATCCACTTGCGGATTAGCCTGCATGTGGGTAAAATGTAACTATTCGGAGAAGGCTCACACACATTGTACAGACCGTAAAAATCAACAGTAAGATACAAAAGAAGCAGGGATCAATATGGAAAAAGATATCAACACGGAAGTTTCAAATACACAGTTACCGGCAACGGAAGAAAAAGCGAATCTCAAGGAGAGTCTGCGCATTCAGAAATCCCAGTGGATCAAGGAACAGATCAAAAGGCAGCGGGAAGCGGAAGATGCTGTTTTAGAGCAGATGATCGAAGAACAGAGAGTTATTGATGGTTTAAACAGCGACATCAATGAGAATCTGGACAGGACAAGAGAGAGCAGGAAGTTCAATCAGGAGTTTCAGGAGAAGATCAATACTCAGATTTACGAGATGAACGGCATTACAGAGGATAAACTGAAAGGTATGCGGGAATACAAAAACGCATATTATCAGGGATGTGCATTTTCCCTGTTCCTGCTGTCTGTTGTTATGATTGGGATCTGTGGTGTGCTTCATGGTTTTGAGTCACAGATTTGTCTGTTTATGATCGCATGCACCGGCGTAGAGGGGGCACTGCTCGCACAGGACAAATGGAGAAATAAACTGGTGAATATATTATGTAAACTGCTCTATCTGATGGTTTTTCCGGTGATGATGGTTATTTTTGTCTGCTACGAGCTGAAATATCCGGAATATGACCTTTTCCTGCCATATTTTGCAATGGGAATCGTGGTTGTCCTGATCATTGGAACAGCGGCATTTTTCTTCTACGATCCGTATAAGCAGGACAAAAAGCGTGTGAAAAATGCAAAAGATTATATTTCAGAAGTGGAAAAGATTGCAAAAAAACAGGTGAAGAAAAATCAGAAGCTCCGCGCAAAAGAGGAGAAAAAGAATCAGAAGATCCAGCTGCGCACTCTGGAAAGAGAAGAGGCTGCAAGGGAAAAAGAAGAAAAGCTGCAAAGTAAAAAGGCAGAAAAGGAAGCTAGAAAGCAGGAGCGCAGGGAAAAAAGACAGGCGTGGCTTGACGGTGTAAAAGAAAAATGGCATGCCTGGGTGGAAAAAATAAAAGAAAAGTGGCATGCGTTTCTTGCAAAGTTTAAAAAGGAAGAATAGAAATGAGATATCAGATACGGCATGCAATTGTAAAGTATGCGGCAGATACCATATTAGAAGATGTAAATTTTGAGATACATGATCATGAAAAAATAGCAATCATCGGAAGAAATGGCTGTGGAAAAACAACGCTTTTAAAGCTGATCTCCGGTGAAGTGGAGATGGCAAATCCGGACAGTGACGAGGAATGCGGCATTGTCATGGCAGGAAAACAGCGGATCGGCTATCTGAGACAGATCAGTTTTGAGGACAGCAGTATCACGGTAGAAGAGGAAATCTTAAAAGTGTTTGCGCCTGTTTTTTCCTGCGAAAAACGAATGCAGGAACTGACAGAGCAAATGAAAATGGATACTTCTGAGCATTTATTAAAGGAATATGCCGCATTGCAGGCGAAGATGGAGGCACTGCGGGGATACACCTACAGACAGGATATGGAGACAATGTTCCAACGGTTCGGGTTTGCGTTAAAAGACCTGCAAAGACCGATTGGAACTTTTTCAGGTGGTCAGCAGACAAAAGTGGCGTTCGTAAAACTGCTTTTGAGCCAGCCGGATATCATGCTTTTGGATGAGCCGACCAACCATCTGGACATGCCAACGATCGAGTGGCTGGAAGGTTATCTGAAAAATTATCCGAAAGCGGTTGTGATCGTGTCGCATGACCGGATGTTTTTAGACCGCGTGATTGACGTGACTTACGAGATCGAATATCACAGGATTAGGCGTTATCCGGGCAATTATACAGCATTTTTGAGGCAGAAAGAGGAAGCATTAGCAAAGCAGGAAAAAGATTACGAGGCACAGCAGGCGGAGATCAAGCGTCTCACAGACTGGATCGAAAAGTGGAAGAATACACCGACAAAGGTTGCGGCGACACGTTCCAAACGAAAAGTGATCGAGCATATGGTTTTGATCGAAAAGCCGCGCAAGTTCGATACAAAAGCGTTTCAGGGACAGTTTCTGCCGCAGACGGCCAGCTATCATGATGTGTTGTCCGTCCGGGGCTTACAGATCGGTTATGATTCCGTTTTGAGCAAAGTATCTTTTGAGCTGCACCGCATGGAGCGGATCGCGGTGATCGGTGAAAACGGAAAAGGAAAGTCGACACTTTTAAAAACGTTAGTTGGGGAGCTGCCGAAGCTCGGCGGTCAGTTTTCATTCGGGACAGGCGTGGAGTGGGGCTATTTTGACCAGCAGGCGGCGGTTGCCGAGAGTCAGAATCCGAAAATGACGATCATGGAAGATTTCTGGGAAGAATATCCGACCTTAAAAGAAGTAGAAGTGCGCAGTGCGCTGGGAAGTTTTCTTTTTTCCGGGGATGATGTATACAAAGAATTGGGACAGTTATCCGGTGGAGAGAAGGTGCGTCTTGCTTTATGTAAAATGTTTAAGCGCAGACCGAATCTTCTGATTCTGGACGAGCCGACAAACCATATGGATATCGTTGGAAAAGAAGCATTGGAGCAGATGTTAAAAAGTTATACGGGAACAGTTTTATTTGTCTCGCATGACCGGTATTTTATTAAGGAAATCGCAACGGGAATCCTTGATTTTCAGGCAGATAAAGTACAGTATTATCCGTGCACTTATGAGGAATATCTGGAGCAGAAGCAGAAAGAAGCACAGGGACTGATTGGTGGAAACAAAACAAATGCCGCAGGAAACAGTGGAAAATCCAGAAACGTAGCTGGCGAAGCAGCAGATAACAGAAATATATCACAAGTCGGAAGTCAGAGTAATCCGCCAACGTTATCCGATGTGTTTGATAAAAAGACGTATTATAATCCGGGCAAGATTATTTCCAGATTAAAGCAGCAGCTTGTCAAGTATGAAAAAATGCTCGGTGAGAGTGAGGAACGGCTCGCAGAGCTGCAAATGCAGCAGATGGACACGGCACTCGCCACGGACTATGAGAAATTGACAGAATTGGAGCAGGCGATTGCGGCGGAGCAGAGCAATCAGGAGAGCATTTTAGACCGTCTGGTGGAGACGGAGACAGAACTGGATGAGATGCAGGAGAAAACAGTCTAAACAGGATCAGACTTTGCAATACAAGAAAAAACAGTAGATTTGGAAGGCAGAAAATCGAGGAAGCAGATATGACAAAAAAACAGTTAGCACTTGAGATTATCAAACGTTTGAAAGAAGCGTATCCGGACGCGGGATGTACGTTGGACTATGATGAGGCATGGAAACTTTTGGTGAGTGTCCGTCTGGCTGCGCAGTGTACGGATGCGAGAGTCAATGTGATCGTGGAAAAGTTATATGAGAAGTTCCCGGATGTCGACGCATTAGCGGCAGCCGGTGTCTCTGAGATAGAGGAGATTGTGCGTCCATGCGGACTTGGAAAAAGTAAGGCAAAAGATATCAGTGCATGCATGAAAATGCTAAAAGAGCAGTACGGTGGAAAAGTGCCGGATGATTTTGATGCACTGTTGAAACTTCCGGGGGTCGGACGCAAAAGTGCGAATCTGATCATGGGGGATGTGTTCGGAAAACCGGCGATCGTCACAGACACACACTGTATCCGTCTGGTGAACCGCATGGGACTGGTAAAAGACATCAAGGAACCGAAAAAAGTAGAGATGGAACTGTGGAAGATCATTCCACCGGAAGAGGGGAATGATTTCTGTCACAGATTGGTGGAGCATGGCAGGGATGTCTGTACAGCACGGACAAATCCGCATTGTGACCGCTGTGTGTTAAATGATATCTGCGCGACAGGGAAGAAACTCATGAAAGCAGAGCAGAAAACAAAGTGATCGATATTGGTGTTGCAGTGGCAGCAGTAAAAAATTTTAAAGAGAAGTTATAAAAATGGCAGTACAAAATGATTTTTCGAAGGGAAGTATTTTATCCCATATGGCACGGATTGCGCTTCCGATGACGCTGGCACAGTTTGTCAATATTTTATATAACATTATTGACCGGGTATTTATCGGACGTATCCCGGATCATGCGACGGAGGCTTTGACCGGACTTGGAGTGGCATTCCCAATCTGCACACTGGCAATTGCTTTTGCCAATCTGGTAGGAATGGGCGGTGCTCCTCTTTTTTCTATAGAGAGGGGAAAAGGAAATGAAGAGGAAGCAAAGTATATTTTAGGCAATTCATTCAACCTGTTAGTGGTCATTGGAGTAGTGTTCAGTGTGGTGATGTTTCTGGTAAAAAGGCCGATGCTATACCTGCTTGGTGCAAGCAAAAATATTTACGGATATGCGGATTCTTATCTCACAATCTACTTATGCGGAACACTTTTTGTGATGTTAAGCCTTGGTATGAATGCATTTATCAATGCGCAGGGCTTTGCCAATATCGGAATGATGACGGTATCGATCGGTGCAGTCTGCAACCTGATTTTGGATCCAATTTTTATTTTTGAAATGAAAATGGGTGTACAGGGAGCAGCGCTGGCAACGGTGATCTCGCAGTTTGCAGCTGCCTGCTGGACACTCCGGTTCCTTACCGGGAAAAAGGCGACGATCCGGTTAGATAAAAATTATTTGAAATTAAAAACAGACCGCGTCAAAAAGATTCTTGTGCTCGGTTTATCCGGTTTTACTATGTCGGTGACGAACAGCCTCGTGCAGATGGTATGCAATATCAATCTGGCGATGTACGGTGGAGATATGTATATCGCAGCGATGACTATCATCAATTCTGTGCGTGAAGTGATCCATATGCCGGTTTCCGGTGTTGGAAATGGGGCACAGCCGGTCATGAGTTTTAATTATGGTGCGAAAGAATATGGGAGAGTGAAACAGACAATCCGCTATACGGCGGTCATTCTTCTGGTTTATACATTATTTGCGTGGGGAATGACGATGTTATTTCCGAACCAGTTTGTGATGATTTTTAATAAAGATGCAGAGTTGCTGCCACTTACGGTAAAATCCATGCATATCTATTTCTTCGGATTTTTCTTCATGGCATTTCAATTCACCGGGCAGACGACATTTCAGGCACTTGGAAAATCAAAGCAGGCAATCTTCTTTTCCATGTTAAGGAAGGTCATCATTGTTGTACCGCTTACGTTTTTACTTCCAGTGATCCCGGAAATCGGCGTCACAGGAGTATTTCTTGCAGAACCGATTTCAAACCTGATAGGGGGACTGGCCTGCTTTATTACCATGTATGTTACGGTTTACCGGAAACTGGAGGTTTGACAATTTACAGCGTTGATCGGGCATGTATAAGCGTCCTCTCACAAGTCGTGATTTTATAGGTTTATGAAAAGAAAAACGGTACAGACGAAATATGATGTTCCTGTTCGCCGGGCATTTCGCTGGGCTTCTGAACAACAATCATGTTCAGCTGAAGCTTCCATGATTGTTAGAATCCCAGCTCCATGGCTCACGAAGGAAATCATATTTGTCTGCGCCGTTTTTCTTTCATTTACGTTATGAATGACTTGTGAGCGGACGCTTATACATGCCCAATTTACGCTGTGAATCGCACCACAGAATCTGCAATTTACGTTATGGGATGAGTACCTACAGGGTAACATCAAAACTCAATCTGCATCCTCGAAATAAATCAATTACAAATTCTTTAAATGATTTTTTACAGAGCCAAATAGGATTGCAGGTATGATTAAATTTAACAAAGCGGAATTGACCGAGCTGAAAGTGAGGATTTTTTATGAACATAAAATATAATCAGCTATGTATTAGAAATGCAGAGAAAAAGGACTGTGAGCAATTAGCAAAATGGTGGAATGACGGAAAAGTAATGGCACATGCAGGATTTCCTAATGGACTTGGGACAACTGCAACCGAAATAGAAAAACAAATTGTGAATGATAGTGATGAGACCAGAAGGCGATTAATGATAGTATATAAAAATACGTTAATCGGAGAAATGAGTTTTTACGTGTATGAAAATGCAAAATATGAGATTGGAATAAAGATATGTGAGTTTGATTATCAGGAAAAAGGACTTGGAAAGATTGTGTTAAGTATGTTGATTGAAGAACTATTCCATATGGGTGCACAACTTATCTTTTTGGATACAAATCTGAATAATATCAGAGCACAGCATGTATATGAGAAATTGGGCTTTAAAAGAATTGCAATTCATTGTGATTCATGGAAAAACCAGCTGGGAGAGTTACAGTCAACGGTTGATTATGAACTGACCAAAGGTGATTTTTGTAATTTTAAGAACAGATAACTTCCAATACGTAAATCGCAGACTTTGTGGTGCAGTTCATAGCGTTGATTGGGCATGTATAAGCTTCCTCTCACAAGTCGTGATTTTATAGGTTTATGAAAAGAAAAACGGTACAGACGAAATATGATGTTCCTGTTCGCCGGGCATTTCGCTGGGCTTCTGAACAACAATCATGTTCAGCTGAAGCTTCCATGATTGTTAGAATCCCAGCTCCATGGCTCACGAAGGAAATCATATTTGTCTGCGCCGTTTTTCTTTCATTTACGTTATGAATGACTTGTGAGCGGACGCTTATACATGCCCAATTTACGCTGTGAATCGCACCACAGAATCTGCAATTTACGTTATGGAACTCGCGGTTATGGGATGAGTACCTACAGGATTCCCTCTAAACGCTTAAATACTTCATCAGAAGATTTGCAAGGTCGGGGGATTGGGCGGCTTCTCCGGGGCTGCGTCCCTCTCCGTAAGCAATCCGGCAATCCATTCTTTGAGCTTGCCGATCTGCGCCCGGATTTCCTTAATCATGCGGTTTGCTTTCTGGATATTACGGTTAAGCTCGACTTTCTCGGTGGTTATGCCTTTCTTCTCCATTTGACAGGCGGCTACGCCCATGTGGACGGTGGGTATCTCGTCAATGCCGCGCTCGTCAAGGGGGCGCATGGTAAGCATGATATAACAGTGGGGATTGCCTTTGTTGGTGTCGTGAATGGCAAAGTCCACGCACATTCCCTTAGAAACAAATTGAGAGGAACAGTATTCCCGGACAAGCCGTATCTGTTCCTCTCTGGATAATTCTATGGGGAGTGCCGCGTCAATTTCCCACGTAAGCTGCGCGTTCCCGGCTTTCTCGTAAAGCTCCACGCTGTTCCACAAGGCAGAATGGTCAGAGAAAGAGGGCGGGGCATGGAGCGGCAGCATGATTTCCGTATGGACGCCGCCGCCCTTGCGGGTGGTATTATAACTTAGTATCCCTCGTTCACAACTTCCCATGTTCCATTATTCAGTTGTAAAGTGATTGTGCGATTAGGCTCTTGAATGACTCCGTCCTTGCTTGCACAAACAGAAAAAATAATTTTATTTTCTGTCTGGCTCTTTAATTCCAAAGAAACAACTTCAAAGACTGTATTCTCATAATAGGCTCTGGCTGCTTCATCTGCTATTTTCAACTCATCATTGGGTGCTGCTTCTGTAATAGAAATTAAATTGCCAATCGGGGGAGTCGATTCTTGAAAAATGTCCGAGCAGACTATTTGTACCCGCGTACCAATTTTTAATTCCCAATCTTTTTGTTCCTCTGTCAATTCAAACAGCACTTTATCATAGCTTAGTCCTGAATTTTCCTCGACATCAACAAGAATAATGGGAACTAAACTTTCAATCACATTGTCAATGATTGTTCCAGTGAAAGTAATACTATTTGGAATGACAATTTGCTCTGGTTCATTCGGATCTGCTTCTTTGTAATTATCCTCTATAACAGGTGCGGCACCGATTGCTTCGCTATCAGGACGATTTATAAAAGTATCTTCGTCGCTGATTTGGTAATCATCAAAGGACGCAAAAAATCTACCGTCGTCTAACAGAGAGATTGTAATTGCCTTTGTTGTAGTTTTTCCGTTTTCAAATGTAATCTCCATGACGATAATATCATTCCGCATTTCCTCCGGCAAAGCTGCAATCGTACTGTCCTCATTGTCAGTCAGTTCCCGAATGATAGCATTAGGCACCCAGCTAATCGTCAAATAATAATATTCGCTTTCGTCCTCCCCATAGGCAACGGTAAAGTTCTGGGCGTTCCCATATTCATCTCTTTTTTCTGTCCAGTCCAAAAAATTGATTTGCTGGTTTTTGCAAGAAAAACGGACTGTAGCAATATCTTTGCCAGAAAGATAGAACATCAACGGCTGTCCTTTCATCTCTCCGCTATCGCTGATTGTGCCGCTATTCATTACTGCTCCGGCTGTAGTAATTTCTTCATCTGTGCCATAAGCGTAAGCCGATACAATCATGCCGCCAGAAAAAGGGGTAAGTATGCCGCCTGCGGCAATCACGATTGCGAAACAAGCCGCAACCGCGCCCAATTTAATCCAAAAGGGCTTTTTATTCTTCTTTTTCTTATAATGGATAGCTTCATCAACATACTTGCTGCCAAGCTCGCTCATGGCTTCGGAAAATTTCTTTGAGTTCATACGAATACCTCTCTTTCGATTAAATAGTCTTTCATTTTCTGACGGATACGGGTCAGCCGGACGGAGACATTTTTCTCCGAAAGCCCTACAAACCCGGCTATGTCCTTACAGCTATCAGAAAACCAGTAACGGCGCATGAAGATAACGCGATTTTCGACAGTCAGCGTGTCCAAAAAACTTTCGATAATACGGGCTAATTCTCTGGCTTCAATCTCGGCTTCTACCGTGTTTGGGTCTGCTATGCAGGCTTCGATTTCCTCCATAGCAATCGTGTAGTGGCTGCTTCGTTTTGAAGCTTCCTTTTTGTAATAAATCTTCAATGAAATGTTCCGAACGATTTTACAGATATAAGTCAGCAGTGGGTTGGGGTGCGCCGGGGGAATTGCGTTCCATGCTCCTAAATAAGCGTCATTGACACATTCCTCTGCGTCCTGCCTGTTGTTCACGATATTGTTCGATAGCTTGTGGCAGACTTTACCGTATTTTATATCCAGCTCCCGTATGCCTTGCTCTGAACGCTCGAAAAACAACTCAATAATTTTTTCATCTTCTATCATCACACCGCCTCCTTTCCGGCTTCACCTATATACTACGGTTTCAACGGCGAATACTACATCAAATCCAAAAATTTTTCAAAAAAATTATATCACACTTTTGGAATGGGGCGTAGCAGGGTGTTTGAATGTGCTTTCGCCGCTTTTTCATGCAAGCTCCTTTCTGCGCCCCTGTTACGCAATAGGGGCATTTTCCAGGTGTTTTCTCCGGCTCTTGACCGTCAAGCATAGATTAGCTCATATTTTACGATTTCTTCTGCCTGTGCCTTGCAAGCGTTCATCAGCCCTACCCACTTCATAGGGTCAGCGGCTTTCAATTCCTCGGTAGCTCCCGCGCTCTTGGCAAGCTCCGGCATGATAAGGTCAATCCGGCTCGCTCGTCGTCATTGGAAAGACGTTCATATAGTGCTGTGATTTTGCCTTTGTCCGGCTGCTTTTTCATAGGGTGTAACCTCCTTTCTTTATAGGCACTCATCCAATAACCGGAGTTCCACAACGTAAATCGCAGACTTTGTGGTGCAATTCACAGCGTTGATCGGGCATGTATAAGCGTCCTCCCACAAGTCATTCGTAACGTAAATGAAAGAAAAACGGTGCAGACAAATATGATTTCCTTCGTGAGCCATGGAGCTGGGATTCTAAAAATTTCGTGAAGCTCTGCTTCACAAAATTTTTGCTCAGAAGCCCAGCGGAATGCCCGGCGAACAGGAACATCATATTTCGTCTGTACCGTTTTTCTTTTCATAAACCTATAAAATCACGACTTGTGAGAGGACGCTTATATCTGCCCTTCACACCCTAAGAAAGCACCACAAAATCTGCTGCTCCACGGTAAGTTAAACTCCGGTTATGCTTCCAGTTTCAAAATATAAATGCAGTTCGGTTTGTCAACCTTGATCGGTTTTCCTTCCCAGATAGAGTATTTCTTCTCGTAGTCCACTGCATAAAATGCAATATCATTGGATGCATTATTCAGAGTCAGATAATGTTTTTCATCCGGGAAGATTGCAAGCATCTTAGGGAAATCGCTGCAGACTCTTGTCTGGAATGTGACGGTAAGAGTTCCCTCTTTTTGGTCGATCGCATAGCAGATAACAGAGTTTACACCGGAATTACTTACATATAAATACTTTCCGCTCTTGGAAACTTCCATACCGGATGCTGCGCAGACATCATCATCTTTTGGTCCCATTGTGGTGATCGTCTGGATTTTTTCAAATACAGGCATGTCATCCACAATCTTATAACTGTACACTTCTACCTGATTCAGCAATTCGTACAGAATATATGCAAATCTGCCGTCTCTGGAGAAACGGATCATACGAGGAGCTGACTCCAGTGGTCCACGGATAATATCGACCAGCTCTAATTTTCCGTATTCATAATCGACACGGTAAATTTTTACCTGATCAAGTCCGTTATCAACTGCACAGAGGAACTTCTGATCCGGTGTCAATTTTACACAGTCTACATGTGGGATAAAATTACGTTGTGCAATACTTCTTCCCATTCCTTTGTGGAAAATACCATCTGCGATATCACCAATACTTCCATCTTCATTCAGACGCATCATGGTAACACGTCCATCATGGTGTCCGCCTACAAAAAGATAACGGTTCTCATCATCTACTTCGACATAACATCCTCTCATACCACCAATCCACTGTTCATTGATTGGTTCGAGATCCCCGTCTTTTAAAATTTTGAAAGCTTCCACACCTTCATCTGCAATAGAATAAAGGAATTTTCTGTTCTTGGATACAACAAGATCAGACGGATTATTAATTGGAACAACTTTGCGTTCCTTCATATAACCTTTCGTTACATCAACATCATAAATATGAATTCCTACACTGTTCTCATGGGTATAGGTGCCCACATATGCTACATATTTTTCCTGTGCCATACTCGTAACCATTCCTTTCCAGTCCGTTTATTGTGATTCAGCTCCATATAAACTGCTGAACTGTCACTCTCGTCTACTCTTTTCTGCGTAAAATATCATACATTTCCAATGGATGTCCCAGATCAATATATAATACCTGCTTTGGATGTGGCGCAGATTCCATTTCATTGCCCTCTTCATCCACAATGCGTTTTACCGTAACTTCAATATTCTCTCCATCCGGCTTCATCACTTCAATCTGCTCACCAACGGAAAACTTATTACGCTGTTCAATACGATATAGCCCTTCTTCATTTGTTTCGCCCACAATACCGAGGTATGTGTATTCTTTCAAGTAAGTATTGTTATCGTAAATCTGCGCTTCATCCGATGGCTTTCCATAAAAGAAACCGGTGGTAAACTGGCGGTAAGTGCAGTTTGAGATCTGGTCTAAATACCATGGCATATTTTGCTGATAAAGCTCCGGTGATTTCTTATAATCATCGATTGCCTTACGATATGTTCTTGCCACAGTCGCAACATAGAGTGCTGTCTTCATTCTACCCTCTATTTTAAAACTGTCAATACCTGCATCAAAAAGATCTGGAATATGTTCGATCATGCAGAGATCTTTTGAGTTAAAAATATAGGTTCCACGCTCATTTTCATATACCGGCATATATTCATTTGGTCTGGTCTCTTCCACGATGGAATACTTCCATCTGCACGGATGTGTACATGCTCCCTGATTTGCATCTCTTCCGGTAAAATAATTGGAAAGCAGGCAGCGTCCTGAATAGGAAATACACATTGCGCCATGGATAAATGTCTCGATCTCAAGATCATCCGGGATATGTTCCCGGATCTCTTTGATCTCTGCGATCGATAACTCTCTTGCAGAGACGACACGTTTTGCTCCAAGTCCATACCAGAACAGATAAGTTGCATAGTTTGTGTTATTCGCCTGTGTGCTGACATGACGCTCAATCTCAGGACAGACCTCTTTTGCGATCTGAAATACACCAGGATCCGCAATAATCAGCGCATCCGGTTTTATTTCCCTTAACTCTTTGAAATATTCCCGCACACCCTCAAGATTGTCGTTGTGTGCCAGAATATTTGCGGTGACATAAACTTTTACATCATGCGCATGTGCAAATTCAATTCCCTCTTTCATTTCTTCCATGGAAAAATTCTTTGCTTTTGCACGGAGTCCAAACGCCTCGCCACCAATATATACTGCATCTGCGCCGTAAATAACAGCTATTTTTAATACTTCAAGGCTGCTTGCCGGTATTAAAAGTTCCGGTCTTCTCATTCCTTTTGTATCCTTCCTTTCCTATTTCTTCACACTCACGGTAATTCCATCTCCGATCGGCAGCACCGAAGTTACCAGCTCGTCGGAATGCGTCAGTTCGTACAGATATTCCCTCATTCTCTTATAAATCGTACGGTTTCTTCTCGTCACAATAAAATGGGATTCGATAATATCTCCGTCCTGCAAAACATTGTCTGATACCAGAATTCCTTCCGGTTTTAACAATCTTAAGATTTCCGGCATAAAATGGATATACTGCCCTTTTGCGGCATCCATAAAAATAAAATCAAACGGTTCCCGCAATTCTTTTAAGATATCTGCTGCATCCCCCTCTAAGAGGGTGATCTGTTTTTCTTTTCCTGCCCGCACAAAATTTTCTTTTGCAATGGGAATTCTTTTTTCATAATTCTCAATTGTGGTGATTTCACATGGGATTGGATTGTATTCAGCCATTAAAATTGCTGAAAATCCAACTGCTGTTCCAACTTCAAGGATTCTTGCGGGTCTTTTTATCGATAAGATCAGTTTCAGAAAGCTCTGCATTTCCTTGCGCACGATCGGCACATAAGTTTCCAGTGCCTCACGTTCTATCTCATCTAAAATTTCTGTATTCCCGGTATCCAGGGAATTGATATATGTTACCAGTCTCTCGTCAACGATCACTTCTATTCCTCTCCTGTGACTGTATCTGCATCTTTCTGTGTATCGGTTGTCTCTTCAGTTGTCTCTTCGGTAGTGCCTGTGACCGTCTCCGTGTCGTCTGTAGAACTCTGCTCCGGTTCTGCTGCCATAAGCACCATCATATCTCTCGCTGTCATGGACGTATTCAATGTGTAGACACCGGAATGAAGCCTGCCGGAGTAGGCAGACACTTTTAACTGTACAAAAAAGAGCTTTGCATTCTCCACAAGACCTTTTTCTTTCAGTTCCTTTGCGATGTCCATGTCTGACATGTCGTCTGAGATCTGGACGATAACATCCCTGCCCGGCTCTGCATCGACAGGTGCCTCTGTAAATACACGATAGCCAAAATCATAGCAATATGTTCCAATTTTCACAAATCCGATCAATACCAGCAAAATGACAAGTATTGAAAAACTAATGCTGACAAAACGAAAAACTACTTTGTTCAAATTCATCTCTTCCCTCATGATTCCTCAAAGCCAACTTCAAATTCCAGTCCCTCGATCAAAGTCCAGTTGATCTGCTGCATAATTTTGCAGAGTGCATTTTCTGCTGCAAGATACTCTGACACCATAGGATTCTTCCGAAACTCCCGGTACTCATTCTCCATGCGGTCTGTCTCTTCATACAGATCCACAGTTCCCTGACTGTTCTGCAGCAGATAATTTTTCTTACGAAATTCTGTGATCTGGCTTTCCAGTTTTGGAAAGCCATGTACCTTTTCCTTAATTGCCTGATATCGGATGAATTCCTCACTGTTTCTGATCGCAGTCATTAATCCATCCATAGCATCTTCTATCTGACTCATATCTGCTCCCAAGTTGCTTTTTTCAAGTGCTTTATACTTCCATAATAATTGGCATGATCATCGGACGTCTCTTTGTCTCTTTCCATACAAAATCACTGAGAGAATCTTTGATCTCTGTCTTGATCTTGCCCCAGTCTGTGATGCCTTTATCCATGCAGTACTGCATTCTCTCATCCAGTACCTGCTTTGCTTCCTCCATGAGTGTCTCTGCACCGCGGACATAAACAAATCCACGGGATACGATATCAGGTCCTGCAAGCACCTGTCCGGAGCCGCCTTCCAATGTCAATACAACAATGATAATACCATCTTCTGCAAGATGCTGTCTGTCTCTCAATACGATATTGCCGACATCTCCGACGCCAAGTCCATCTACCATGATCGCTCCGGTATGGACTTTTCCGGTCACTGCCGCGCTCTCCTCGTCGAGTTCTAATACGTCGCCGGAAGATAAGATAAAGATATTGTCCTTGTCAATTCCAAGTTCCTCTGCCACTCTCGCCTGTGCGATCAGATGACGGTATTCTCCATGCACCGGAATCGCATATTTCGGTCTCACCAGAGAGTAGATCAACTTAATCTCCTCCTGACACGCATGACCGGATACATGTACATCCTGGAAAATAACCTTTGCACCTTTCATGGACAGTTCATTGATAATATTGGAAACTGCCTTCTCATTTCCAGGGATTGGGTTGGAACTTAACACGATCGTATCATTTGGCTTGATCGTCACTTTGCGGTGAATGCCGGATGCCATTCTCGACAGTGCCGCCATGGACTCTCCCTGACTTCCGGTTGTAATAATGACAGTCTGTTCATCCGGATAATTTTTTAACTGTTCAATATCGATCAGTGTGTTATCCGGGATATTAATATATCCAAGTTCGCTTGCAGTGCCGATAATATTTACCATACTACGGCCTTCCACGATCACTTTTCTTCCATTCTTATACGCTGCATTGATGATCTGCTGCACACGGTCTACATTCGATGCAAAAGTTGCAATAATGATCCTTGAATTCTTATTATCATCAAAAATGGCATCGATCGTTCTGCCAACAGTCTTCTCTGACATGGTAAATCCCGGTCTCTCTGCATTTGTACTGTCGCACATTAATGCAAGAACTCCTTTTTTACCGATCTCACCAAATCTCTGAAGATCGATCGCATCTCCAAATACCGGTGTGTAATCTACTTTAAAGTCTCCGGTATGCACAACAATTCCTGCCGGTGAATAAATAGCAAGTGCTGCGGCATCCTGAATACTGTGGTTTGTCTTGATAAATTCCACACGGAAACAACCAAGGTTGATATGCTGTCCGTATTTTACAACTTTACGTTTTACTTTTGTGAGCATATTGTGCTCTTTTAATTTGTGTTCGATAATACCATTGGTAAGTTTTGTTGCATAAATCGGTGCATTTACCTCTTTTAATACATAAGGGATCGCACCGATATGATCCTCATGACCATGTGTGATAAAGAATCCCTTTACTTTATCAATGTTGTCTTTCAAATAGGTAATATCCGGGATTACAAGATCGATTCCATACATGTCGTCTTCCGGGAATGACAATCCGCAATCCACAACAATAATACTGTCCTCATACTCAAAAGCTGTAATATTCATTCCGATCTGCTCTAATCCGCCAAGTGGAATGATCTTAAGTTTTGAGGAATGTTCATTCTGTTTCAAGTCTTTTCCTCCATCTTTATTTTTTCCGCTCTTTTTCACTTTTACAGTCTCTGCAGACGCACTTTTTGTTTTCTTCTCTGCTCTGGCTTTCTTTTCAGCCTTTCCGCCTTTTTCTTCTTTCCCTGCTGCCTCGTCTGTTTTCTTCTTTGTGGCTGTTGCATTCTTTCGTGCCGGTCTGCGTGCAGGTTTCTTCTCTGCCGCAGCATTTTCTATTGTCTCTGTGATCTCTTTACGATTCTCTTCCGCAGTAAGATTTTCTGTTATATTTTCCTGTTTCTTCAAAATTCCAATTCCATTTCTTAATTTACTAATATTCAATATCTGCATCGTCAATTAATTCCGCAAACACTTTACCAAGAGCTGCAAGTTCGTTGTCATCTTCCACCATCTCGTAGACAACATCATCATTTTCATCTGCAATCTCTTTTAAAATATATGCTTCACTGTCTCCATCCTCTTCTTCTGTTACAAAAAGAAATTTTTTTCCATTGATCTGTGTCTCTTCCAACACATAAAATTCAATTTTCTCTTTTGTGTCCGGATCTGTAAAAATAACTTTTTCCATCTTTCTTCCTTTCTTATATTTTTCTGGTCTGCTGTCGTCATTGGGATTACTTTCTATGGACCTTATTTTTCTTCCGGATGCATTGCAAGATAGTCAAGATAGCCCTGCAGGATAAAAACAGCCGCAATCTCGTCCACAAACTTTTTGCGGTCTTCCCTACGGATTCCTGATTCCATCATATGCTTATCTGCTGATACGGTCGTCAGCCTCTCATCCCACAGAATCACATTAAGTCCGGTACGACGCTCCAGCATTTCTTTGAATTCTTTTGTTTTTTCGCAGCGCTCACCCTCTGTATTATTCATGTTCTTAGGATAACCCAAAACGATGCGCTCTACGTTATATTCTTTGATAATTTCCTCAATTCTTGCCAGAGACTGGCGCAGTTTATTAGGGGACTGTCTTCTGACGATTTCCAGTCCCTGCGCAGTAAATAAAAGCTCATCGCTGACTGCCACACCGACAGTCTTTGAGCCATAGTCTAAACCTAATATTCTCATTCAAAATCTCCATGCCTCTGCCCTTCACCCGGACAGACTTTTCCTGTAAGGCATATATTAATCTGTACTTATCCAATTCTTCTTAAGTACCTTAATTCCAATGATTATTCTTAATATATGCTTTCAATACTTCTTCTACTAATTCGTCACGCTCTACTTTCATGATCAGACTTCTTGCATTATTATGACTGGTGATATAAGTAGGATCACCTGACATAATATATCCAACAATCTGATTCAGTGGATTGTATCCCTTCTCGCTCAGTGCACGATACACAATTGCAAGTACATCCTTTACCTGCAGTTCCGGCTCCTTCTCCACTCTGAAATATTGCGTATTATTGATGTTCTGCATATTTGTCACGCCCTTATACTCTTCTTTACTCTATGGTAAGAAAGTAATCCGTAATTATTCAGTGCCTTCATAATTACAGTAATCCTCTAGCTTATTCTAATATAGTTTGTCCTAAAATTCAACCATAAGATAGATATCATCTGTCAATCTGCCCCGGATCGTTCCTTTCACAAACTGATTCGAAAGGTCAGCTGCCGACTTCACAGCGATCTTTACATACTCTTTTGTGTATCCGGTAAAATATGTTTCACCTTCAAATTCATAAGCCTCTTCCATCAGAGCTGTCACCTGTTTTCCGACATAGTATTCCCGGAATTCTTCAGACATTTTCTTCTCTAACGCCAGAAGGATATTGCTCCGCTCTTTTTTCACCGGTTCCGGAACCTGATGTTCCATCACAGCTGCCTTTGTTCCTTCTCTCTTAGAATATTGGAAGATATGCATTTCATAAAAATGGATACGTTTTAAATATTCTTTTGTAACCGCAAATTCTTCCTCTGTCTCTCCCGGAAAACCTACGATCACATCTGTCGTGATGGCAGGATGGTCAAAATATTTTCTCAGGATCTGACATCCCTCTTCATATTCCCTTGTATCATATCTGCGGTTCATGCGCTGCAGTGTGGCATCGCATCCGCTCTGTAAGGAAAGATGGAAATGCGGACAGATCTTTGGCAGTCCTGCAAGTGCCGCCGCAAATCCATCCGTCACAATTCTCGGTTCTAAGCTTCCAAGCCTTATCCGCTCAATCCCATCGACATTATGCACTTCCCGGATCAGATGGAGCAGATTGTCACCGGTATCCACACCGTAGGAACTCAAGTGGATCCCCGTGAGGACGATCTCCCTGAATCCATGTTCCGCAAGGCGTTTCACTTCCCGGATCACATCTTCAGAATTTCTGCTCCGCACTCTTCCTCTTGCAAAAGGAATGATACAGTAGCTGCAGAACTGGTTGCATCCGTCCTGCACCTTGATAAAAGCTCTGGTGTGCTCTGCGGTGCGCTCTAAGAACATTTCCTCATATTCCTGCTTCTCATGATTGATATCGATCACATTCCCACACTTTCCGTGGTCATTTTCATATGCTTCGATTATGGCAAGCAATTCATGTTTTTTGTTATTTCCGATCACGATATCCACCGTATCATCAAGCAGTGCCTCTGCCTCTTTTGTCTGCACATAACATCCGGCACCTACAACGATTGCATCCGGATTCATCTTTTTTGCTTTATGCAGCATCTGTCTTGACTTGCGGTCTGCCATATTGGTAACGGAACAGGTATTGACCACATAGACATCCGCATATTCTGTGAATGGGACAATCTCATAACCTGCATTTTCTAATATCTGCTGCATTGCCTCTGTTTCATATGCATTTACCTTGCATCCTAAATTGTGCAGTGCGGCTTTCTTATTTATTTTCATTTGATACTCCTATTTTGTGTTGACTTTTCCATAAAAAACCATTACTATAAAGTTAACTTTGATAGTTAATTAAGGAGGTTTTTTATCATGAAAACAGTACAGATTTCTTTAAACTCCATTGACAAAGTAAAATCTTTTGTTAATGCAATCACCCAGTTCGAATTTGATTTCGATTTAATCTCCGGAAGATATGTGATCGATGCAAAATCCATTATGGGTATTTTCAGTTTAGATTTATCCAAACCAATTGATTTAGCAATTCATGCTGAAAGCAATATGGATGAAATCATGGAAGTATTAAAACCATATTTAGTTTAATCATTTCCGAAGATTTGAGCCACAGAAGATACGTTCTGTGGCTTTTTCTTTTTGCAGCAGACAGTTCCTTTTTCCGATACTGCCTGCTTTTTTTGTTTTATCCCTCAATGTGGATCACTTCTACCGTATCAATGGCTTCCTGCATTAATGCATCAATCTTTTCGCTTAACTTTCTCTCATCATTATGGATCACATTTAAGTTCGGTTTTGTCACCGGATGTTTTGCCACAAAAATGGTACAGCAGTCTTCGTATGGAAGAATGGATGTCTCATATGCATCGATTTTTTCAGAGATTGTAACGATCTCCTGCTTGTCAAATCCAATGAGCGGACGATAGACCGGCATCGTACATACCTCATTCGTTGCTGCAAGGGACTGCATCGTCTGGCTTGCCACCTGTCCGATACTCTCTCCGGTGATAAGACCGAGACACTTATTCTCTTTTGCAAAATGCTCTGCCAGTTTCATCATGTAACGGCGCATGATGATCGTCAATTCCTCATGCGGACACTGCTCGTAGATATAAAGCTGGATATCCGTAAAGTTCACAACGTGCAGATTGATTGGTCCTGAATATTTTGCAACAATTTTTGCAAGGTCAACGACTTTTTGTTTTGCACGCTCTGAAGTATATGGCGGCGCATGGAAATAAGTAGCATCGATCGTAACACCGCGTTTTGCGATCATATATCCAGCCACCGGACTGTCGATCCCGCCGGATAAAAGCAGCATTGCTTTGCCGTTCGTTCCGACCGGCATTCCACCCGGTCCCGGAATAATCGTTGAGTATACGTTAATTTTTGCACGGATCTCAATATTAAATACCACCTGTGGATGATGCACATCTACTTTTGTCTCCGGGTAAGCATCTAAAATCTTCTCGCCCATGGCTGCATTGATCTCCATGGACTCCATCGGATAATTCTTTCTTGCGCGGCGGGCATTTACTTTAAATGTAAAATGTTTGTCCGGGTACACCTTATCAATGTATGCAATGACTTCCTCTGCAAGTTTGTCAAATCCTTCGTCTTCCAACAATACAACCGGGCAGATCCCGACGATACCAAACACACATTTTAATGCTTCCACAACCTCATCATAATCATAGTCGCTCAACGTATCGACATAAATTCTTCCCTGCTCTTTCCGGACAAGAAATTCTCCTTCTGCCTTTTTCAATGCATGGTTGATCTGGCTTACCAATGCATCTTCAAATAAATATCTGTTTTTTCCTTTGATCGCGATCTCCGCATATTTGATCAAAAATGATTTATACATATTTTCTCCTTTTTCATGTCTTTTGTTACTTTTCCACAATTCATTTTACACTTTCATGAGTTTCGCAATTGCCGGACTACTTTCTCGTATAACGGCGGAGCTTTGGCACAACCTCGTTCATGACTTCCAAGGCATAATCGATCTCTTCCTCTGTGGTATGCACAGAAAAGCTGAACCGGATCGTTGAATCCAGCAGACTGCCCTTAAGTCCGATGTTTGTCAATGTATGGCTCACGGATGGTTTGTTCGAGGAACATGCGCTTCCCGCTGACACATAAATCTTTCTGTCCTCTAATGTGTGGAGCATAACCTCACTGCGCACGCCGTCAATACTCACACTGACGATCTGTGGTGCGGAATCACGTCCTGTCTTTCCGTTGACAGACACACCTTCTATTTTTAAAACGCCTTCCACAAAACGCTGTTTGATCTGATAAAGGTGGTCAATTTTTTCCTCAAAGTTTTCATAAATCTCTTCGGCAGCCTCACCTAACGCAGCAACACCCGGTACGTTCTCGGTTCCGGAGCGCATGCCCTTCTGCTGCCCGCCACCGTAAATCAGCGGTTTTACCTTCGTCTTATCTTTGATGAACAGAAATCCTGTTCCTTTCGGCGCATGGATTTTATGTCCGCTGACAGAAAGCATATCAATCCCCAGTTTTTTCGGAAAAATACGGTACTTTCCATATGCCTGGATCGCATCCACATGTACCAATGTATTCGGATTTTTTTCTTTGATCACCTTGATTGCTTCTTCGATTGGTTCCACTGCTCCGATCTCATTGTTGACCATCATCATAGAGACGAGGATCGTGTCCTCACATACCGCCTCCCGCAGTTCGTCGAGTGAAATGATACCATCTGCATCCACTTTCAGATATGTCACTCGAAAGCCAAGTTCCTCTAAATATCCTGTAACTGCTGAAACAGACGCATGCTCTATTGATGTCGTGATAATATGATTTCCGGCTCTTTTATTTGCCAGTGCTGCTCCGATCAGTGCAGTATTGTTTGATTCCGTTCCTCCGGATGTGAAAAGGATTTCTTTCTCATCCACCTTTAACGTCTTTGCGATCTTTTTCTTAGCCTCTTTGATATAGTTCTCTGCTTCCACACCTTTCATATGAAGTGAGGATGGATTTCCGTAATCTTCCATCAGAACTTTTACCATCAAATCTTTTGCACGTTCACTGCAACGGGTCGTTGCAGAATTATCCAAATAAACTTCTGTCAAATTTGTTTCCATAATTATCCTTCTTTATCTATGCAGCATCACTCTTCTACTCATCCCTGCCATCGGTCTGACTCTCTAACTGATATCCCAAAATCGCAAGGGCTGCGATTCCTGCCGTCTCTGTTCTAAGGATCCGTCTGCCAAGTGAGATCAGCTGCATTTCATCTCTGACCATTTCAATCTCTTCCGGCGCAAATCCGCCCTCCGGTCCGATAAACACTGCGATACTTTCGCCTTTTTTTATCTGTTCCATTGCAGCCTTCGTCCCTGCCATTCCATGCTCGTTTTCATAGGGAACCAGTTTCACATCCAGTTTCTTGGCATATGCCACAGCTTCTTTGTACGACATCGGCATCTTCACTTCCGGGATCAGACTTCTCTTTGACTGTTTTGCTGCGCTCTCTGCGATCGCCTGCCAGCGCGTCACCTTTGATTTTGCCTTTTTGTCATCTAACTTTACCACACAGTTTTTCATGGCAACCGGTATGACCTCATAAATGCCAAGTTCCACAGTTTTCTGAATGATCCATTCCATCTTGTCATTCTTCGGAAGCCCCTGAAACAGATAAATCCTGCATGGCAGTTCCGTGCTTTCCGCCTCTTTTTCCAGAATATCCGCACGCACAAAGCTTTCTGTAATATCAGATATACTACAAAAATAGTTTTGCCCGTTTCTGGTGCACACGCGGATTTTCTCTCCCGGTTTCATCCGCAGCACATTTTTAATATGGTTGACATCGCTGCCTTCAATTGTCACAAAATCTTCTGCTGCATTTTCATCTTCTATAAAAAACTGATACATGTCTTTTCCTAATTCTTTCTTGCTGTAATGTTCACCCATTCGCCCTGATGATTGATCTCTACAACTTCCAGACCGGCTTTCTCAATTGCCTCTTTCACGTCGTTCTCTTTGAAATCAATGATTCCTGATGTGATAAAATATCCACCTTTTTTTAAACGCGCCGGGATCACCGGTGCCATTGGAATGATCACGTCTGCCAGAATGTTGGCAACAACGATATCAAATTCTTCCGTTCCGGTTTTTTCCTGAAGTTCTGTATCATCGATCAGATTTCCAACATAAAATGTTCCCAGTTTCTGATCGAGATGATTTACTTCCATATTGTCGTGTGTGGAAGTCATACAGTCCGGGTCAAGGTCTGTTCCGACTACCTCTGATGCCCCTAATTTCAGTGCCACGATCGATAAAATACCGCTTCCGCAGCCAACATCAAGAACCTTTGGTGTCTTTACCTGCGGCGTATATGTTTCATTTCCACGAATATATTTCAGTAACTGCCGGATGCAGAGCTGTGTCGTCTCATGCTTGCCTGTTCCAAAAGAGACACCCGGATCGATCTCGATCAAAAACTTGTCCCTGTCTTCTTCCTTCAGTTCTTCCCATGTTGGCTTGATCAGGATATCGTCAATATAGAAAGAGCTGAAAAACTTCTTCCAGTTGTTGATCCAGTCAAGATCCTCCGTCTGGTCGGATGTGATCTTTCCGGTTCCCATATCTACCACATTCCGCATCTCCTCGATGGTTGTCTTGACCTGTTTTAACAGTTCGGTATCATCCTGTCCGTTGTCTTCCAGATAAAAACTGACATAGCTGATCCCCTCATCCGGTGGAAGTTCCGGCAGAAAATCAATGAACATCTCTGCCTGATCTTCTTTTGTCAGCGGCACATTATCCTCGATCTGCACACCTTCAATGCCAAGATCCATAAGTGCAGAGCTCAAGTAATCTTCTGCCGCAGTCGTTGTCTCAATGGTATATTTATTCCATTTCATATTTTATATATGCTCCTTTTTGCTTATTTTCCGTTCAGATCATAAAAAGCCATTAGATATACTACCACAAAGCCATTCAGGTTGCAAACAATTCCTTTTACTGCTGTTCTTTTGCAAGCTTGTCCAAAACTTCATATAAGATCTGCGCATCGATCGGTTTTGCAATATGTCCGTTCATTCCCGCATTTAAGGCTGCACTGACATCCTCCTCAAAAGAATTTGCAGTCATGGCATAAATTGCGATTGTTCCGGCATCCTCTCTCTCTGACTTCCGGATTGTGCGTGCCGCTTCATAACCATCCATCACCGGCATGTGGATATCCATAAGAATTGCCATGTAAGTACCTGGCTTTGCCTTCTCAAACAACTCGACGGCTTCCTTGCCGTTATGTGCACAATCCACATCCATATGTACCATTGCAAGCAGTTCTGTTGCCACCTCTTCATTAAATGCGGTGTCTTCCGCAAGCAATACTTTTTTCCCGGTAAAATCATATACCGCCTGTTCTTCCTGTACCACGGACAAACCGTTTTCCACCGGCTGCTCCGTTATTTCCGGTTCTGCAGCCTGTTCAAATTCAAATGGAATAGACACAACAAATGTCGTTCCCTCTCCTTTTTTCGATTTCACGGAAATGGAGCCTGACATCAGTTCCACGAAATTTTTTGCAATGGACAGCCCCAGTCCGCTTCCTCCGTGTTTCTGCGCAGTTGTCGCACTCTCCTGCTCGAATGGCTGGAACAGCCGCGTCTGCATCTCCTCCGACATGCCCTCCCCGGTATCTTCCACAAGGAAATTAAAGTATGCTTTCTCCTCCTTCACATAGAGTTCCTTCACTTTGATTGTGATTTTCCCACCGGACGGCGTGAATTTGTAAGCATTGGAAACCAGGTTCAGCAAAATCTGGTTCACACGAAGTCCATCCCCGATCAGATGTGTATGCGTGACCTCTTCGTCCTGCACCTCAAACGCTATCCCTTTCTGTCTGCACTGCGGTTCATAAATCGTACCGACCGACATTAAGATCTCATGAAGATCAAACGGTTCCTTTGCAATTTTCATCTTCTTATTCTCGATAGACGACATATCTAAAATATCATTGATAATATTTAACAGCACCTTGGACGACACATCAATCTTATCGAGATAGTCCTCTATCTTCTTCGGATCTTCCTCATAGTGCTTTGCGATCTCCGTCAGTCCTACGATTGCATTCATCGGTGTCCGTATCTCGTGGCTCATCCTTGCAAGGAAATCACTCTTTGCCTGATTTGCCCGGTTTGCCTGATCGACTGCTTCTAAAAGCTGTTCATTCTTCTCCGCAATCTTCAAATAGCTTTTTCGTCTCGCCTCCTGCCAGAAAATCATAAACAGAATACTCGCCACCAGCAAAATAAAGATGACAATAAGCGGATAGCGGAACTTATACAGCACATCCGTCCAGGTAAGCTGATACCCATTCTCCACTGTATGGCTGATCGTGATCTGGGATACTTCCTGAGAGGAAATCTGCGTAATGCATTTATTGATAATGCTCATCAGGATTTTATTTTCATCACTGTTTTTTCCAACAATCCCCATCGGTTCTTCTGTAGACAGGTTAGGCAGTACCGTCAATCCCTCATACCGCGGTTTCTGCAGCAGCGGTGTCACCACGTTGACATTCTGTGCCATAAAGTCGCACTCTCCGCTGTTCAGAAGTTCCATACATTCCTCTGTCGTAGTGCATTTTACAATCTCAAACTCCGGATAATTTGCCTGGATATAATTTTCCAGTGCCGCATAACTCTTCGTGATTGCAAGAATATACTTATTCTCTGCATCTCCGGGTGTATAGTTCATCCCCTGCCTGCAGACAAGTGCCACTTCCCCTGTGTATATGACATCTGATACCAGATAATCAGATTTTGTGAATGCAGGATTTTCGACTACGACACCAGCCACCAGATCTGCCGGATGTTTTTCAAGATAATCTATCACACGCTGACCACTTTCCAGCATCGTGTACTGCAGATTCAGGCCGCTGCTCTCCCGGATCCGACTCACAAGATCAACAATGATCCCTTCGATTTCTCCGTCGTCATTTTCCATTGAAAACGGTGGTCTGTTATTGATAAACGCTATATTCACCTGTTTTTGTGCCCGAATATATTCAATTTCTTCTCTTGTAAATGCAAGCCCCATGGCAGAAGTATCTCCATAATACTTCTGGTACAGTTCACTTAAAAATGTCGGATAATCCGCTGTGATCTCTCCAAGCGCATAATCGGCATCCTCCATTACCTTTTGCTTCTGCTTTCCTGCCATCAGATAAAATGGCTGCGCTCCAAACCGGCAGATAATCTTATAGTCGTCCATCCCGACAAGCGATCCCTGTACGACTGCATCCACAGCACCTTCCTCCAATGCCTGAAAACATTCTTCTGTCGTCATGTATTCTTTCAACTCAAACGAAAAATCTTTCTTTTTGGCATATTCTTTCAGATCATCATTCTGAAAACTTTCCTTCAGTCCAGCCACCCGGATGCCGTTAAAAGCCTCAAAATCATTGTAATAATACCTGTCATCATCCATTCTTGCATAAAGAACACAGGCTTCTGTTCCCGCCCAGTACTTCGAAAGCAGGAATCTCTCCTCACGTTCCGGTGTTCTCTGCGCCTGACAGATCATATCAATCTCACCTGACTCCAGTTTTTTCAGGACATTGTCCCATGTGTCATACACATATTCGTACTTCCATCCTGTATACTCAGCGATCTTATCCAGCAATTCCACGCCATATCCTGTATACTCCCCATTTTCGTCCAGATCGATAAACCCGCCATAATCAATATATCCAATACGGATTGTTTCTTTGGAATTAATATTTTTTCCATATACCACAAATGGTATTGCACTGAAAAATGCCATCACAAAAATGATGATCCCATGTCTGATCTTCTTCCATTCCTTTTTCCCCATCGTTTTCTCCCTGTCTGATGTTCCATCGTTTTTTATCGTTTCCGTACCTGTGTCTTAGATTCTATATCGATTATAGCGAATTATACACCAGAAATAAAGCAAAAGAAAAAGGCTGCCGCACAGCCTTTTTCTTTCATGATCATAATACTTTTGATAAAAATTCCTGCAATCTCGGACTCTGTGGATGTTCAAAGATCTCCTGCGGTGTGTTTTCTTCCTGAATGACACCATCATTGATGAACATGACACGGTTTGCAACCTCTCTTGCAAATCCCATTTCATGTGTTACAACCACCATGGTCATACCGTCCTCTGCAAGTTCTTTCATAACGCTTAAAACCTCGCCGACCATCTCAGGGTCCAATGCCGAAGTCGGCTCATCAAACAAAATAATATCCGGGTTCATGGCAAGCGAACGGACAATGGCAATTCTCTGTTTCTGTCCACCTGAAAGCTGGCTTGGATAGGCATCCGCCTTATCAGACAGACCGATTCTTTTCAAAAGTTCCATCGCTTTTTTCTCTGCCTCTTCCTTGGTCATTTTGTTGAGTTTTACCGGGGCAAGCATAATGTTTTCCTTAATAGTCATGTTTGGAAACAGATTAAACTGCTGGAACACCATTCCGATTTTTTCCCGTACATGGTTAATATCCACCGACTTATCCGTCATATCCGTCCCCTCAAACAGAACGTGTCCGCTCGTTGGGATCTCCAACAGGTTTAAGGATCGCAGAAATGTCGATTTTCCACAACCGGAAGGTCCGATCAATGCAAGGACATCCCCTTTTCTGATGGTCGTGGAGATTCCTTTTAATACTTCATGATCCCCAAAAGATTTGCAGAGATCCTGAATCTCTAAGATCACCTCTGCAGAATTGGTTGTATTTGTATTATCGCTCATTGTTTCTCAACTTCCTTTCTAAGACACCGACAGCTTTGCTAAGTCCGACTACCATCAGAAGATAAATGACAGCAACTGCGATCAACGGCATAAATGCCTCATACGTAACGCTTCGGATAATGTCTCCACCTTTTGTCAGATCCATCAGACCGATGTAACCACTGATGGACGTCTCTTTCAATAAACTGATAAACTCGTTACACAGTGCAGGGAGAATATTCTTTACTGCCTGTGGCAGGATGATGGTGGTCATCGTCTGTCTGTAATTAAGGCCTAAGCTTCGTCCTGCTTCAAACTGTCCGATATCCACTGCCATAATTCCGGAACGCACGATCTCTGCCACATAAGCAGCTGAGTTCAAACCAAATGCGATCACTGCTACCACGATTTTTCCCGTGTTAATACTCTGGAAAATAACATAATAGATAATCAATAACTGGATCATGACCGGTGTGCCGCGGATGATCGTCAAATATGCTTTACAGACTGCATTCAGAATGCTAAGCCCGCCATTTCTGTCATGGCTGGTTCTGACAATGGCAATTAAAAATCCTAAGACAATACCGATCATCACCGCAAAAATTGTAATGATCAATGTATTGCCAAGACCTTTTAACATATATGCATAGCGGTTATCCTGAATAAAGTTCTGGTAAAATTTTTCGCCAAACGAACTCTTTGCTGTCACTGCATTCCCATCACGTACAATGATCACCTGCTTGGAAGTTGCATATGTATCTGTAAAGTTGACATTCTTCTTTCGTTCTTCTGTCACGGTAAATCCTGCAGCGCCCACATCTATCTTTCCCGTAGACACAGCCGGGATAATAGAATCAAATGCCATATCTTCAATCTTCAATTCCATACCGAGCTTATCTGCGATCGACTGCATGATATCCACATCAATACCGACGATTTCATTATTCTCATAATACTCATATGGCGGGAACTCAGCATTTGTTCCCATCGTCAGTGTTCCATTCCCCCGGGACACATCCTGTGGTTCGTATGGATAATTTCCTTTTTCTGCATCTGTTCCAATATAATTTTTTGTAATCCGGTCAAGCGTTCCCTCGCTTCTTAATTCCTCTAATGCCGTATTGACCTTTTCCAGCAGATCATCATTTCCCTTTGCGATAACGATCGCATATTCTTCCAGCGTAAATTCTTCATCGAGAATTTTAAGTCCCGGATTCTCCTCCACAAATGCGAGCGCCGGCTGTTCATCGATCACAACACAGTCAATCTTTCCCTGCTTTAATGCCTGGACTGCATCTGCGCCCTTGTTGTAACGCTCCACCGTTGTTCCTGATCCGTCATTTTCATAATCGGAAACATAAATATCACCGGTTGTTCCAAGCTGGACACCAATCTTTTTTCCAACGATATCATCCACTCCGCTGATCGCACCGGCTGTTTCCGTGGATGCTGCTTCCTGATCATCCTTCTGCTTTGTGCCGCATCCAGCAATTCCTGTCAGCACAAATGTCAGAACGAAAAGCCAAAGCAGCAGTTTTTTACTTTTTTTCTTCATCATAAATATCCGCTCCTCTTTTTTTCTGATTGTCTGCATAAATATACATTATTTTTCATTGAAATACAAGTATTTTGGACTCAATTGTTAAGATTCCCTTTCCGATTTGTCTGGGAACAGATTTTTTTCTTATATTATTATGTAACATTGTGGCTTTTTCCCTTGACTGTCCCGCAAAATTACATTAAAGTTTGTTTTAGAAAAAACAAAGGAGATTTTATCTATGGAAAAAATTGCAAGCTTTACAATAGACCATATCAAATTAGAACCCGGCGTTTATGTATCCCGCAAAGATACCGTCGGTGCAGAAGTGATCACCACATTTGATCTGCGCATGACTTCCCCAAACGATGAGCCTGTCATGAATACCGCCGAGATGCATACGATCGAACACCTTGCAGCAACATTTTTAAGAAACCATGCTGTTTACGGTTCCAAAACTATTTATTTTGGTCCGATGGGATGCCGTACCGGATTTTATCTGCTTCTCGCAGGTGATTATGAATCAAAGGACATTGTTGGCCTGATGATTGAAATGTTTGAGTTTATCCGCGATTTTAAGGGCGATGTTCCTGGCGCAAGTCCAAAAGACTGTGGCAATTATCTGGATATGAACCTTGGTATGGCAAATTATCTTGCCAACCGCTATCTTGAAAACACGCTCTACCATATTGATGAAAAACATCTGGTGTATCCGGAATAGAGTTTTCAAAACAGACATTGTATTTTCTATTGTCATAATAACAAACCCGGTGTAATCTCTCAGCAGAGATCTTACACCGGGTTTCTATTATCTGTTCATTTTACTAAAATGATCCATTTAATCTTTAGAATCTGTTTTAGATATCATCAAAAGATTCTTTTAATTTATCCATGAATCCCTTTTTCTTCTTACCCTTTTCCTGGGCGCCGTTACCACCGGCGTTGCTTCGGTTTAAGGACGCACCTGTCAGTTCATCAAAATGACGTAACGCCTCTTTCGCCTCATTATTAAGACCTGTCGGTGTCTGGACAACCAGAGTTACATACTGGTCACCACGAACCCCTTTATTTCTCAGGGATGGAACTCCCTTTCCTTTCAGACGGATCTTGGTGTCGGTCTGTGTACCTGGTTTTACTTCGTAAAGCACATCTCCGTCAACGGTATTGATACGGATCTCACCGCCCAATGCAGCCTGCGCAAACGTAACCGGAGCTGTGGAATAAATATTCATATCCTGACGCTGGAAGATTGGATGTCTGGATACAACTACTTCTACTAATAAATCTCCTCTTGGACCACCGTTGACACCCGGCTCTCCTTTTTCACGGATACGGACACTCTGTCCATTGTCGATACCGGCCGGAATCGTTACCTGGATTTTTCTCTTTCTTGCAATATATCCGGTACCACGGCAATCCGGACATTTGTCTTTGACTACTTTACCGGTACCATTACAATCCGGACAGGTCTGGACATTCTGCACCGTTCCAAAGAAAGACTGCTGTGTAAACACAACTTTTCCTTTACCACCGCACTTGGTACATGTTTCCGGGTTTGTTCCCGGTTTGGCACCTGTACCATGGCAGGTCGCACACTCATCCTTCAGAACCATTTCAATTTCTTTCTCACATCCAAAAACAGCCTCTTCAAATGTGATTCTTACACTGGTACGGAGATTCGCACCTTTCATCGGTCCATCATTGCCTCTTCTTCTGGCGCCACCGCCACCGAAGAAGTCGCCGAAAATATCTCCAAAAATATCACCCATATCCATGCCTGAAAAATCAAATCCGCCAGCACCGCCGCCTGTGCCATCGAATGCTGCATGACCGAACTGATCATACTGTTTACGCTTTTCTGCATCACTCAATACTGCATAAGCTTCCTGTGCTTCCTTGAACTTTTCTTCACATTCTTTATCACCCGGATGCATATCCGGATGGTACTTCTTGGCAAGAGTACGGAATGCCTTTTTTATATCAGCGTCACTCGCATTCTTCGGAACGCCAAGGACTTCATAATAATCTCTTTTCTCTGCCATAACGCTTAACTCCTTGTTATCATGTACAAATTTATCATACCGGCTATCTGTCTAAAGCATGATTCAATTTCCGGTTTTCAAAAATTTTAAAATATTTTCCTCTTCTACCGCATATAGGGTTTCCGGAAAACCGGAAACCCCTTTTTATATGCTGATTATATTTTAGACCTCTTTGAAATCAGCGTCTACAACATCATCATCTGCTGCGCCGGCATTGTTTGTCTGTGCGCCGCCCATGTTTCCCATATCAGGACCTGCTCCCTGAGCACCCTGTGCTGCCTGTGTCTGCTCATACATCTTAGCAAATACTTTCTGTGCACTCTGTGTCAGTTTCTCCTGAGCTGCTTTTAATTCAGCAACATCTGCGTCTGTCATCTCTTCTGCATTCTGATGTGCGTCCAGGAAAGATTTTACTGCATTTAAGTCAGCTTCTACTTCAGCTTTATCATTTGCATCAAGGTTTGCTCCAACCTGATCCAATGCCTGCTGTGTCTGGAATACGAAGGAATCTGCATCGTTTCTTGCATCGATCGCTTCTTTTCTCTTCTTATCCTGTGCTTCGAACTCAGCTGCTTCTTTTACAGCCTTATCGATCTCATCATCGGACATGTTAGATCCGGATGTGATTGTAATGTGCTGCTCTTTTCCTGTTCCTAAATCTTTTGCAGAAACGTTTACAATACCGTTTGCATCGATATCAAATGTAACCTCGATCTGTGGAACACCACGACGTGCTGGTGGGATACCATCCAGACGGAACTGTCCAAGGGATT